>AUXO013665406.1_pt1 | contig 12761 bp, 8 predicted proteins | sample 768731 | NCBI WGS metagenome assembly AUXO01 (sample SAMN02715735, study PRJNA202380) | gut metagenome | biome: sheep rumen | host: Ovis aries | place: New Zealand: Palmerston North | reverse complement strand
GCCTTGTTGCTGACCGACCGCTATCTCTTTGCGTTCCGTCAGCCCAATGCTGGTGATGGCTTGGCCAATATCCGTGACATCCTTGATCAGCTTTTGCCTCAGCAGTTCCTTGGAGGTGACTACCACGTTACCATCGTATTCGACGATATGAGCAAGCACGAATCCTATTCCTTTGACGAGATTGCCACCAAGCTCAATCGTATCAAGACGCAGCTATACCGTGACTATCCCATCATGATGGAGGTGCTGGGCATCACTCCCGACAGTTCCATCTATAACAAGCTACACAACCGCCTCATAATCTCCAACTACTTCCTTGTTGAGGCCAGTCACAAGCTTGCTGCCTTCAATGCAGACCGAGGCACCGCCCGTCAGATGCTCATCCCCATGACCCTCTTCACAGAAGGCAGCCTCAACGGCACCTCTACGCCACCCCTGAAGGCCATTGAGCAGACAATCACAACCCTTCGTGACTTCTCCAAATCCCTCTCCCAGCTCACAGACCATAACGTCTATCTCTATGCCGTTAATGGTAAGAGAATGGAGAGATGTATGAGTATGAGGAATAGACTATTGAAATAAACTCATGAAATTGAAATGGAAAATAAAAAAGAATATTTTGTATTTATCAGCGATTCCTGTTTGGATAATGAATGGGCGATATGTCTCAGGTATAAGTTGGAGTATTCCCACCTGCCTGCTTCTTTCAAAGGACGAACTAATATTAGACAAAATATGTGATAGAGTTATTATATTATTATTTTTTGTTGTCTGATAAAAAAAAATATATCAATATGTTATTTATACATTACAATCTGTTTATTAGTTCGACATTCAAAGACATGGATGTAGAACGGGATATTATTAAATTTGAAGTTATACCTGCACTGAATCAGATGTTTAACAAAAGAGGTGTGGATATTCAGGCAATTGATTTAAGATACGGTGTAAACACATCGGGATTGTCTGAAGCAGAGGCAACTGATAAAGTGCTCAATATGTGTGTGCAATCAATTGACAGGGCACGTCCTTTTTTTGTTGGGTTTGTAGGTAACAGATATGGCACTATTCCTGAAGAGGAAAGATGGGATGACTTCTATAAGCCGCTCGACAAAGAGCAGAAAAGAATATTGCAGAACACAACAGATATAAGTATAACAGAATTGGAAATACTGTATTCTGGTTTGTTCTCGAATGATGCTGACGCTTATCACTATCTCTTTTTTATGAGGGATGATATTAATGAAAACGAGATACCCGAGAAGTTTCGGGCAAACTTCAGGGAGGAGGCAAAAACCAAAGAAGAATTGAAAAAAAAGCAGGATAAGCTTCAGGATTTAAGAAACAGGGTTCAAAAACGTTGTGATAATGTTAGTAGGTCTCATTGTTTCCCGTATTGCATAAAAACAGACAAGGACAACAATCTGTGTGCTCCTGGCTTAGCTCAAAAGCTAATAGAAGAAATTTCTAAATTGATAGATGCTGAGACAGACGACAGATTTGTCACTGCCAATAGGCAACCTGATTGGGTTGTTGAAGGTAATGAGGTGAGGAAACGAATGCTTAAACTTGCCGAAAACGCCCTGAACCGTCCAGATATTTTCAGAGGTATAGAGATGATGGGAGGCAGTGTCTTGCTTTGTGGCCGGCCTTTCTGCGGGAGAAGCACTGTGCTGGCGCAATTGTATACGAGATATTGGGAAGAAGACTGGGAACAAGAGGACGGAGAGCGCAAAATATTATTAGCTGCTGTTGTAAACCACTCTCAACACTCCAGGAATATGTATCAGATTCTAGGCCGCTGGGTTATTGAGCTGTTTATGTTAATGAACGTTCCTCTGGATGACCAAACAAAAGACGCTTTGGTGGAAGCTGCTCCCATAAACCATGACGGGATACTTAAAATGTTCTATGGAGCTGTTGATGAAATACGGGCTGCCGGGCACTCGATTCATATTTTTATAGATGACTTGGATCAGTTCCTGATTTCTTCTCCAGGCGATGAGAAGCTGGACTGGGTGGATGATCGTGTTACGGTGTATGCCACAGCTTGTCAGGATTCAATAGGGGTGAGTGATATTATGAATCTGCCTTTTGGTACGATAGTAATTTCTGACCTTGTGGAGGATCCCAACCATGTTTTCCTAAATGCAGTGAAAAGACAGAAATTCTGCGAATTGCCAGATTCCATTTGTGACGAGCTGGGTAAGATGAAATATACATTCATGGAGATAAACACCTTGTTTAAGATGGTTCAGTTATTTAATAAGGATGACATCAAAGAAATTAATAGTGAACGTTCGAAGAAACAGAAGAAGCAGGATAAAGTAGACAGACTATTCAGTTCTATGCCACTGGAATATGGTAAACTATTTAGTTTTTTTGCTGAATATTTCATCAGTAGGGTGGGCTCAAAAGAGAAATATACAAAATTGATAGACCTGCTTAAAGAATATCCCGGCGGCCTGCGTGTAAGCGAGATAATAGACAAAATGGATAACAAAGTAAGTGCACCAGAAGTATACAATATGTTGTATTACTTTGAGGACTTTGTATCCATAGAATATGACACAGAAATTATCAGATTGAGAAACCACCCGGCCTTATATCGGTCTTATTATAAGAAACTAGTTTCCAAGCGTCTAGGCGAAGGTCATTCGTAAGAAAGCCTTAGGCCCGAAGCATCCTAACAGCAAAACTGTTCAGGAAAAAAAGATTAACTTAAGCTGAAGATAAATGATGATGGAACAACAGAAAAATAGCCGTTTTGAGAGTCATCTCATTGAGAATCGTGAGGTGCGTATATTCTTGTCATCCACTTTCTCTGATATGAAAGCGGAACGTTCGGCATTGGTAAAGCGTTTCAATAAACTGAAATTGGAGGCGAACCGCCGTAATGTCAGCCTTTCATTGCTCGACCTACGCTGGGGTGTTACTGATGAGGAGGCGCGAACAGGTAAAGTTCTTTCCGTTTGTTTAAATGAGATAGAGAACTCCCATCCATTCTTCATCGGTTTGCTCGGAAGTCACTACGGCTATGCGCCCAGAATGTCTGAAATAGAAAAGAATCCTGATTTGGAAGAACGTTACCCTTGGATACGTGAAGACATAGAGCAGGAAAAAAGTATCACTGAGATAGACTACTACCATGCATTGGAGTATTTTTCCAAGGCGCTAGCGATTTGTGAGAAAAAGCTAGGAGTAGATCATCCCAGTACAATTAAAGCTCGAGAAAATGTTGAATTGATTAAAGAACAAATGAATATAGAATAAAAACAAATAGGTGTTATAATAAAATGTTACAGAGAGTTTCGCTTATCTATGACCTTTAAAGCAATATTCTCTCTATCTTTTTGGTCTATTCCTTTTTATTTATTATCTTTGCATCGAACTAAGAACTTAAAACAAATATTATGGATACAATAATGATTATTTGCGACTCTGTCGCAATGTGTGTAAAGAAAGCGGCTGATGTTTGTCAACCATGTGCAAAGGATTATGGAACAAATAACAATGATATAATTATTGTTGCCATTATTTGCGGAACAATCCTTTTAATTTCATTATTTGCTCTTTGGAAATATTACAAGAACAAAGATAACGAAAGAATGGCGTTAGCAAGTGCTGCAGAAGAAAAAAGGAAGCAAGAAGGAATAATTAGTGAAAACAAGCAACAGGCAGATTTATTAAGTAAGCTTCTTAACTTTAAAGAAGAACTTACAAAAAAAGAAGTTGCCAATAAACTTGACGAAGAGGCAAGCAATACCTATATTAAAGAACTAAAGTATTTGATAACAAGAAAGACTCTTCCTGAAGATGAACAAAAAACAGAAAACAACACTACTGAGATTCGATAGAATCTTGGCTCAAGATCTGCAACGGCAAATACTCATTCTTCTTGCCGTTTTGGTCGTGATTTTTATCATGTCGTTCTTCCTGCTTTCTATATCGGGAAGTGACTGGCAGGAATATTGTGAAAAAGAACATATCAGTAAGTGGGTATTTCCCCTCTATTTACTGATTGACGGAAATGCTTTCCATGATTTTTGTGGTGACGAGAAGATGAATGGACTAACAGTATTCTTTGGTTGCATCATTTATATCGTCGGTGTCATTGTTTTTACTGGCATGCTTATCTCCGTGATGACAAACATGATAGAACGTAGAGTGGAAGACCATCGAAGTGGACTGATACATTATTTGAAATCTGGTCATTATGTTATTATGGGCTATGACGAATTGGTGCCATCTTTCATTTCTTACATTTTCGGTACAAAGAAAGAGCAGACCCCTTATGTATTAATTCTAACATCAGTCAGTGCAGAGAAGGTGAATGAGAAACTGAGTAAGACCTTTAGCAAAAAAGAGCTGGAGAGAGTCATTGTCAACTACGGTCACCGTACGAACCCTGAGACATACCAGGAAATCTGTTTGGAGTCGGCAGAAGAAGTGTTCATTGTCGGCTATCACTCGCAAGAAGCCCACGATGCCATCAACGTGGAGTGCGTCGATAGCATCTGCAAGTATCTGAACAAGCCTGACATCAAGCAGAAGCCAACACGTATTACCTGCGTTTTTCGTGATATTGACACCTATGCAGCATTCAAGACAACGGAGATTTTTAGTGAAGTAAATAGGCTCGGCATAGAGTTTGTGCCTTACAATTTCTATACAAACTGGGCTAAGCAGGTGTTTGTGAAGCGTTGCCATAAATTATCATATAATCCGAAAGATAATAACAAGATTGACTACCCCTCCGTATTTGGCGACGGTATAAAGCCAGATGATCCCCAATACGTACATCTTGTATTTGTTGGAACAACCAACTTTGCTGTTGCGTTTGCCATGGAAGCCGCCCACGTGCTTCACTTCCCCAACTTTATCAAAAACATGAGTTTGAGGACGCGTATCACCTTCATCGACTTGAATGCTGACAAAGAGAAAGATGAGTTTATTACGCGTAACAGACATTTCTTTGAAGTGCAGTCATATCGCTACCAAGACCTTTCAAGCAAACCAGAGAAACATTTTTTGGACACGAAAGCACCATTTTCCAAGGAATCACAAAACATAGAAGGTAAAGACTATGACTTCTTGGATGTGGAATTCGAGTTTATCAAGGGTGATATATTTTCTCAGCAGGTACAACACGAGATTAGCGAATGGGCCAAGGACAAAGACGGTCAATACTTGTCCATTTTCTTAGCTATGGCTAACCAACGCAGCAACTTCGTCATGGGAATGAACATGCCTGACGAGGTGTATGATAATGCTATTCCTGTTTTCATCCGCCAGGACCGTTCCGACAACTTCGTTACCAATTTGAGGAATGCGGACAATGGTAAACTATCATACTATTATATGGAGAATGGGAAAGTTCAGAAACCTCTTGAGCGCAGTCGTCGTTATGCCAACATTTATCCATTCGGCATGAATGAGGCCGCATATAGTGCTGACGATAAATCATTAAAACGGGCGAAACTTATTAACTATTTGTATGCAACAGCAGACTATTCTAACAACAAATTCCAAAGCATGATGGTCTTGAACGCCCTTCCTAAGGACATGATATTTGCTGAGGCCAATAAGCTGTGGAACGGGAATCCTGACAGCTCTAATGAAAAGGAACGGAAAGGGCTTGATGTCTCACTGAAATGGTCGAACCTGTATAATTCATATTCCATACGAATTAAGCAGGCTACACTCCAAGCCATGCGCGGACTTGCATTAAAAAACAAAAGCGAGGATACAAAACCACTGTCGAAGGAAGAAATGGAAGTTCTGGCTTGTGTAGAGCATAATCGCTGGAACGTGGAGAAACTACTCATGGGGTATCGGAAACCACATCAGAATGAAGACAAATACAATGCGAAGAGTGACGAAGACGAAAAACTACTGAAGAAAAACAAAGAACTCTTCATTCATCACGATATACGTCCATTCAGCGAACTTGACCACATAACGGAATTGGATTATGAGTTCTCCAAATATATTCCATGGATTATTGAAATGACAGAGAATTAGTGTTAGTGGTTTGATTCAATTCCTAAAAAAGTAATAATATGGGTAGAAACGTTTTTAAAGATAAGGGACAGAAATCTTCGGGTGAAGGTAATCGTCAATGGAATGAACTCATTGAGAAGATAATTCAAGGAGAGGTCGTCCCAGTAATTGGGCCAGAGTTTCTGGCCGAGGATTATGAAGATGCAAATAAGTGGATCAATCCTCATCAAGAACTTATTAATATGCTTGCAGAAAATGAAGGAATATCTCCTTGTCATCATCAATCATTCTCAGAACTGTTATATGATGACGCATACCCCGCCAGTAAGCGTATGGACATATATGATATGATGGGAGAAGCTTTCGAACCAGAAATAAAGGCATTAGAAAAAGGAATGATTTTTAAAAAACGTATTTTTACCCCTTCTACTTTATTAATTAAATTATTACGAGTATGTAAATTTCGTTTTGTTATTACAACGTCATTTACTCCTGTTGTAGAATATGCCATGAAGGAAATATATGGAGCAGGGAATGTAAATGTCATGAATTTTTGCAATAATCCTTTAGGCAATGATGATCTTGCAGATGTTGACGATATCTATAAGCCTGCAGTTTTTTATATGTTTGGACGTGTTTGCAGACAGTCGGAACGATATGTTGTCAAGGATTCGGACATGCTTTCATTTTGCCGATCATGGCTTAGTAATGCTCCGATGAATCTTGTAAATGTTTTAAAGGATAAATATCTGCTCTTGCTAGGTAATAACTATTCTGATTGGCTTTGTAGGTTTGTTTGGTATTCTATGAAGACCAAGTTGGAAACAGAGTTAAAAGGAATGGTAGTTAATCCTGCTGCGGATGAGAGTTTACTACAGTTTATGAAGCGTATAGATGCTTTTACACAAAAAGACCCTCAGGCAGTGATTGATAAAATAGAGACATTAGTTGCGGAAAGAGAAAAAACACAAGAGAATTTAAAATATAAAAAGGCAGACATGAACACTGATGCCTTTATCAGCTATTCACGAAGAGATATAGGAATAGTACAGAAATTGTATGACGAACTGACATCAAAAGGTTTACGTGTTTGGTATGACAAGGAAAATCTAGGTGTTGGTGATAAATTTATGGATGACATTAAACTTGCAATAAAAAAGACAAGGATATTCATTCCCGTGCTGTCTCACCATATTAACGAGGAAAAGAACCAGTCACATCCATATCGAACGGAATGGGAAACGGCAATGGAGGTGGCCTCAACGTACGGTAGAAATTTTATTATGCCAATTTGTGAGAAAGATTTCGACTTTTATAATGGATGTATACCAGAGAAACTTCAAAAGCATAATGCAGACACATTTGAATATTCAAATCCTGATTATAGTTTTTTTGCAGAAGAAGTATATAATTTTTTAATGTCATTATAGAAAATGGAAGAAAAGATGAAGAATAATCCCTGGAAAGGTCTTCAGTCGTACCAGGAAACAGACATAATATTTGGTCGTGATGAAGAAATTAAAGCCCTATATACACGAATTCTATATAATACTCAAACTGTTGTATATGGGAAATCTGGCATAGGAAAGTCATCTATTATAAATGCTGGTATTATTCCAAGAGCCAAGTATGATGACATGCTTCCAATTTCTATTCGACTTGCCCATACGACTAAGAAAAAGCAAGTGGTAAAAGTACCTTATATTCAGCAAATAATGAATCGTCTAAGAGAGGAGGTGCTAAAAGCAGGTGGAGAACTAGAAGAGATAGTTCCTCATGTGTTTAATCATGAAGAAACACTATGGGAATTATTGCACAGGTATCGTATATGGAAAGGAAAAGGTAGTAAGCGCAAACGCCTTATTCCTTTGTTACTGTTTGACCAATTTGAAGAAATCTTTACTTTGGAAATTAGTAACAAACGGGTAGAGTCTTTCTTTTCTGAACTGGCTGATTTACTAAATGAAGTTAGGCCGACATACTTAGCTGTAAGGGAAGAAATAAACTCAACAGACCTCATGTCACAAATTAATGAAGATAAAAAAGAAAGATTGCGTAATGTTTTTAGTAAGATAACTAATAAGAAACGTAATGCTTGTTCAGAGTATCTAGATAAAAGTGAATTCCATCTCGTAATTACCATTCGCGAGGATTTCTTGTCTTATTTGGAACGATATACTACTTATATTCCTTCTATGAAGCAGAATCGTTTCCCACTTTTGCCTCTGAATGAAGAACAAGCAGCAAAGATAATCATGGAACCAATTAGAGATCTTGTTCATAAGGATGTTGCTAAACTAATTATTGACAAAGTTACAGGACGAACAGACTTCAAACTTGATGGAATCCCAGAAATAGAGGTTAACGCAGCAATCCTTTCTTTATATATGAAGCAACTTTATGAAAGAAAGTGTGATGAAGATAATGCCATAACCTCAGAACTTGTACAAGATAGTGATGATATTATTAAGTCATTTTATGAGGACTCTATTGAGGGTATATCCGAAAAGACAATTGAACTTTTGGAATACGACCTTATAACTAATGCAGATAAAAGAGATAACGTCGCACGAATTGACTTGATTAGTAAGGGGGTTCCAGAAGAAGTCTTGGACAAACTAATTGACAAAAGAGTTTTGAGACAATTTAGTTATGCAGGTGATCTTCGCATAGAGCTCATACACGATATATTATGTCCAATAGTTAATGATCGAATCGAACATCGTAGTCTATTAGCTAAAGAGAAAGAGGCAAAACGCATAGAAGAGGAGAACCGACATATAAAGATGCAGAATGATAGATTAAATAAAATCCGTAGTCTTTTTTTATCCGAAAAGGCTAATGGCTGTCAAAAAGACCGATATATGGCTCAAATGCTTGCTCTTGAGGCGCTTCCGAAAGATCTTGAAAAACCGGATAAACCTTTGGTCCCCCAAGCTGAGGCTGCATTACGCAAGACAATTCGCATTTCTTATTGCCCAATGATTGGTCATAAGAATACTGTAATACGAGTTATGTCCACGCCTGATGGAACGCAAGTTCTATCATTGTCACGTGACGGAAAAGTTTGTTTATGGGACGCTTATTCAGGAGCGCAATTGAAAGAGTTCGATTGTGGAAAGGATACGATTTCTACTATTTCTATATGTGAGAATGGTAGCAAAAAGGTTGTAACTTATTCTAATGGTGTGGTACAACTGAATACGTTTGATAGCTTTGAGGTTGTTGATGAATTCTCTTTGGCAGGAGCGTCTCCCAAAGTTTTAGCGATTAGTCCTAACGGAGCAATAATGGCTATTGGATTGGAAAACGGTAATGTTATTCTGTACACTTTTGGACAAAAGTTGCTGTCCACACAATCTTCAATTAAGACGATAGATGTTCTTATATTTAGTCCTAATGGTGATGAACTAATTGCTATTGGTGAGGGTTGTATGAAGAGTTATTCAGTGAAAATAGGAGAATGGAATAAATTAGACAATGGTATTCTATCAGCAATTACCTGTGTTAGTTATTCCAAAAACGGCAAATATCTCTTTTGTGGTACAGAAAATGGCAAAATAGTTATTTGGGAAAGTTGTGCTAGCAAAAGAAAAAAGAAAGAAATTGTTGAGTGCGAAAATTCGGACTGTAAAATAGGCGCGATATCAATATCTTCCAACACGAAAAAAATTGCTTATTCTGTTGGAGGAAAATTGGTGGTTCTTGAGTGCGATTCACAATTTGGCAGGAGCCCACAGGAAGCAAAAGAGCATGGAATGAAGTATCACTTTGTAAAAAAACATCTTTTGAATGGCGAATATGATCCAATAATAACAAGTATAGCATGGTTACCAAATGATAGATATGTTTTATGGGGTAATGTAGATGGTCTTGTCTCAATGTATGACATGAGTGCTGGTCCTTCACAAAAGCAATTATTAAAGGCCGCATCATTTATGAAGTTTCTGGAGTATAGTCCTAATGGTGATAAAATATCTTGTTTGTCAAACCATAATACTGCTCGTTTGATTGAAATAGAAAGTGGGAAAGTGTTATTTAGAGAGAATAATGTTAATGATAATACAATAGGGAAAGAATACCAAAGTGTCGATGGTCAATATCGTGCAGTGTATAACAAGAATCGGCAAGTAGTTGAAATGTATGATTGTAATAACCAAAATTCAAAATATGCTTTTAAAATTGAGGGAGAAGTAACTTCTATTGCTTTTAGTTCAGATTCGTCTCTTCTCGCGTTAGCCCATAGAAGTGGAAATGTGACATGTTGGGATACAGATAATGGAGAGTGTAAGTTTATTTTAGATGGCTATAGGTCAATATACAATACAGTATTATTTAGTCCCAACGGTGGATTTGTCGCCACAACTGCTCCCAAAGGAGATGTTATTATTTGGGATGAGAAATCTGGTAAAAAAATATATGTGATACCAGCAGAAAAAGGTTATGTATTCTCCCTCGCTTTCAGTCCAGATGGAGAAAGATTAGCTGTTGGAACGGAGTCTGGAATGATTAGAATATGGAATATGGACACAAAAGAACAGGTTGATCTTCTCGAAAGGAATCAAGATGGAGGGTGTGTAAGATGTATGGCCTTTAGCCCTGATGGAGAGCAAATATCAGCCAGTTATAATGATGGAACTGTTGTTGTGTGGGCGTGTCCCAGCCTAAAAACATTGATTAGTGATGTTCGGCAAAGATTATGTTCTCGCAAATTTACAGATGACGAAAAGAAAAAATATTATTTGGAAGAAAATTGATTCCAATCACATACAAAGTAAAGATTATTAAACAAAGAAAGACGATTAGTCCTATGAACAAGAATAATTACACCCCACAACCAGTTGACACATCAGACATTCAATTGCCAGAGGAGTTGACCCCATTGCTTGAAGCAATGGCAAAGAACGTACATGACATTTGGGCGAAAGAACGTATTGCTCAAGGTTGGACATACGGAGAGAAACGTGATGATGCTAAGAAGCATCATCCGTGTCTTATTGCCTATGAAGACCTTCCTGATGAGGAAAAAGTCTATGATAGGAATACCGCTGTGGAAACGCTGAAACTGATATTGAAACTCGGCTTCAAAATATCGAAATAAGTCACTACAAAGTGCAATGACGGAAGCAACAAGTGTTTTGCTCCGTCCTGATGAGGGCCTTGAACCGTTCTAACTATGAATTCCCACGGTGGGAACGGGGAGAAAGTGGCCGTTTCTCGGGTAGAAAGGTGCCGACTTTCAATGTCAAAGGTGCCGACTTTGAACTTGAAAGGTGCCGACTTTGAACTTGAAAGGTGCCGGGTTTGACCTTGAAAGGTGCCGACTATCTAAAAAAATTTGAAAAGTGAAAATAGCCTTCATACCTTCACACTCCGAATAACAAACTGATATACATAAGGTTATAGGCAAATCTTCTGATAACAAACATTCACCAACCTTCACATGGATGCGGTGAAGGTTGGTGAATGTTTGTCTTCCGAAAAACTGAATGTAACTTACTTATAATCAAAAGGAAAGACGAAAGATGAAGGTGTGAAGGTAAAAAAGAAGAAAAAAAAAATTGAAATGTCAAAAATAATTAGTATCTTTGCAGACAGAACCAATAAGAACCGTATTAACAAACTATTATCAACATGAAAGTAACTGTATATAAACGTAAAGGGAACAAAGAGACTGTTGTGAGGGAAGAGCTGCTCAAAGTGGTGGAGGCCATCGCAACGGGTGAGCACATCAGCGAAATACATCGGCTGCGCCAGTACTACCATCTGATGAGTCCGCGCTGGACAGAAGACGGGAGGATGAAGACTAACCTCGACTTCAAGATGACCCTGCCCCGACTCTGCTTCGCGGCAGAGATAGACAAGTACAGGAAGGAGCACAGAGTGCTGAAATACAACGGGCTGATGGTGCTCGAAGCCAACAACCTGCTGGATTACGACGAGGCCATCAGGATACGTAACGATGCGGCCCGTCTGCCACAGACGATGCTGGCCTTCTTGGGTGCCAGCGGTCGCAGCGTGAAGATAGTGTGCCGGGGTGAGCTGCTACCAGACAATGGAGGCGGGCTGCCGACGAGCGAGGAAGACATCGAGAAATTCCACAAGGCACTATACGCGACGGCGAGAAAGGCCTACAACGCCCAACTTGAGATTACCATAGACGCCATCAAACCGCTGATACACAGGACGGTTTATATGTCAGTGGATCCGGAGCTGAGGTATCGTGAACAGGCCGTTCCGTTCTATATCGACCTGCACGAGAAAGAGCCGACGGCACCTGCGACCATCGACAACGACCTGGAGCACTACCTAATGCCGGGCAGGACGGTGAAACGCACCTACATACTGAACTACCAGTTTGTACTGTCGGAGGTGATGGGCCGCTACTTCGACCTGCCCGACGAGAACCGTACCGCAGAACTGCTGATGCAGATAGCCGCCAAGTGTCTGGAACAAGGTATTCCCCAGCAGATAGCCATCAACATGACGATGTGCCACCCCGTATTCAACACCGACAAGCTGCTGGTGGAGAAGACGTTTGAGAATGTCTATATGGTGCAGGACATGGAGGAATACCAGAAGCGGAACAGGCTGAAGCCGCTGAAGAGCGTGCCGGAGGACACGCTGCTGATGATGAAGACGGACATCTTCCTGCATACGCACTACGAAATGAGAAAGAACGTGATGACCGGCGTTGCCCAGTACCGTGAGAACAACGGCGAGGACGATGACTTCCGCGACCTGGACGACGAGGCACG
>AUXO014295460.1_pt1 | contig 12764 bp, 8 predicted proteins | sample 768731 | NCBI WGS metagenome assembly AUXO01 (sample SAMN02715735, study PRJNA202380) | gut metagenome | biome: sheep rumen | host: Ovis aries | place: New Zealand: Palmerston North | reverse complement strand
TAATGGCAGGGGCAATAGGATTCGAACCCATACGAACGGTTTTGGAGACCGTCATGCTACCGTTGACATCATGCCCCTAGGTTGCTAAACTAGTTTAGCATAAATAATTTTAAAAATCAAGGCACGTATGTAAAAAATGTGAATTGCACTTTTAATGATTTATAAATTATATTATAATTTATTTGACAAGGAGGCGTTTTTTATGTTTTTTGCGGTTCCAGCTACCTTAATTCAAATTTTAATATGGTTACCTACAATACTTTTTTGCACGACCTTAATTTTTCATATGATTAGTGGTGCAAGAAGAGGATTGTCTAAATCAGTAAAGCTTTTTATAACCTTTACTATTTCTATTATTATTGCGATAATCTTTTATTTTGTAGTTAAAAATTTAGATTTCAACACTTTATGTGTCACTTGGGGAAATAAGATTTTAAATCCACTTGATTCGAATATGACTAAAATTATGCAAATCATTTTTAATAATCAAAATATTTCTGAGCATAATAATTTAATTGATTATTTTTCTGAAGGATTATCACAATCACAATTTTTTAAGGAAAGCAGCCAAGGTCTTACTTTAGAAGAGGCGGCTAAGTTATTATATAGTTTATCGCTTATCCTAATTAATATTGTTATATTTATCTTAGCATTATTAGTCTTTTTCGTATCTAAATTCATCTTATATATTTTCTATCTTATTTTCTTTAAAGAGGGTAGAAGAAGAGATAAAATTAATAAAAAATATCAAGATGGTGAAATAGATTATGAATATCGCCCTCATCGTTTCTTAGGTATGCTCGTTGGATTATTTAGAGGAGTAATTGTAGGAACACTTATTGTATCAATTTTTGGTATTAACTCATATATTGTTTCAACTGGAAAAGATGAAGGCACAGTGACTGATAAGAGTCAAGCTACAGTTAATTCGAATTTTGGTGTATATGCTACTATGTATGAAGTTGTTTCTTCATGGGGAACAAAAGGAGTAAATCAGGTTCTAAGTCAAGCTAAAAATAAGGAAAATGTTCCTTTCTATTTAATTGTAGCTGATCAACTTCTTACAACTGATTATACATATGAAGAAGATGGTGTTAAAAAAACTATTTCATTGCACGTTACTACAGATTTAGCACCACTTACAAGTGCTATTTCAAATAGTGCATATTTAATGATAATGTATGGCTTTAATCCTGATGATTATCAAGGTGAAGATAGTGGCGAAAAACTTGCAAATTTTTTAACAAGTGATAAAAAAATAGATGGATTAACATTAGAAGAACGTATCAATGGTATTTTGAAAGATACTCAAACAGGCGATTATTCATCTTATTTAGTTGATAAATTTGTGATGAGCTATGTTTCAAAGATGTGTGATGTTGAGTCTGAGTCTGATCCTAAGTATCAAACCCTTGAATTATCTAACAAATTATTGTATCAATTATTCCTTGGTAAGCATAAAATAAATGCTTCATCGTTTATTGATGATGGTAATATGGCGGTTGCATTTAACGCATGCATTCATATCTTAGAGAATAAAGATGATATTGATAAAATCAGCAAGATAGGACAAATTAATCAACAAAATCAAACAATGAGTCATTTAGTGTATGGTGTTAATAATTCAACTAGCGAAACACTAGATGAATCAAAAAATATTGTGGATTATGTTTATAATGATTTAAAAGAATTATCATTCTTTAATGATGAAACATTTAATCTTTTAATTAGTGATGTGTTAGCTACTGTTATTCAAAATGCTATTCCAGAATTTGACTTAACAAATGTTGCAACTGAACAAACAATTTATGATGTAGACTGGCCTTCATCATTCGATACTGTTTTCACATTCCTAGCAGATGCTGTTGATCTTATTATTGATAATTCATTTACAAGTCAAACTGAATTGATCGATTCAATTGTAGATACATTTAAAAATCCTGAACATGGTCTTGCAAAAGACTTAATAGATATGGCTGATTCATCAGCTGGTGCTTTCTTCTTAAATTCACAAGGTTTTAATGATATTATGAATGAAAGATTAACTAGCGCTTTAGCTGATTTAATTAATGAAGAGGATTATAAAATCATTACAACAAATTATGCATCATATCAAAAAATAGAAAATGGTAATGTTGTCAATGTTGATGGAGAATTAAAGAAATTAATTCGTACAATTGGTTCTCTTCTTGCTGATATTGTTCAAATATCTACATCAAATTTGGATGAACAAACAAAGACAAATGAAATGTTAAAAGTAATCACTTCTGACTCTGCTATTCCTTCATTAATTGATGATTCTAGCGATAACTATTCATTATTAATTCATTCAATATTAAGTGATGTTATTAGAAATTTATCATTTAAATCAGAAAGTGAAAACTTTAGTTTCTATTTACCAAATGAAGCTATAAAGTCTAAGTATGATATTAAGAATAAGGAAAAGAAATTAATTGATTCCAATGAATTTATTAAGATTTTTAATTTCTTAAATAGCTTAGTATCAAAATACAGTTTATCTGATTTGGAAAATGGAGATATTAAGACTATTATTAATATCGTAAACGATTCAGTTGAATATATTAAGAAAAGTGATATATTGCTAGCAAATATCGCATTGATAATATATAGTTATAAAGATAGTGCTAGTTTATATATTCCAACTCGTCTTGATTTAAGCCAAAGTGTTAAAGAGGCAAATATCTCTAATTGGCTTGGATCAAATGGTGAGATGAATAAAATACTTAACATAATTACATTTAAGGATAGCAATAATAATTCATTTTTAGATTCATTTGCAAATTTATTTGATTCAAATGAATCTTCAGCAGATAATATTATCTTAGAAATTTTAAAAGCTGGTGAAGAATTATTTAGCGTAATTTGTGATAGTGATGTTGTTAATGGTACAATTACATCTAAATTGAATGATATAGATGCATTATACATTCCACAAGATGCGTATAAGGTAAGTGGTGAAACATTAAAGACAGAAGAGGTAACTAGTCTTCTTAATTTTTCAAAAACAATCTTTAAGGTTACTGTTGATACTATTAGTATTAATCTAGCAACTTTATCTGATAATATTGATTTAACAAGTTATAGTGATAACTTGGATGGATTACTAGCTCTATTTAATTCAAATATTGTTAATGCGACTGTTTCATATAATATTGTAAAGATTAGTGAATCACAAACATCAGATATTATAATACCTAAGTCATTAGTATTTGCAAAAACTGATGAAACTAATCTTACAAATTGGACTAGTACAAATGGTGAGTTAAATAAGTTGATTAAATCAATTTATTATCTTGGCTTACTTGGTTCATTTAACAATAATTTAAATATTGATGATTCATTAATGTCATTACTTGATGATTCTAAAATTGATATTATCTTAGATAGTACTATTATTTATGCAACATTAGTTAATTATCTTAATAATAATAAGCCAGCAGGCTTATATATTCCTACAAAATATAATACTAATTTGGCAAGTATTCAAAATAATTATGAAAATGTAACTTATGTTAAGAATAAGGAAATTAATAAGATTATTAAAGGATTAAAAACATTAGGTCTTGAGATTAAAAATACTGATTTTAATTTATCTTTATTTAAGACATTAAATGATACAACAAATGGTCAAACTAAATTAGATATTATTCTTGAAAGTGATATATTGCATTATACAATTTCACAATATATCTTAAATCAAGGTACTTCAATTGATATTCCTAATAGCGTTAAGACTAATATTGATTCAAATGACTTCATTACAAAAACAGAAGTCAAAGCTTTAGTTGATTCAATAAATGCGCTAAATTTAACTGATTTTGCAAATGTTGAAGTTAATACATTGTTAAGCAATGAAATTGATATGGATACATTATTAAGTAGTGGTATTATCCATTATACAATTTCTAACAAGTTATTAACTAATGCAAATATTAATATACCTACAAATTCAAAGGAAACTATTGATAGTGAAGACTATGTAAAAAATAATGAAATTATTTCACTAATAAATTCAATTAAATTGTTGAGTATTACTGATGTTAATTCATTTAATGAAAATAGTATATTAAGTAATTCCTTTGATGTTACCAAGTTACTTCAAAGCAATATCATTTGGTATACTATAAGTAATAAATTATTTGGTTTATCATCAATTATAATAACTGATGATATAGTGTATAGTGAAAATAATGATAACTTTGTAGAAAAAGCAGAATTAAAATATTTTATCAATGGTGCTACAATTTTAACAAGTTCATTAGATACAATTAGTGTTGATGCAGCTACAGTTATTGATAATGCAAGTACTTTAGTTAAATCTTCTATTATTAGAAATATGATTACTAAAGAAGTATTACAATCTAATGATATTGTGATGAATCGTGTTAAAAATGTTTCTTCAACTGAAACTATAATTGATACATATGCGACAAAGCATTATAAGTTTACTAATAGTGGTATAACTGAAGAAGAGGTTATAGTACTTGAAGAACTAGAATTAATTAATTTTGCTGATGCAATTAAAACTATTTATGGTGGAGATTCATCACAAATGACATTTGATGTTGATTATTCAAGGATTGATTTAAGTACAATAAATATATCAATTCTAGATTCAAGTATTATTCTATATGGTTTGAACCCAACTATTACAAATGCAATTACTATATATAATGCTTCCGCCCTAGCAAGTGGAAAGACTTTATATGATGTTATGGAAAAGTATGCTGAAGATGGTCATGAGTACACTATCTATCTTCATGACACTTTAGAAGTTAAGAAGAAACCTGTTGTTTCCAAGGAAATGACTTTAGATTTCATTGAAAATTATTTAAATAAATAAAAAAAGGGTATCCAACATTATGTTGGGTACCTTTTTAGGCTTTTATTTCACCAGACAAATTTTTATTAAACATTTCTTTAACTTTATTCAAATCATTTGTTTGACCTAAAATCCACATTAATTTAGTGACTGCAGCTTCACATGTCATATCACTTGATTGAATAACACCTGTTTCAAGTGCTTTTTTACCAACTTGGTATGTTTCTAAATTAGCACCATCATACAAGCATTGACTAGCTACTACAATAGCTACATTTTTTTCCTTAGCTTCAATTAAATATGGTGCAAAATCTCGGCGAACAAATTGTAATCCACCTTGTCCAAAAGCCTCTATAACAATTCCTTTGTAATTGGCATTAATTAATAAACTAATTATTTTAGGATCTGTTGCGGGTGTTAATTTTAGTAAAAATACATTTGAATTTATATTTGGATTAAATATAGTTTTTTTACTAAATTTTGGTAATGCTGATTTATGAATTGATAATCCTTTACTATCTAGCGTAGCAATAGGGTAGGTGTTAATTGATTCAAATGCGTGAAAGGAAGTGGCACGTACTTTAACTGCACGACTTCCTAATATTATCTGCCTATCAAATGCCAAAAATATACCAGGGCAACCTGACAACGCCATCTTGAATGCTAATCTCAAATTAGTGATTGCATCACTAAGTTCGTTATCAATTGGTAATTGGCTTCCAGTAAATACTACAGGAATTGTTGGATTTTGAATCATAAATGAAACCATACTTGTAGTATAAGCCATAGTATCTGTCCCGTGTGTTACAACAATACCATCATAATTATTTATTTGGTCATAAATAGCTTTGGCTATTGTTTTCCACTCTTCTGGTTGAATATTAGAACTATCTAGGACCATTAATTCTTTTGAAATAAGTTCAAAATCTTTTATTACTCCTACATAGTTTAAAACATGATTTAAATTAGATGGAACTAAACCTTCATTTGATTTGATTGAAGAAATAGTACCGCCTGTAGTTAGCATTAGTATTTTTTTCATAAATTTAAACCTCAACTTATTATAATTTAAAATTTTAAAAAAACAAAATAATGCATAAAAAAACTCGGATAAATCCGAGATATTTTCATAAGATGGGGCGTTATACAGGAATCGAACCTGCGCATAACAGTGCCACAAACTGCCGTGTTAACCACTTCACCAATAACGCCATATGTTAAAAGCAATTAAAATTATAACATAAAGATTTATTTTGTAAAGAGGAAATTTGAAAAAAATGTGTATAAATAAAAAGGTGACTTTAAAATAAGACTAAAATAAAGTATAATACGACTAGACTATATGGAGGTATATATATGAAAAGATTCCCTGTATTATCAATATTATATTATGGATTTACTGTAATTATTGGTATTATTCTTGCGTTCTATTTCTTTGTATATGGAACACAATTAAAAGTGGCAGACACATTACGTGCTCGTGCTAATAATAATGATGCATATGGTGTAACTCGTTTGATTTCTGGCTACCAAAATAGTGAATCAGTTTATGAAAAAACAATTGACGGTGTAGGTACACTTGGTGTTTATGAAGCAGTAACTTCATATTTAACTACAATTCCTGATGGAGATTCTACTAAGTCTGTTACTAAGTTAGAACGTGGATACATGGGTGTTATAACTAATGTTGGCTCAGAATGGAAGAGAAGCGTTTATACTGATGAAGATGGTAAATCATTTAATCATTTTGGTCTTCGCTTTAACGGAGTAGATAAAGATGGTAATAGTACATCATATGATTATAGAATTGGTTATTTATCTACTGAAACATATAAAGATACTCAAGAGGCTAATTTATATAATAATAGATATTCAAGCTATGAAGTATCAGGATTCTATTATTTTATGATTGGTGATGTTGAATTTAGCGAAGGTGGATTAACTAGTATAACATCATTTGATTTTATTAATAATGATGAGTCTGTTCTTGAAAATAAAACTCAAACATTGACAACTTCTTGGACACTTGATACCCCATTCTTAAATTTAGTTAAAGATTTTGAAGAAAAATATAATAATTTAATCGATACTAATGAAATCACTCAAGATAAGGTTAACGCCATTAGTGATGAATTTGAAACAGTTTATAGCACTTATGATAAATATACAAAGTCAGATTTTAAAGATGTAACTAAGAATGTAAATTTATTTAGTGTTATTAAGATGATTGCATATATCTTAATTGTTTGGATTGTTGGTGATTTCCTAGTTGGTAGACATTATATCCTTAACTTCTTTAGACGTTTATTTGGAAAGAATGTTCAAAAGGTTGAAAATGTTGTTGAATATCAACCTAAGCATGAACTAAATACTACAGTTGAAGCAGATGTTCCTGATAATTATAAGAAGGAAGTTACAATTAAGTATATTAGTGAAGAGGGTAGTGAGGTTGTCTTTAATCTAAAGCCAAGTAATGGATATAAGGAAACTAAGCTAATAATGTCTGGTGATTATAGCCATCCTGAAATTATAGCTGAAGGACTTACTTGCCTTGATATACCTTCTATTCTTAAGGTAAATGGTTTGACATTTACAGCTAAATTTATTTTTGAAAGAACAAAATCAATAAATACAAATAATGAAGAAAATAAATAAAATATTAGCAACTATTTTTGGACTTATTTACATATGTCTAATCATTTTCTTTTTCAAAAAATGTTTAGAGACAGGCGATAAATCCTCAAATAGTAGCTTATATGTTGCACGCTTTGTACAATCAATACTTAATAATTTGTTTGGACAACATATTGAACTTGATGATCAATTTTTACATATTATTCGGAAGCTTATTGGCCATTTTGGGTTTAATTTAGTTCTTGGAATAACAAGTATTATCTTTTATATCAATTTATGTATTAAAAAATTATATACAATTCTTTTACATTATGGTGTTGGATTTTTGATAGCCTTTATTTCTGAGTTCCTACTTGAAGGAATTACTAGTGGAAGAAGTGCAAGCTTTAATGATGTCTTAATTGATTATGCAGGTTTTTTAAGTATATCAACTATTATTGTGCTAATTTATTATATGAAGAAAATGCTAGTTAACGAAGGTTAGCTAGCTTATTTTTTTATAAATTCCTTAAGACATTTATTTAAATAATCCATATATTCTAATGCTTTCTCTTTAATAATATTAGTAAATCCAATTATAAGTACATTTTTTTCTCCACCATAATCAGATAAGAAATTAATGGAAATTGATTTTTCATATAGCTTTTCTTTAATATATGAATCATCTAAATTAGTGTATAATTTAACTTCAATTGAACTATAATTACTATTATTGAAAAGCTTATACAAAGAATTATCTAACTTTGTTAAAATAGCACTTTTAATATTTGAAAGATTAGTTCTAAGCTTATTTATGTTTCGTTCAAAATAATTAGAATTAATGAACTTATCAAGAGCCATTTGATCTAGTGTTGAAACTTCGAGGCCTCCTTTAATTAAATAAGCATTAAAATTAGCTACTAATTCCTTTGGCAATACCATATATGATATACAAAGGCCAGGAAACATTGTACGAGTAAATGATTCAAGATATATTACTTTATTAGATAAAGAGAAAAGAGAGGTAGTTAGTGGTCCGTTGTTACGTAAATTAGAATCAAATGAATCTTCAATAATATATTTGTTACTTTTTTTGATATAGTTTACAAGATCTAATTTTCTTTTCATACTCATTTTTATTCCTAAAGGAAATTCGTTAAATGATGTGATAATTGCAAGGTCTGTATTTGATGATATAAAATTATCTAATGAAAATCCTTCTTTATCAACACTATTATTTAAAACCTCAATATTAAACATATCTTTAGTATAATATCCTGGAGATTCAATTGAAATTGATTTTATTTTTAAAAAATTAATTAATTTATTTATTAAATCATGACTAGATCTTGAAATAAATATTTGTTCACTACTAGCTTCTATACCTTTTAATGAATAAAGCATTCTAGAAATAGTTTCTTTTAGTTTTGGGTATCCGCTTTTATATCTAATTAGATAATTTTCATTAGATATAGTATATCTAATTACTTTGTTAAATTGGTTTTTATTAAATAGAGAATCATTTGTATTTGATGTTTTAAAATCATATGTTGGATAATTTATTTCTTGACTATATTCTTTTATAGAATATTTTGGTTTAATTTTTGAATAATTTAGGTTATTAACATAGTATCCACTTTTTTCTTTTGAATAAATATAACCCTCATCTAACAAAATATTATAAGCATTAACAACTGAATTTATTGAACAATTTAATTCTTTTGCAAGTTCTCGCTTACTTATCAATTTATCATTATGATTAAGCTTATTAGATAGTATTAAATCTTTTATTTGATTATAGATATCTAAATATTTTGGTATAGAATTATGTAATATAATGTGTAGTTCTTTCATCTGGTACCTCAAAAATAATTAAATTTGGTCATTTTATTAGACTCAGTTTAGATTAATAATATTATAGAATACAATTGTTAAAAAAGCGAGGTATGTGTATGCTTAATAAAAAACTCTATTTAGCTATTATGACTGCTTTATTTGTTGCTATGTCCTTTGCAGGAGTTTATATTAGAATTCCTCTTCCTGTAGGAATGATTCATTTAGGAAATTTTATTTGTATAATTGGCTCATTCATATTGGGTGGACCACTTGGCGGTTTAGCAGGATCTATTGGTATGATGATGGCAGATATTTCACTTGGATATGGAGTAGCGAGTGCCATACGTACACTTATTTTAAAATTTTTTATGGGTCTTTTTTCAGGACTTGCGTTTAAAAAACTAATTAATAAGGGAGATAAATATAAGAAAATTAATTATTATTTATTTTCATTTTTGTTAATAGCATTTATTATAACTCTTGTAATCTCTATTTTAAGTTATCAAAATGTATTTGTGATAAGTTATATTAAAGGAGAAAAAGAAGTGGTAAAAACTTTAGTTTTCCACTGGATAATTCCTTTAATGGTTGGAGTTACTTTAGTATTCTCACTTGTTAATATCATCTTTAATAAGAAACTTGATAAGATTTCAAGTATTGCGTTATTATCAGCAAGTATCGGAATAGCATTTAATATTTTTGGAGAGGTATTTATTAAAACACTTATTTATTATTGGCTAAATGCTTCATATCAATCTATTGAAGCTTCATTTATGTATAGTGTTTCAGGACTACCATCAACATTAATCACATCCGTTATTACAACTATTTTGGTTCCATTAATTGTTTATCCTATATTTAAGGCTCTTAGACATACTAATCAAGCTAAATATTTAAACATTTGTGATGAATCTAATCTATCTGATGTATCAAATGATAATGCTAATCAGTACGAGGAATTGAATGATAAAGAGAACGACTAGTGTCGTTCTTTATTTTTTTTATAAATTTTGCTATACTTTTATCAGGTGATTACTTTGTCAAAAACAGGAAATTGCATTAAAATGCTTAACTATTTAAATTCTCGCAATATTGCATCTAAAGAAGATATTGCAGCTTATTTGGAGACTAATGAACGTAATGTTGTTGAATATAGAAAATGCTTAGAAGAAGCAGGATATATTATTAATGTTGTTAAAGGAAAATATGGTGGATATTCCTTAGATAAATCTAGTACATCTGTTTCTGTTAAACTTAGTGAGGTTGAAAAACTCGCTTTGCTTCAAGCTGGTGAAAATTTACGACTTGATCAAAGCTATGTTTATAAAGATGCATTTTTTTCTGCTATTGGTAAGGTTTTGTCTTCAACAAAGCTTGAGGTAGAAGACGTTAATAAGTTTATATTTGAACGTTTCCCACTAATAATGTCTAAGGAAGATTTAGAGGAACGCTATTCTAAACTTGATCAGGCTATTTTGAATCATAAGAAAATAACTATGGTTTATAATGGTACAAATAATAAAAGACGTGAAGTTATATTAATGCCTTATAAATTATTTAATTCAAATCAAGGTTGGTATGTAATTGGTTTTATTGAATCTGGTAAAAAGATAAGTCAAAATCCTTATTTTTTTAAATTAAATAGAATTATAAAGATTAATTTACTTAATATATCATTTAGTCCAATTAAGACATTTAATATTAGTGATTATTTAGATAAAAATGGTATGAATTATGGTAAGACTTACCATGTAAAAGTGATATTAGGAAAACCTCAAAATGTTTTGGTTCAAGAAAGAAAATTTGGTGATAATCAACGTGTTGTAGAACTTGATTCATCGCATACCCTTCTTGAATGTGATATGTCAAATATAGATTCTATAGTTTCTTTTTTACTATATTTTGGACATACAGCCAAATTATTAGAGCCAAAAGAAATATTAGATTGCCTAGTTATGGAGGAAAATAGAATGATAGCTCAAAATAAAAATAAAACAGTATTTTTCGATTTTAACGGTACAATAATTGATGATGTTCAATTATGTTTAGATATTTTAAATGATATGCTTATAAGTCATGGACATAATAGTGTGTCTCTTGAAAGATATAAAGAGATTTTTACATTTCCAATTAAAGATTATTATATTGCTGCTGGATTTGATTTTACAAAAGAATCATTTGAAGATTTATCTCAAGAATTTATTAATAAATATCAACATGCATCTTTGTCTTGCAAATTAAATGATGGTGTCGTTGATTTGATTAAAAAACTTTTAGATGAACAATATAATGTAGTTTTACTTACTGCAAGTGAAATTAACAATGTAATTGAACAGTTAAAACACTTTGGTTTATATAATTATTTTAATGATGTATTAGGTACATCTAATATTTATGCTAAGAGTAAGGTTGAAATAGGTGTTAATTATATTAATAACTATCAAATTGATAAATCGAAAGCGATTATGATTGGTGATACCACTCATGATTCGTTAGTTGCAAAGAGTATGGGAATTGACTGTATTCTTTATAGTGGTGGACATCAAAGTAAAGAAAAACTTTTAAGTGAAACATCTAAAGTTATAGATAATTTTAGTGAGGCTTTTAAGTTTATTAATTTTTAGTTAACATAACTTGTAAAGTATTATAATTTTGTTTATAATTAAAAATAGTTAGTCCCAAGGAGGGAAAATATTTATGAAAAAGAGAATTAGTAGAGTATTTGCATTGTTATTATGCGTATTAACACTTGGATTATCAAGTTGTGCATTAAGCAGAGCTAATACATATAATTATTGGAAAAACGGAGATACTGAAAATCTATCAAAGGATCATATTGTTGAGAAAATAGACCTTGGTGGCATAATTAAGAAGATGAATGCACAATCAGGCGATAGTGATGAAATTTTCTATGTATTCTTTGGTACTAAAAATACTACTGGTTGTTATGCAGCTATTAAAGTATATAATGAACAAGCTATTCAATTTGAAATTGATAAGCTTTATTGGTTAGATAGCGATTTAAATGATAGCAAGCAAACAGAAGTAGAAGATAAACTCGGTGTTTATAGTGCTTCAAGTGCACCTGCATTATTTGCATTTAAAAAAGGTGGATTAGTATTTGATTCAACTATTCCTTATTATGCAAATCACAAAGGAGATTATCCTGCAGTTAAGCTTGCACAAATTGCTTATCGTCAATTATTTGATGAAAAAGGACAATATTCTTATACAGATTAAAGATGATTTAGACTCTAGTTTTTTAACTGGAGTCTTATTTTTTTAGCAAAAAATAAGATAAAAAATCGACTGAAGTCGAATAAAAAAAGAGTAAACGCTTTCTTACAAAAATATTAAAAAAAGTGCTTGCATATATAAAAAAAATGGGTATAATAACTAACGTATTCACTTTTTAAAAGTTGTGAATACTTCCTGTAAATCTTTTCTTTTTCTTTTTCTTTGCTAGTCGTTT
>AUXO014175043.1_pt1 | contig 12765 bp, 20 predicted proteins | sample 768731 | NCBI WGS metagenome assembly AUXO01 (sample SAMN02715735, study PRJNA202380) | gut metagenome | biome: sheep rumen | host: Ovis aries | place: New Zealand: Palmerston North | reverse complement strand
TCTCCAATTTTAATCTATACAAGCTAATTAGTCTCAGAACGAGTCACCCAATACTTATTGCCATCTTCATTATCAGTATATTCTCCATCTTCTGGAAGACCATTGTTAATTCTATCTTCGATTAATTCCCAGTTTGCTGGTAAAAACTTTTCATCTTCACTTTTATACCCTGGGTTATATTTATACCAATAAATAGCATATCTCTAAGCATAAGAACTATCAAAATTTGCTTTTGTAGTATTGTAATCATCAATACTTCCAACTGTATTTGCAAATTTATTAGAAATTGCTGTTAATTGCCAACGAATACAATCTCTTTCATCTTTTTCATTAGCTCTTAACAATGTCATAATACCAGTTAAATATTCATCACAAGTATCAAAGACTTTATTTTTTGATGTTTCCCAAATATCATAAACACCAAGGACATCATCATTAACCTAAGTCTTAACATTAGCAAAATATTCATCAACGACAGTTTTAAAATTATTATAAGCAGTTTCTACAGTAGTAATTTTTTCATTTAAAATATTATATTGACTTGTTGCATTAGGAACTGTACTAGTCTAACCAATATAATAATTACCATAATTTTTTAATACATTAATAACATTATTCATCCAGCAAGTAGAATTTTCTTCTTTTACAACATCTTGAATAATATTAACACAATTAATATAACTACTATTATTCGATAAAGCATCTCTGTAACCAGTTGTTGTATTCTATTGCCCAGATGTTTGATATCCGCGCAAATCAGAAGCCAACTAATTAACAGCTTTATTTACTTTTGAGCCTATCTAATTAGGAAGCTTTTTTAAAATTGCTTGAATACTTTGCCCATAAGAATAAATCTATAATAATTCCTAAATAGGAGGAATATTTAAATCAATTAAATTCTATTGATTTAATTTAGCTCCTCTTGAAATATATTCTGCTTGCTTTAGATATTCTCTTTCATCATACTATCTTCCTACTGGTTCAACACTTCCATTTAAATCATGGAAATCCCTATAACTATAAATACCATCTGAAAATCCTAAATACTCATTGTCTTCAGATTTATTAAACCAAACAGGAAGAATATCTTTAATATTAACAGAGTCATCTTCCTCAGCCGCAATCATATCATATGTAGAAGGACTAGCTGAATAAATAACAAAACTATTATCTACCACATTAGCCAAATTCATACCAAAATAAACTTCTACATTATCTACCCAAATATTTGGTTCACATTCTACTTCTGAAATAGAGCCATCCATATTCTTTAATTTCTATTTATTAGGAATTCTTTCGGTAGAAAAATCTCCATTAGAATCTTCATATAAATAAGTAAAATCGCTACTCTAAAATAAATATATATTAATTTTAGAGATATCTCCTAAATTAGAGATATTTATTAATTTTGACTATTCCATAGAAGTTAAAAATAAATATGGATTACCAAACATATCTGCGGTATCTAAAATATAAGTGCTCTACTATGCTCCAGCAGAAGATAAATCAGTTGAAGGAGTTGAATATAATTCAATTATAATTCCATAATGACCAGACTTTATATTATATGTAGTACCTAAAGCGCACTAAAAACTCGCTTTTATCCCAAGGCAATCAAACATTGCATTGTTTTTTAAACTAGCATTATCATCTCTAGATAAATCTCTTTCCCAAATTAAACGAAATTTTCCAGGAGCAACCATTGAAGCAGACCCATCTGTAGTTTCTGTTCCATTTGCTACAATACCATTATCTCTAACAGTATTTTGAGTTACTAGATTATTAGAAACAATAAACATTTGATCTAATGGTGATGTATATCTTAAAGGCTAATCATTAGCATTAGCAACATATTTACTAACAATAACTTTATTCTAAGTATAATCACCTCTGGGAATAGTTACATATACACTATCATTTGTCGCATATTCAGTATTTTCACTATATGCATCAAAACTGATAGAGCCATCATTAACCACATAGTGTCCATTGTCTTTGTCACTATCATCTGTGATTGTGCAAATTACAGTTTTATCAAAATCTAAATTAGCAATACGAGATTTTACTATCGTATCTATAGCGCGCACAATCTAATCATTAGGTGTTGTGGTCTCAGCCATGTAACTTATCTCCTTTCTCTCATTATCTATATTTTTTAAAAATCTATTACTTTAATTTATCTTAATTCGACCAAATAAAAATAAGGGAGAGGTTTTAACCTCTCCCTACATTATATCATAAATTTTTCCGATTTGCATACTGAGCAGACTCATTAATAAGCATATCAAGAGCTTCAGAAATTTCATTTCTATCTGTAACATTAGGAAATTCTGCCGTAATAGTAACTGTCTATTCAAGCTAAGAATTCATTGTATTCATGCTGCCTTGCGCAGATAGATTTCCAATATTAAATTCTGCAGCTTTGGCACTTAAATCAATTACACTAGAAAGTTTACGGACCATATCGACTGCATTTAAAATATTTGAAGTATCTTCTTTATTTAAAACTAATTCTTTTTCATGCAAGAAAGCCATTTTACCATCATTTCCGTTCCAAGAACCAGTATAACCACCAGATTCAAATCCATATTGTTTAAAAATCTCATCTGCTGTTCTAGTATCTCCTCTTAAAGGAATCCAAGAACCTTGTGAATAATTTTTACCCCAAATACCAGCATTAATTAATGCTTGAATAGCTTTAGCTTCATTAGTATAATTAGAAGATGTTCCTACTAATTTACCTGCTGCATAATAAGATCTGTTAGGAGCATTTCCTGTAAAAGTATAATCTAAAAGGTCTCCACGTTTAGCAGATCCTCCTCCAGAATTATTACCTCCGCCAGAATTTGTTGGTTTACCACCGCCACTATTTTCATTTGGCATTTGAGTGTCATCTTTACCAATTTGGTCTTCTTTAAATTGACTTAATGCGCTATTAACACTATTAATAGAAGTTACTACTAATTCATTTTCAGCAATAATAGTATCCATAATTTCTTTATATTTTGTTTGCCAAGTTTCAGCTTGAGTAATAACACCTGCAAATTCTTCTACTGCAGCCCTACCAACTTCTTCAATAGAATCTTTTGCTTTTCCAGCTTCTTCAACTGCTTTGCCCATTTCTTGCTGCATAGCAGTAGCGAAATCTGCTGCTGCGTCTTCGCCATCACCAAAAGCGATACCAGAAGCTGCAATAGCTTCTTCAACATCAGTTTTATAATCTCCTAAATAACCATTAACTTCAGTGACCATAGTTTGCATAGATGTTGTCATCTACTTTGCATACTAATCCATAGTATCTACACCGGTATACATACCATACATGGTCTAATTAAAGCCCATTACGAAGTTTTCAGCAGAACCTAAACGATATACATTTCGTTCAGCAAATAATTGAGCATCTTCTTCATCAAGGCCAGCTCTCTTTTGAGTGAAATCGGCATACCAGGTCCATTCTTTTTCATACAAATCAGTATTATTCTAAAGAACTTTCTCGGTTTCACCTTTAATATAAGCTACTCTTTCATTAAAGTTTTCAGCTGCTATTTGCATTAATTGCTGACGTTGTTCTTCAGTAAGAGAAGTATCTAACATAATTTCTCTAACTTTATCAGCATATTCTTGTTCAGCTTGAGTAATTTGATCTTGCAAAGAATTAATATATTCTGCATTAGCCTATTGCATCGCATATAATTTATCTTCATAATTTTGTTCGGCGGCTGCCACATCTTCTTCATTGGCAGTATATATATAAGACCAATTACCTTCTGAATCTTTACTTAAACGAACAGTATCTTTAATACTAGAAGATTCTTCTAATTGCAGTTTAGCTAATTCTAATTCATATCTACGACGAGCATTTTCTAAATCATATTCACTAATTTCGCCACTATGCTCTTGTAACTTATTAATTTCTTTTTGTAAATCTCTTAATGCTTTTTTATTTTTAATATTATCTGTATCATCAATAGACTTATTTATATCACGATTTAATTTACTTAATTCGTAAATCTCTCTATACTCAGGAACATATCTTTCAGCTGCTTCTTTTGCATATTCAATCTGATCAGTTAAAGCTTTCCAAGAATTCATAATTCCATCGCCTTTTGCTTGACCAGCAAAATTATCAAGCATCTTATCAACAGAATTATTTACTTTATCTTCATATTCTTTACGAATAGCTTCAAGAGCACTAATAAGAGCCTCGCGCAATTTATCTTCAGCATCCATAATAGCGTCTTCTTGTTCTTCAAGCACTTTTTTCCATTTTTTAATCATTTCATCATTTTGTTGTTCTTCTGCTTGAAGAAGAAGCCGTTCTGTTTCTGCTTTTGCCGCAATTAAAGTATCTAAATTAGTTTTAGCAGCTTCAACATTATATTTAGCAACAGTAGATTGTGCATGATCTAATTCTTCCATTAATTGAGTAGAAACACCTAAAACATCTCTACCAACAATATCTACAATATTTCCATAATGTTCTAATACTTTAGTTGCACGTTCAATTGGAAGCATTGCTCTTTCTAATCTATGAATAATTTCATTAAAAGCATCAGAAATAATATCAACGACTTCATCTGCCATATCAATAATCTATTGATTTACATCTAATAAATTATCTTTATATTCATTAATCTTTTTCCATTCATCTTCAGACATATGACTTAAAATTTCTTTATCTTCTTTAGTTAATTCATTATTCATAAATCTTTTAATAAATGCATCTGGATCTTTAACCTTATCAGATATATTTATTTTATTTTTATTATCATCATAATAAAATCCATCATTTAAAAAATGCTCTAAAGTATTTGTTATTCCGCTTCTATTGGTATCTGATGTATCTTTTAAAATTCCGAGCTTTTTATTCAAATTACCTAATTTTTCAGCAGCTCCATCTAATCCATCATTAAATACATCAACTTTATGATTTAAATAATCAAACCATTCTAACATTGATTCATCATATTCAAGTCTAAATTCAATTACATATTCATTTCTTTCTGTAACTAAATCATAAGCAGCCTATAATCCATCTCTAAGAGCTTCTTCTTGTTCTTCTAATAGTTCAACAGTTTCTTCATATTTTTCTAAATATTTCTTAAATTCTTCATATGCTTTTTCTGCATCTTCCAACATCTTTTTAGTTTCATCAGATTCTTGTTCTTCAGCTGTCATAGAATTATATTTATTAATTACATCATTATATTTATCTAATTGAGATTGCATTAATTGTTCATAGTTAGTTATATTTCCATTCTTATCAAATTCAGCGCCATATTTACTAATATTCTATTTATCTATAGCTAACCATTTTTGGATTTCTTTAATATATTCTTTTTGTTTATCATTTAACTATTTCTATGCAACAATTTCTTTATTTAACTGTTTAACTCTTTGTGGACCAAATGCTCTATCTTTAGCTTTAGAAATACGATCATATTTATCTTGTAAATCATCTAATTGAGCTTTTACAACATGGTAACGTTCAATTTCATCTGAAGATTTTTTAGTATCTTTCTTTGATGGAGTTTTTGCTTTACCTCCACCACCACCGCCTTTATTATGTGCTAAAATTCTATTTTTACCAACATAATAATTATGATTATTAGAAACTTCAAAATTATAAACTGTTTCAAACTTAAATTGAATATCTATCTTATCAATAGTGTGCCAAGTGCCATCCGCAAATAATACTAGATCTCCAACTTGCAACTCTTCTGCTGGAATCCATTGATGACTAAATCCACGAGCAATATAAAATCTATGAATACCAGTAGCAGTTAAAGTTTCATTTTCAATATGTAAAGTATAAATATTTTCTTTTACAAAGTGGATCATGGTTTGAACAACTTCACTATATTCATTCTTCTTAAATTGTTCATTATAAGATAAAACCATATCCCCAATACGAATATTTTCAATATTTTCATATTTATTATTTGGCATTGAAATAAATGTTCCTGCAATAAAACATCCCCCACCCTTATTATGAGCAAGGATATGATTTTTACCAACATAATAATTATGATTATTGGAAACTTCAAAATTATAAACTGTTCTTATTTGATGTTCAATATCAATCTGTTTAATTTTATGCCAAGTATAATCACTAAACATTACTAAATCGTTAAGTTTTAATTCAGACGCAGGAATCCAACTTAATACATTCTATCTATTAATTAAAAATCTATGAATACCTGTAACAACTAATTTTTCGTCTTCAATATATAAAGTATAAATATCATCTTTTATATAATGAATCATTGTTTGTTCAACTACACTATATTCATTCTTTTTTGTTTTTTCATTATAAGAAAGGACTATATCATCTTTTTGAATGTCTTCAATATTTTTAAATCCATATAAAGTGGCAACTAATGTTCCGGCGACAAAGCACCCACCTTTTCCGCCTCCTCCACCACCTTTATTGGAGCTACTAACATTACCACCAGCAGATTTATGAGCATTACTTAATTGCAAAGCTCCAGCAGTTGTAACATTTTCTTCTGTCTCTCTTGCTCGCACAGGATTTACTATTTTATGAGCAGAAGGGATATCTTGCAATAACTAAACAGTACCACTACCATCAGCCTCTGCAACTTGACCAGCTGGCGCAGGATTAGAAGTCCAAATAATTGTTTCATCAAATCCAACATCTTCTTTAGTTGAAGTCTAAGGTACTTCCATTGTATTAACTTGAGCATCAAAACTTCCAGCTGCTACAATCCTATCACTTGCGCTTTCTGCTGCTGCTGCGGCTTCTGCAAATGATTGCTCTAAAGGTGTAACATCACAATCAATTCCCATACCCGCAAAAGCGCTTTCTATTTCATCAGCAGTCATACCTGCTGCAGCCATTGCTCGAAACATTGCTTCAAGAGCAGGAGTCTCATCTAAATTAATAACTTCTCCCTCTTCTAATTCAGATAAGGCATCTTTTAAACTTGTGGCTTCTTTTTCTAATCCTAAACTGGAGCCTTGAGCATCAATAAAAGCATCTCTAATTCTACCAATTGCTTCTTCACTACCATTAGCAGCTTCTTCAAGATCATCTGGATCTAATGACTTTAAAAAATTATTATCAATAAAATCTTCTGAAGTATCAATTAAATCAGACAAAGTTTTTCTCATTGCTACATAAGATTTATTAGATTTTACCAAAGCTCTTTCTCCATCGTTCTAAGCTTTTTGAAAATCTTCTAAAATTTCAATATAATCATCTGAATTTTTAGCTAAATCTTTTACAGCATTATTTAATCTTAAATATCTAACTGCAGCATCTTTTGCGGCCTCAGTATTACTAATTAAACCTTCTTGACTTTCTGCTAAAATATCATTATAATCTTTATAATAATCAATTAATTCTTCTAAGACATCAACATCTAATCCATAAGTATCTGCAGCCTCTCCTGCAGCCATTGCCTATGCGAGCTATTCTGATGTTTCTTGATTTACTATTTGTCCAAATTCATTTAATTCTTGTTTATATTTTTCTAATTCCTAAGCGCAATTATCATATTGTTCGGCAATACGAATTAAATGCTCATCAAGGATTTCCATTGGAATAGAAATTCCTTCTCTTCCAATATTAGCAAGTAAATCATGTACTTGAGTTAAAGTCGTTGCTTCTTGTAATATTTGATTAGCAATATATTCTCCTTGCTATTGATATTGCTCATCATCTATTTCTCCATTATTATAAGATTCTCTTAATTGCTAAAAAGTCTAAGCCTAAGAAGCTGTCATTTCTTGAATTTCTTGACTTAATTCAGCCGCATTTGAATTTAATAAATCCATTAATTGCTAATAAAGCAATGCAACTTCATTAATACCTTGTTGACTACCATCCTATAAATGTTGTGCAATTTCTTGAAGCCTTGTTTCGCTATAACCTAATGCTTCATTTGTTAATTTTGATAACATAGAATCATTATTTATAGTATCTAATATACTCTAAGCATTTAAATTTTCATCTGTATTACCAGTATTAGCTTTTAACAAATCAGATTTAGACTAATCAACATTAGCATTTTCAGCACTTATAATATCATTAATAGTTTTTAATTGTTCAATTTTATCTCCTAAAATTTGATCTTCTACAGCTTTAGCTTGCTCCAATGTTCCTAAATATCTATAAGTACCATCTGCTAAAGTCTAAAAAGAATCTGCAAGATTCGGATCTATTGCTATTAATTTATCATAATCCTTAGATTTAATAGTATCTCCATAATTTAAAGATCCTAAAATTGAAGTTAAATCAATTATATCCTATTTTAAAGAACTAAAATCAGGAATTGATCCATATGCATCTATAATACTCTAAATCCATTCATCCCAAGCTGCAGAATTTTCAGATAAATCAATACCAACTTCAGAAAGAATATTTCTTATTTTCTATTCTGCATTTTCAGTACCTAATACTCCTTCTCCAAGAATTTTATTTAATATTCCTTGAAATTGAGTTTTATCCTATCCAACAGCTTCAAAAGCATTAGATAAACCTTCTAGGAATTTTCTTCCAGCTTCTTGTCCCATCGGACCAATACTCATTTCAGAATAAACAGATTCAAGAGAAGCTCTTAAAGAATCATTTAAAGCACCAAAAGAATCACCCATAATATCTTTTATTGGGCTAGCTTTCATATTAGCTTTTAATTCTTCCGCTTGAGATTTTATTTGTTCAGTAGAAATATTAAATGGCTCTAAAAAATCATTACCAATTGAAGTTAATAAATTATATAATCTATCATTTCCAATAATAGAATTTAATGTATCAAAATCTATATCCTTCATACCATTTGAAGATTCTGCAATCATTTGAAGGAAATCTGTTACTGACTACATTTCTTCTGGAGTATATTGACTTATTTCTCCTTTTTCATTATTAACTCTTGTTGAAGTAGCACTTCTTTCAGAATTTTTACTTATTTTTTCTGCTGCCTATTTAATACCTACGCTAATATTATCTAAACTTTTAATATAATTTTCTTGAAAATTCTATTCAAATTCAATCGAAGCCATCTAAGAAGCATAAAAATCAGATAACTATGCAAATGATAAAGAGCCTTCTTGCGCTTCTTCTCCATCTTTATTAATTTTATACTTTACATTTCCACTACTATCTATTTCTAAATCTGTTATATCACTACGAAGGACATCTTCAAAAATACTTAAATAATCTTTAGCTACGCTTTCTAGACCGTCACTATTATCTTTTAAAAAATTATCAGCTTGTTGCTTCCAATTATCTAGCATACTTTTAGAAAAATAATTAATAGCATTTTCTAATAATTTATTTTTATCTGAACTGTTTTTATAAATGTCTGTATTTTCTAATAATGCTTGTACTGTATCTTGACAAGCCTAAAATACCTATTCATCTAAAGACTATTGTAATTCTTTAGATTTACTTTTTAATTCAGCTTCATCTGTTTGACGATCTTCAAGAGCTTTCTAATTAATTGCCAAATCATTTTCTTCGCTCTATATCTAATCTTTATAATACTATATATTTTCTAAAAATTTATTTCCTGCTTTTGAAGCAGCAGAAATATCTATATCTGATATATCTAAATCTGATAATAAAGCTATAAATTGATTAAAATTATCGGTATTAAAAGATTTAGCAAATTCTATATTATCAAAATTTTCAAATAAAATATCCATCATAGAATTTAAATCAGTTAAATTACCATTATTTATAGCTTTTGATATTCTTTTATCATCAATTCCAAGATCTTTTAAAACCTAATCAGCATTTTCAATATCATTATAAATAGAATCTATTGCTTGAAGAAATGTTGTAGCTTCATATAAAAAATCAGAATTTCCTTTTGCATATTCGGAATTAGCCAATTGTCTAATAGATTTATCGCTTAAAGTATTTCCTAAAGCTCCTTCACCAAATAAATCTAAATTTTTTATACTTGATAAAGTCTATTCTCTTTTTTGCTAATTTTCTGCCTATAAATTTTCTAATCTATTTCTTTCCTAAGATATTGCTTCTTCTCTTGCTTTTTCTTCTTCTGATAAAGCATCATTAAGATTTTCTATAGTTTCAATAGAAGTATCTACTGCACTCTAAGCTACCAATACGCTTTTATGAACTTCATCTATATCTTCAAGACCATAAGCAAAATTTTTCGTTCTAAAATCAATAGAATCTTTATCATATTGGGCTTGAGCCTAATTTATTTTTGCAACACTACCATATACAGCAGCTGTTTTATAGTTTTGATTATATTGATCCTAAATAGCTTTAACATCTTCTGGATTATAATATAATTCACCTGTATCTTGATCAACTATTTTTTTATAACTAGCCAATTCTGGATATTTTTCTAATAATTCATCAGCTTTCTATGCAACAAGCGCCATTTGCTCTTTCCAAGCAGAAGTTCCTGCTGTTAATTCTGACAAAGCAGTAACCATAGTTGAATATTGATCAAAATCAGAATTAATATTTTGCCATTCTGTTTTTGCTTGTTTAAAAGCATTTTCTGCATTTTTTGCTTCTTCAGTTGCTTCTTCTAATCTTTTTTCTGCTTTTTTAGATTCTGATTCATAATTAGATATTGCAATCCCAATAACTCCAATTGCCGCCGCAACTGCCATTATTGGACCAACAATTGCTAATAAAGGAATTGTCGCTGCAGTTGTCGCTGCTCCAAATCCAGCCATTGAAACTGTTGCTCCTTGAAGTAAAGGAGCTAACATTCCTATTGCTGATGGAGCAACCATTCCAATAGTCATAAGAGTCTATAAGAATTTTTCTCCAAATGAAGCACTATCATCAGACCATATTTCAAATAATCCTTTAATCTATTGGATAATCATTGCTGTTGTCATTAATGCTGATGCTGCTTTGGAAATTGCGGTAGACATAGACATTGCCGCTGTTTTTGCATTTTGCATAGCATCAGCTTGTTGTTTCATTGCTGATGTAGCTTGAGCTAATTTTACTTTAAGTTCTTCTTCAGATTGAGCTCCAACTTGAATTGCATTTAAATAATTCTATATTGCTGTTTCACTAACTCCAGCCTAAGTTGCTTGTTCAGTAAATTTTTGAATTAAATTTTCTATAGGCTAATCAAAAGATATTAATGTTGATCCTAAAGACTCTATTGTTGGAGATAATTCTCCAAATTTATTTTTTAAAGTTTCTACATCTCCATTAGCAATTTCTTCTAAAATATTTCCTATTTCTTCAAAAGCACCACCTTTATTCTTTAATTCTTCAATAGTATATCCACTAGCTTCTAAATCTGCTTTAAATTTTTCTACAGCCTAAGACATTTCTTCAATATTACCCTTTGGAATTAACTATAAAGATTCTCCTGCCCTAGAAATATTCTCAAAACCAACCGCTAATTCTTGCTATTTTTGAATAGCATTTTCTAATCCTTTAACAGTATCAACGAAATCCTAATTACCGCTTTTCTATGCTCGGCCAGCCATCATTGCTTTCAAAGCATTTGCATGTTTAACTGCCTATTGAGTTGCTTCTGCCTCTTGAGAGACTTCTTTTACTAATAAATTATTTCTTTCTAGTAATGACTAATTAATAGCCTATTCTGCTTCAGACATTCTCTAAGCATTTTGAATATATGAAATTTGAGCTTCGGCCTATGCTTTATATAATTCTCCCTATGCATTACCAGCTATAGAAGTTTTGTCCTAAGCATTTTCAATCATTAACTAATTTGCTTCTACTTTAGTCTAAAGAGCCTTATCTCTTCCTCTTTTAGTCAGCATCTAAAGACTATAAGCCATATTAGACAATCCTTGAGCTATTTCTTTCTAAAAAATATTGGTTGCAATAGCACCAACACTTATCAAAACTCCTTTAAGGCCACCTATATTATCAATAAATTTATCAATCGTACCTAATAATCCGGCAAAACCATTGTTCATATCAATAAAGAATTCATCATTTAATAAAGATTGATAAATTCCTTCTGCGGCAGCTTTAACTCTTTTTTGTGCAGCTTCCCAGCTTTCAGCATAAATATCAGCCTATTTTTGAAGAGTTCCTTCTGAATTTCTAGCTACTTCGAGATTTTCTTTCATAAAATCCCAATTATCCATTAATGCAATTAAATTAGTATACTGACGAACACCACCAACAGTTTGAGCCAATGCAATCTATTGTTCTTTACTAATATTTTGCCATTTAGCTCCTAAATCGTCAAGAATAACGTCCATATCTTTGATATTACCATTAATATCAAGAATTTCAACACCAACAGATTCCAAAGCTGCGGAATATTTAGTTAATCCTACACCATCTTCAAGAGTTTTACCAAGTTTTAAACTTTGTAAACGACTAAACAAAGTTCTTAAACCAGTACCAACAGTATCTGCACTCTAACGAGTTGTAGCTGTAATAGTTGCCAATGCCGCAGTAGCATATTCGTATGACATACCTACTGTTTCTGCAACAGCCGCAAACTTTTCAACACCAGTTGAAATTTCTTCTGAACTAGAAGCAGTTGCCGCACCTAATGCAGTAATTACATCAGCATAATATTCAAGAGATTGAGTACCATCATAAAAGTTATTCCAAATAGCCGTTAATTGGTCAGAAACCTCTTCTGCGCTTTGTCTTGAAACATTAGCTAATTTAATAGTAGTTTCAACACGATCAGCTATTTCATCCTAATCACGAATACCCTGTTGATAATAAATTAAAGCTGCATCTGTATAATCTGTAGTACGAGTATTTAATGCCTAAGCAGCTTTATTTGCCTATTCTGCAAAAGC
>AUXO013853769.1_pt1 | contig 12765 bp, 17 predicted proteins | sample 768731 | NCBI WGS metagenome assembly AUXO01 (sample SAMN02715735, study PRJNA202380) | gut metagenome | biome: sheep rumen | host: Ovis aries | place: New Zealand: Palmerston North | reverse complement strand
TGTATTTTTACTTGCCTCTACCAATTGGGCTATCCCGCCATATATATGGTGGCGGGAGTTGGATTTGAACCAACAAACTTTTATTGAAAAAGTTAGTCTTTTTCTGCTGTAACAGTCTTTAATGTGATATTTAATTTAAACAAGACCTTTTTATTCAGGTCGGATTTGAACCGACAAATGCTTTCGTGAAATGAAAGTGTGCTAACCATTACACCACTGTATTTTTTGCAGTAAAGGTCTTTAAATTAATTCGAATAAATCAAATTTACAAAGCACAGTTTAACATTCTTAAAAGGAATGTGCATACTAAATTTGCAGTTTAGCGCGTTTATTGTTTGCTGTAATGTGCTTTTGTAATTAGATTATATATCTTTTAATTATGATAGTCAATATCTTTTTTGTATTTTTCTAAGATTTTGTCAATATAACTTGTCATATCAAAGTTGTTCTCTAATAATCTTAGTATTTGCATGTTATATCCACTTAGGAATATATTGCCATATTCATCAAATTCAGGTGTAGTCTTACTCCTGTCGTTAAAGTTCCACCATATTAATTTTGTATTGGCTTCATGTTTTTTAAACAATGCCATTAATTCATTTTTGCTTTGTTGTGAACCTCTATCAAATTCCATATCACTTAATACTATTATGTATTGTGGGTATTTCTTTAATCCTTTTAATAAGTTCATAACTCTGCCAAAATCAGTGTTTGAACAATCTCCTGTGTACATTGATTTATATTGTTCTCTTAATGTTGCACCTTTTATTGTCATTAGATGTGGATTTGAACTAAATGATATTAATTGATTTTTAGCATAAGTTGAATGTGTTGCTATTGCATGACATACTGACATTGCTTTCATTCCAATATCATTTGGGTTATTAAAGTTAATTCCCCATCCTGAGTACATTGAACCTGATGTATCTAGTACACAGATTGCATCCATTTCCACATTCAATGTTGCATTTTCAACAATCTTCTTACCAATAACATCATTTGCTTCGTTTGTTGATTTAATGGATGTTTTCATTGCATCGTGTACATTTGTTGTTGATACATTTACCTTTGCTTTGTTTTCTTTAACTGCTTTGATATATTCTTCAAATCTTTCCTTTAAATCTTCTCTTGTACTAAATGTATGTAAATACTTAGTCATTGCAAGTGATGGCACTTTCTCAAAATCAATCTCATTAACAAGTGGATGTATATATTCATTCTTGTTAAATAAATCATTTAAAGGTGTTCCCTCTTGCTTTTCAGCATAAGATAATTTATATTCAGTTGTTGCATCTGTTTTGATTAGTTTTCTATATTCTTGCTCAGTTATGCCCCATTCCTTGCATAATGCCTTTGCAATTCTTTTATCTTTACCTGTTAATCTTGGCATCCATTTCTTAGCAAGTTCATCGCCTTCATTTAATTTAGTTCTTAGGTAATTTAAGTTTTCACTTGTAGGTATGTGCCATAAATCATCATATCTTCCTGCTAATACCACATTGTAAAATGGCACTCCTGATTGTTTCATAAGTTCTCTACCTAAATCTCTACGGCCTAAGCCAAATCTAGGGTCTCTTATGAACATTGAAAATACTTTTTCCTTTTCACTTGTTCCTATCTTTACTTCATCCAAATGCTTTTCAAAGTATGGTGTCATAAAGAATAAATCTGTTAAGTTATTGCCTGTTGTTTTGTATGCCAAATCCCCATTTTCAGTTCTCTTTGTTGCAAATATTTTTTCTAGTTCTGTCATCTTTCTCTCCTCCATTCAAAAGGGCTAGAATAAATCTAGCCTTAGTTATTGGAGAACAATACTCAAATATGGAAAACAAATCTTTTTACAAATCCTAATATGCAAAGACAAATATTTTATTTTATGCTGTATGAGTATTTAAAGTTATCTCCAATAACTTGACTTGATATAAGTATAACATATTAAAAATTTAAAGTAAACAAAAAAGACACAGAAATGTGTCTTTTTATAAGAGTTGATTGAAAGTTAAGGTGTATTTTATCAATCACGTTCTATCAGAACAATTACATTATAACATAATCATTCTGTTATTGCAACTCTTTTATAACCACTTACTCTTAATCTATTTGGTTTTGTTGGTAATTTACTTATTTGAGATAGTTCTTTGTATTTATCTGTTAGCTGTGATATTCTTTGTTGACTTTCATAAATAAGAGGTTTGTTATCTGATTCTTTGCCCATGATTTGTTCATCTTTGGCTTTTCTTATTTCTAGTTCTAATTTTCTTTGTAATTGGGTTGCTTCGTACATAGTATATTCTTTATTATCAAATTTTATCTTTTTATGGGCATTATCTATCATTTTCTTTAGTTCTTTATTTGTATATCTTGGCTTTGATATACCAAGTATTATGCTAAAAATATAGTGGTAACAATTATATTGGCTTATACTCCTTCGGTCTTGGCCTGTTTCCTTTGATACTGCTGGGAACTCAATGCCATCATAAGATACTGCATTCTCATCATTTTGAAACTTTTCAAATTCACTATTGGTAAACTGTCGGCCTTGTACCCATTCATGGTCAGGAGCAGGATTCAAGTGAACCGATATTTCTACACCATTGCTGTCAAAGTCTTTGCCTAGATTTTCTTGCATGTTATTATGTAGAGTTCTTAGGGCATCTTTCATTTGCATCCTAATAGCACTATCTGCTCTCATTACTCTGTTTTTTATTATTTTCTTGCCATGTTTATCTTTAGTAACATAGGTAGATGGGAATATTACTTTAATACCTCCTCCACCTATCTCTTTTAATTGTCTAAATAAGGCATTGTCAAATGTTTCTTTACCTTGTGATACATTTAGCACTGCTTCATCTAATAAGTCGTAATATGCTTTTTTTAGGCCTTTATACGTGATGTTTCCATCCTTATCTTGCCAACCAAATGCCATTGCTCTTGTATTGGTTAGATTTATAAAATCTTTTGCAGTTTGTTTTTCGATTGATTCTACCATATTTTTTAGTGTTGTGTTCTCTTCCCATTTTATAAATTTTTTGTTTCTGTATTTGTAAAATTGCTCAGCAAACTCGTAATCATTCTTTGCTACCTCTTGGAATATTTTATGAATATCTTTAATACTTATTTTTGTAATCTCTTTTATTTTTCTTACGATTTTATCGTAATCTCCACCATACTTTAATATCTGTACTAATTCATGTGCTTTTGTTGGTGAAAGAGTACCAATTTTCTTGATACTCTTGCCAATTTGCTCAATAATGTAGGTATTTGCTTGTTCCATCCTTCTTGCTAATCTTTCTACCACTTTATCTAATACTTCATCTGAAAGCATACTGCCTCCTTTTTAATTTACATTTGGCCCTGCACTAAAGTTTGTTGATGTTGCACTTGTATAAAAATTGCCTTCTACTAAATCATACATTCCCGTTTTATTATCAATTTTTCTATAACACGGAATTAAATCTCTGACTAATGTTTCATTTTGGTCATAGATTTTACATGAATATATATTTCCTTTAATTTTTCTATTCATATCAAGTCCATTTACTGCACCCACATAACAATTCATATTGCTTAGTGTGTATGTGTATGTATTTGTGCCATAATTTGTGCCATTTATATTTATATAGTTATTTCCTGATATTGTACTTGCTTCAATAACATATCTTGTATTTGATGTTGGTCTAAAATTAGTCCATATATCTTCTTTAGCACCTAAGCCAAATTGATAACCACCATTATTAAAACATGCTAAATGTGAACGAATAACTGGGCTTCCTAAATAAACTGCACCAATTAAATATTGTTCTGAAATTGAACTAAGTGAAATATCTATTTCAAATTTAATACCAGTTGTAATTTGAAATCCTGTGTCAATGTATGCTGAGTTGTTTCCATGTACATATTCTACTTCTTGATATTCATCTGGCAATACTCTTGGTGGAGTTGGTGGAGTTGGGTAACATAAAAATTTCCCTGACCCACTATTCCCATAAAATTTTCCTTCTACTAAATCATATAATCCAATAGCACTATCTGATTTTCTATAACAAGGAACTAAATCTCTTAATAAAGTTAATTCGTTATTAACTATTTTTGATATTTTAGCACCATATAAAGTTGCTATGGTACAAGCATAACCATAAGCAAGATTATAGCCATGTGTAAAAACATATACTGAGTTATTTGTAACATTTTGCCCACTTGCATTTATTAATTTAGTACCATCAACTTCTATATATGCTTCATTATAAAATGTGCAAAATTTTACATGATATTTTTGTCCGTAATTAATTGCTGAATAAGATGAAGGGTAACTTTCTCCATAACCTAACTCCCAACTATTATTATATTTTTTATACCATCCACCATTTCTACCATAAGGGTAGTTTGTTCCATGTGAACCTATAATATAACCGCCATCTACATTCAAAGTTGTATAATCACTATCATAAGATGCATCATATTCACATATCATTCCATCAACACCTGACAAATCTAAATCTATATATTGTGTTCCTGTACCTTTAATCCATTCTACCTCTTGGTATTCACTTGGCAACCTACTTGAACTTAATTGACTTAATAAAGTCCTAAATAAACTCATAAATCACCTCTAGTATTTCTTCCATATTGCTATGTTATTTAATACTGATATTATATAGTTTTTACTTGCATCACATGTTCCTGTGCTTACTCCACCACTTGTTGTTAATGTAGGCACATCACCTAAGTTAGTTAATGCATCAGGTATGCTTATATCTGTTGGTGTTGTTCCACTTGTAAAATATATTATGCTTTCTCTATCAAATGTGTTTACTGTTGTTATTGTTAATGATGTTATTTCATTCAATTTATAAACACAATTACCAGTTAATGTTGATATTGTATATGTACTTGTGGTAGAAACTGTTGTTTCAGGAATTACTGCTGTGTCAACATAATATTTACTTGCACCATCCCATTGAGATGAATTAAATACCATAAATACTGTTGAGCCAGATAAATCCCATTCATTATTTGAATATGCCCATGTTCCATAACCCATTGAACCTGACCTTATTTGTGTATAACTTATTGAACTACTATCAAACTGTAATGTACTTATATCTGTTATTGTTAGTGTTTCATTTACTCTATCAAATTTGCATAATTCATCAATATGCGTATTTGGCCAATTTGGGTCATAATATCTTAAAACAAATGAATTTTGTGTTGTATCTTTCCATGCATCATTTATTGCTTTCTTTATAATAGCATATTCATCATCCGTTTTTTGTATGCTTGAATATGGAGAACCAACATTGCTATATGGTATGTAATATATGTTAAATGGTGTTGATGTACTACCACCTGCATTATCATCAACATATTTCTTATTAACAAGTTGATTGTCTGTTGTAGGTACTACTGAACTTTCAGGTAATACACTAAATGTTTTCTTTGCTGTTATTGTTTGTGCTGTGTCTATAGTTTCTAAGTTTAAAATATTTTGTTGTTCACCTTTTACTTCAATTACTCCATTTGTTCTGGCAACAATTTTGTTCTCATTAACTATTAATCTTGCGATTGATGGTCGTACATTACTTATGAGAATACGAACAATATCAGTATCGCTTGTAATTGTTTTGCCTTTTATATTATTTACCATCCATAAATAAATTGTATGGTCAATAGTAAATGCCTTGTTTCCATCATACTCATTAAAGCCCATAGCATATTGATATGTTGTTCCATTTATTGTAATTTTATAATATAAATTTACTGTTGAAGTATATCTTGGAAAGTATAAAATATAAAAGCCTTCTGCTAATTCATCTAAATCAAGAGCATTATTAGATGAATTATAGTTTTCAATACTTCCTAAAAATGTTGCTTTATCGTTTACACTTACATTACCCCATATTGTATCATAGTCTGTTGCACTATTTTTTATTAATACTTGTCCTTCTGTTCCACCACTTGGAATGCCTACTCCATCTTGTCCTGCTGGACCTTGTATTCCTTGAATACCTTGCTCACCTTGTGGACCTGTATCACCTTTGTCTCCTTTATCTCCCTTATCACCTTTAGCACCTTGTTCACCAGTTGCACCTGTATCACCTTTATCACCCTTTGGTCCTTGTTCTCCTTGTAAACCTCTTTCACCTTGTATTCCTTGTGGTCCTCTTTCTCCTGTATCTCCTTTAGGGCCTTGCTCACCATCTAGGATTAATACTTCTTTTGTTGTGCCATCTTTCTTTGTAATCTCTACTGTTGTTGTACTACCTACTTTGTTAGCATCTATATCAAGATTGTCAACTTCTGTTAATGCATCATCTATTGCATCTAATTTGTCATTTACTTCACTTAATCCATCTTGTAATGCTTGTTCATATTGTTCCATTTCACTTGGTGTTATCTCTTGACTATTTTCTGCATTTCTTAATGAACCTTTATCTGTCTTGAACCATATAGGGCTTGGGTTGTATCTTTTTATTTCTGTTTCGTTTTCTACTAAGTATGCTACAACACCAACTTCAACTGTGCCTTCTTCTTGTAATACTTCATAAGGTATTGTACATTCATCATTTACTATTATTTTCTTGTATGATTCACCTTTGTATGTAAAGTATGCTTCTTTAACAAAATCTTCTGTTATTTCTTCGTTAAATTCAAATGTACATTTATTTATATTTATTTCTTTTTCATTTACTGCTTCTTCTTTATCAAGAACTATTTTATGTGGATTAACAATCAATCTCATTATTCTTCACTGCCCTTTCTATCTTTTGTTCCAAGTAAATCATCAACATCAGGTTCTGAATCTTCGATTTCTTGTATCTTTTCTTTGGCTATTTCTTCTGTTTCACCAAATACTTTCATACGATATTCAACTTTGCTTAGTAATCCTGCACTGACTTCTCTCATACCACGATTTGATTCTGTTTCTTTATCTTCTATAATACTATCATCAAATTGCACTACCATGTCCTCGGTATTGATATTATATTGGCCAAATTCACTTGATGCCCAGCATATTGCATTTACTAAGTCATATATAGCACTTTCATAGCCAATTTCGAGTTTTTTCTTTCTTCTGAATAATTTACTATTACTAGATACTACTGCTGTTGCAGTGGACAAATTTTGGCCATCAAAATGGTAATGATTCTCTCCAAACCCTACTTTGTTCCCTAAGATATTTAATGATGTGTTTAATGTTCCTATCATTTTATCTGTTCTTAAGTCATCGCTTTCGCTTTGAATTAAATCATCTTTTGATGCCCCTTTTGGTAATTGATAAATTGATGTGTCCTCAGGGTCAAAAACTAATTTTTGTTGACCATCATCATAATTAAACATTTCTGCACGTGCAAATATTCTTCTTTTGCCATTTTTCATTTCACTTTGTAATGAATCAAATGCAATATCAACAGCTTTCATATTATCAATAGCATTTGCATAGTGTGGTATTCCATAAGGGCTATTGTTGAATAAGTTGTTTGTTAATAATGGCTTAAATATACTAAACCATTTTTTATCTGACTTTGTATCAAAGTCTTTCATTGTATCTTCTTGCTCTGTTATCTCAGTTAAATTGCCATTTGTGTCTTTAAATAAATGATTGTATATGTGATAATTACCATCATCAGCTATCTTGTGTACTGATAACACAACATACTTTTGGCTATTCTTATATTCCACTGAACCAAAAGCACATTCTGTTATTTCTTTGTTATTCCAGCTTAATGGATAAATCCAATCGACATCTACTAAATCTATTCTTGTCTTTGCTTCACTAACATCTAAATACATTCCATCTTGATTCTCAATTAAATCATATACACTTGTTACAACTGCTTCTGTGCCTAATGCTCCACTTTTTTCTATGGCTTGATTAATTATTGTATATAAATCTAATGTATCAATTAACTCATCAAATGCATCTTGTGAGGTGTCATCTTTTAGTGATATTTTACATTTTTCACTCCATAAGATATCTGACCAGTCTTCACTTATTTCCTTTGCCATATTCATTGTAAATCTATGTTGATATACTTTCTTTTTACCATTGTAAATAAAATAATTATGAAAAGACTTAACATTTCCTTGATACCAAGACTTCCATTGTTCTATGTATGTTTTAATTTCATCTTTAATATCAGGGTTGTAGTTATAAGTCTTTTGCAAAAAATCTTCTAATTTCACTGTATCACTCCTTTATTTATCCTCCATTTATATTTATCATAAATTTATCATAGAATGGGAACATACTATATTCACTAGCATCCAAATCATCTATTGGTGTTGTTCCATCATCTAATCGTGTATCTGGTTCTTTATCGCTCCATACTGCTTGTTCATAGGCTTCTTTTAAATATTTACATTTTCTTAATAGGAATCTTCGGCCTTGCCCAAATAGTTGACAATCTAAATGTATTCTTTCTATTATTTGGCCTTTAATACAATCTTGAACTTGTATAGGAACATTATGTTGTAATAAGTATTGATTCAAACCATAAGTAATAACTTGTCCTAATGCTCCATAATCACCAAAACAATGTGTTACTTTGCCATATTCTTTAACTATGTTTCGGTAAAATTCAACAAATGCTTCATACATTTGCTCAGGTGAATGTAAACCCTTTAATTTCTTCTCATCAATTGTCCATGCTTGGGTAAACATTGTTGTAATACCTGTTGCTTTAAATTCAGTTTCACCTTGTGTTGCTCCATAGTCTATACCAATACTTACAATCATGAAATTAATCTTGTTTCCATATTCATCGACTGCTGCATCACGTATAAATAAATTTGGGTTGTTTGCAAATTGTCTATATATTAATCCTTCTGCATTACATGGCTTACCTAATATGTATCTATCATAGAAGACTGTTCCTTCATATTCTTTGCATAATTGTTTTACATATTCAGGAGGTAAAAAAGGATTATCAAATATTGTGTATCTTTGCAAATAAATGTCTATATCACTATTAATAAACATTTCCAACCAATGTGATAGATGTTGGGGGTTCCCTGCAAAATCACAAACACTATATTCAAAAGACAATCTTGATTTTAATAATTGGAATACCTCTTCATTAATATCGTATGCTTCATCAATGTATAAATATTTGATTCTAGGACCACGAAATTTCTTAACTCGGCCAACATTATCAGCACCAATACAATAGACTTTCTCACCCATTATCATAGCAGTGTTATTACTTGATATATCACTAATAGCTTTTGAACCGAATAATTCTTGCATAGGTTCTATAACATTTCTTTGAATAGTTTCCTTTGATACACCAACAATAAAATTTAAACCTTTCTTACCTTTACGTTCTAATATTCTATTTGGTATAACAAACAACGTATCAATATATGTCTTACCACATTGAGTTGCACCAACTTTACCATTCCATCTATGATTGGCATTTTGAATATACTCGGCTTGTTTTTCACTTACTTCAATTTCTTTCGTATCTGTCATCTATTGTTTTCCTAATCTTAACTAATATTTCAGATGCATTATTAACTGCTTCCTCATTTTCATCATTTTCTAATTTGTCAATCCAACCAAAGTTATTTTTCAAATTAAATATGACACCAGAATTATTACCCAACCTGTATAATTGTTCCTCTAGCATTGCTTCTATTCTTTGCTTTGCTTTTTTTACAGTGGGGAAATATTTTTCATTTTTAGAATAGTTTAATAAACTTTTCCTATCCAAATCCAAATGACAAGCAAGGCCACTCATAGTATAAGGCCTGTTCTTTTTATCACACAAATCAAAATATTCATTTACTTTTGATTCAAATGTTGTAACACTTTCATATTTCATTTTTCTGCCCATTATTGCCACACTCCATAATATCACCTCGCCTATTTATATCAATTACATTTTAACACAAAAGAAAAAGAATAGCAATTACTATTCTTTAGAGAGAGAAAGGAGGTTTAATCCTTCTCAAGGGGTATGAAACGATGACTATTGTCACCAATTACATTATAGCATAAATAATAAATAAATCAATACTTGTCCATGTCATCATTAAAATCTTGTACTGCTTTACTAGAGAATGCTAATAATATAGCACATAATATAATGCCAATAACTAAACCAATAATTAAACCTAACCAAAACATTTATTTTTCCTCCTTATCACTTATATAAATTCGTTTAACAGCACTTAATACATCATCAATTGATAAACCTGTTTCTTCACAAGTAATTTCAACTAGCATCTCTAAACCTAATAAAAATTCTTGATGTGGTGTACCTTTAGATATGTTAATTTGAACTGTGTTATCTTTATTTGTGTGTATTTTTATCATTATTCATCACCTATTTGTGTTTTAATTTCTATTGGCACTATTGCTTTTGGTCTAAAAATAAATTCATAATCATATCTTGACACATCAGCATCTTCAATTTGTTCTACCACATAAGTTGTTTCTTCAGCAAGATATAATAAATGCTTTTGATATTTATCTTCCCCTATTCTGCAAACTATTTCTAATTCATCATTTAAAGAACCACTACCACCTTGAATACTACATTTTCCCGTCATCGTAAACAAATAATCACCTGTTCTTAAATTAATAAATGTTATTCTTCTTTTAATTTTAAATTCATCACTTTCTCTGCTTATATTGTATGAAACTGTCTCTGCTGATGTACAGCCTGTTACACACATTAAAACTAAAATTAATGTAATTATTTTTTTAATTGTTATTTTCATCATTCTTTTTTATCTCCTAATTCATTTAATTTATCTATTATTTCATTGATTTTATCAACTATTTCTTTATATATTTCATTTACAGATGCTACCAAACCTCTTATAGTATCATCATCACAATTTAATTCCCTGTCCATTTTTTCTATCTTCTTATCTTCTTTTATTATTTCTACTTCATCATTTAAAACGCCATCTAATGCCCAATGATGTCCTAATGAAATACCATCTGATTGGTCTATATTATCTTCTTCATAATATCTGTTTTCTGCTTTTACAAATTTATAAATTTGTGCTTTAAACTTTATCTTTTCAGGTACTTCTTCACCATTTGCTATCTGATTCAATAAATCAATTATCTTCATCTTTCTTTACCAACTTTCTACATTTAATATCTTCTTTAACTTGTTCTGCTTTTATTTCTAATACATAAGGTTGATTAAATATCTCTTGCATTTCAGGGGTGTTTAAATCTTCACATTCTAAGTGAATAGTATTATATTTCGTAATAATGGTTACTTTATACATTGTTATTCTCCTCTAAACATACACAAAAAATATTTATTTCATCATCATAATAAATACTAAACACTTTTCTTTTTAATATATCTTTATTTAAAAATTGGGTGTATAATTTTTCTTTATATTCATCTTCACTATAATCATAAATTCCAAATTCAACATAATTGTTGTGGTGTATGCTATCTCCTAAATATATTCTAATTGTAGTAGTGTCATATCTTTTGCTGTCTGTTTCTATTTCACTTCTATAATTCCTAAAGTTATATAAATCTATTAATTGCTTTAATGTCATTTGTTTTTCTCCTTTATTTCCTTCATTTTGCCTAAAACATTTTTACAAGTCATTTTTTCATCAATATTTGCTGTTATCTTAACTACTTTATCTAACCATTCTTCTAACTCATTCCAATTGTTAGTTAACTCTTGTATTTGCTTTTCATATACTTCTATTTGCATTAATTTTCCAATTTCATTTAATGTTATACCTTTGCTTGTAATATTATCTATATACATTATCATCACTTCCTAACCAACCTAATTTTTTGCCACAAAACGGGCAATACTTTATTTCTTTTTTTAACAATACTTCCCAATAAACTTGTGGTGGTATTTGTCTATTTATTTCCATATAATAACCTTTTTCAGTTTTATTTAAATCTAAACAATATAAAGCATTAAATTTAGCATTCATATTTCTTGTTGGTATTATAGAGGTATATCTTCCTTCTTCACACCACTCACATTTATTTATCATTGACTATCACTTCCATTTTGTAATATGTTTAATAAGACATCAGGATTTGTTGCAATCCAATAATCACAATCAGGTTCATCAAAACTATGGTGTAATGGTTCTTTGTGATTATTTATATATTCAATTGCTTTTTCACAACGAGATTTGTAATCTAAATACTTTTTCTTATTTATGTTTTCAAGTTCTATATTATATAAAAGTGCTTTATCTTCTACTTCTGTACTAACATTTCTCATTTTTATATAATTTCTTACATTTATATATTCTTGTTTTAATCTTTCATTTTCTTGTTGTAAATCTTTATTTTGCTTTCTTAAATTATCAATCTTCCTTTTGTTTTCATTGATAATTCTAAAGTGTTCTATATTCATTTCAGGGTTGCTTAATTTAAGATATTCATTTTCTTGTTGTAAATTAGTTATATAATCTAATAATATTCTTTTTTCTTTTTCACTTAAACAATATAGTTTTTCTGGATATGTTTTTATACGTTCTAATATTTCTTTTATTTCATTATTCATTTAATTCACCTACTATCTTATAACCATCTTTATACTTTTTTAATGCAGTTGTTGCTTTTATATGAACTAATTTATTTTCATCTTCTTCTAACCAGCAATAACTATAAAATCCATCTATATGTCCAAATATTAAAATTTTATCTTCAATGTATAATTTAATATTTTGGTTCTGAGGTATTTCATATAATTTTTTCATTATTACTCACCTACTTTTTCTACTAAATCGGCTTTTATTAGGTCATATAA
>AUXO017464085.1_pt1 | contig 12768 bp, 15 predicted proteins | sample 768731 | NCBI WGS metagenome assembly AUXO01 (sample SAMN02715735, study PRJNA202380) | gut metagenome | biome: sheep rumen | host: Ovis aries | place: New Zealand: Palmerston North | reverse complement strand
CCTTCGGCGTTGTTAACGCCAGACACAATAACAGAGGAAACGTGGCGGCCGTCCTCGCCGAAATTCTGCCAATTGACTTTAACCTTAGTGATTTCGCCATCAAGATTCTTGAAAGCAGCAACGGTGTCTTCTATCTCGGCGCTTGACATATCTGTTTCGTGCGCAAGAGCTGTCTTAAGACTACCAGCGAGGTCTCCTGTTTTACCGACGTCAAATTCTAATTTTTCCCATTTCTCTTCAAGTTCGCCGAGTTTAGGGGCCGCTTCTTCTGCAGCTTTTCCAGCGTCCTGAACAGACTGTATGAGTTTATCAATTTCTTGTGTGCCACCGTCTTTTAATGACAAGTCTATGTTGTTGTCTTTAAGTATTTGGGCAGCCGCCGCCAACTGTATTACGTTTGCAATACTCGCCTTGGAGACCTTGAGATTGTTAATTCCTGTTGTATCAACATTGAACAGGCGTTGAAGTTTATCGACATCCAACTTAACGATTTGCGGGAGATATTCGGCAAGGTTGCTTAACGACGCCTTGCTTACCTTCAAATCGTTCAATCCGGTAACATTGAATTCAAAAGAATTACCGCCAACAGAAGCAATCTCTTTCAGCTTGGCGATTAATCCTATGACATTCGAAGTTGTTTTGCTACCAAAACCACCTTCACCAAGTTGTGCCAAACTCTTGAATGTCGTGACAATGTTGTACATTTGTGATGGGTCTATATTTGCAAACCCACCAAGTGTCTGTAGTAATTCGGTGAACGGCTTTAACGCTTCCTGAGCCTGATTCCCAGCATCATCCGTTGAAACTGCAAGATCAGAGAAAGCGTTTGCTATAGATGATGTTTCGGCGACGCCAGACGTCTTAACGCCATTCGCTATAATATCATCTATTTTACTAGCGACCCCAGTCAGTTGGTCTTGAATAACGTCCAGCTGCGAAACAAACCGTTGTACCATATCGGCATCAAACAATCCATCGCCGGAAGTTTCTTCTATTAAATTATGAAATTGTATTTTTATTCGAGTGATTGCCTCACTCGCCGTCATTGCGCCACGGTCTAACGAACTGAAAATATCTTCAAACACGTCAGGGTCAATTTGCTCGAGGTCGAGATTGACTGTACGCAGATAGTTTTCGACCTCGCTCTTCATGGTAGCGAAGGTGTTTTGCATTTCTCTGACAGCGTCTGGGTCAATGAAGGTTGCCATTGTGTCTTCATTTTGTCTAATTGTTGTCTGTAACACTTCGACATTCGCCTGCAACCGTGAGATCTCTCTGTTAAGATCGCGTATTTGGTTATCTTTAGCTATTATTGTCAGTTCGTGCTCTGCTTCTATTTTATCGATTGTTGTAGCTAACTTTTCAATCTCTGCTTCGGCACCGAGCACTTCATCCAAGCCATTAATAGTTATGTTTAAGCTGGCATCCATGTCCGCACCGTGGTTACGTCTCGCCATATGCGTGCCTCCTTTCTCATTGCAAGATTAAGAGACAGAATCATAATAGGTTGTACTTTTTTAAGTGTTTTATTAAAAGGTCGAGCCCTATTTTTGGTACTAAAGCTTTGTTATGTTTTTCAATTATCTTAGCGCTTTTGTCCATTAATTCTGTTTCTTCGAATGCGTCCAATCGTTCCTCTAAGCGCTTATATGGAGATGGAGTCAATTTCGGAGCGGGTGTTCCGAACCACTTACCATATCGGTGCTTAACCTTTTTGTCCCTGTCTGGATACTTTACCCATCCGACTGTCCTCCAGTATGCGCCGTTACCGGGATGAGCTCCCCATATGTCAGCATCGTGTCCAATGCTTTCCGCGCCACCGTGCCATCCGCCCTCGTGTTCGTCTGTGCCAAAGACAGTATCAAATATCATTGCTCCACGTCTTCCTCTGGTCATTTTGTTCTTGTTTAACAATTCCATATACGTGTCATTTATGTCATAAAAACCAGACTCGTGATTATACGCATCATCAGAAAACACATTGTATAAACTATAGCTTCTCTGATAACCACCGTCCACAGGGTCGTAACTGTCGTAGAATTCATCGACGACAGTTTTGAATATTTCTTTATATCTTCGTCTTTGGTATTCTGCGACTTCATTTTTCACCAACGCTCTGTCCTTTTCAAAGAGAGATTTCGCTTCTGACGAATAATCGTTTATGGCACTCTGCAGACGTTGTCTGCGACCTCTGAATCCCGATGTATCTGTAGCCATCAATGACCTCCGACGCAAAGCCAAACCGCGTCTTTAATAGAATCTATTTGTGATTGACACGCGTTCTTGTACACCGTCTCATATAAATCAGACGCATATAAAACGTAAAATAACTCTTTTGGGTTGTCTGGTAGTTCAACGAAAGAATATGAGTCTACGATGTTTAATCTGATTGCAAAATCGAGAAGGGCTACAATATAGCCACCATCATCTGGAGAACAGCACATTTCCAGAATCCGGTCGACGGTTGAGATGTATTCTTCCATTACCAGAAAGGGCTTCACATAGATGTTGGCGGTATGCCACATAACTTTTTTGATTTGTTTCTGTGTCACACCAACGACGCGCTTTACGTCGTTTGCTGAAAGTGTCTTGTCTTTACTCATTTTTATTTTGACGTTGCAAGGACGCCGTACCTCCTCTCTGATAAATAAAAGCATCGCCTCATATGACGATGCTTAATTCTTGTCTGATATTCTCTTTTCTTTTTCGTCGAAAATCGTCTCGACGATCTTTTTCTCATCGAGCTTTGTGTCCAACAAAAGGTTGACCATTTGCTGTACCTGTTCTTTATCGATATCGCCAAAACTTGACTGGAGATTTGAGGCCACATTGTTGATAGTGGTGTAAATATCTCTAATCTCTTTTTCCAGTAAGTTACTCGCATCTGCGTTAATTTTATCGATTTTCTTTTTAGCGGCAGACATTGCATCATCTAGCTGACGACGATTACCATACTCGTTGATTGTAGCAACAACTGTTTCGACAAGGTCTGTGCCGACAATTATTTTATATCTTTCAGAATTATCTTCCGGCAATGTGATGTTTGTGTACGCTTCGATAAGAGCGTCGTCGACAGCAAATGTAAAAACCTCAGGGACGTATTCCATTTTTGTTGTGTAACATGAGTTCACAATAGTTCTTACGAAAGTAGCGAATTCTGCAAATGATAAGTAGTTCTTAACTTCTACATTAATTCCATTCCATTCACAGGTCGTTGTGTCTTTGCTAAACTGTACGTCTGAAGTATTTAATGTAATTTTTTCGCTCATAATATGTTTCCTTTCAGTCTTTTAACTTTGCGGATAGGGCAAGTCTTCTATCTCAAATATCTTTATCTTTAATTCGGTTCGTGGGTGGTCTATATCTGTTCCACATTGTAGTGTCAACTTTACTATGTGCTTACAATCGTCGTCGACGATCATGCCGCTTTCGACTAGGCCGTCTAATATAAATTTTGGTACACCGTTATCAAGGTCGTGCCGACGATTCGTTTCATAATAAATAATCTGTGAGATTTCGCATTTACTTATATGCAGGTTAGAATAACCTAAATCGGCAACATACCACTTAATGAAATCTTTCCACTTCTGCTTCAGCGCATTCATCATCGGACGTTTTAAAATCATCCATGTGTTAATACTTTCGTGAAATGGATGCTTTATTGGGCGAACTCTTGCCTTGGGATGATCTTTAAAATACTGTTCAGAATACCTGTCCACCACCAAATTGTCGATAACAAGTTTAATTGTTTTGCTCAAGTTAAATCCCTCAAATTGAAAAAAAGGCTACACCATTAATTGATGTAGCCTTTTTGTGACTAATGCTTTTTCTTCTTAGATTGTCTTGTGGTTTTTGTGTTCGTTTCTTCCAGCCGCATAGGTTCGTCATCGAAGTCGTCTTTTACGTCGGTCGGTGTCTCTTCTGCCGGATGCTCTTCGGCTAATTCACCACGAGAAATAGCAACCAGCCTGAAATACTCTGCGCCACATTCAGGAGAGCACGCCACGTCCTGCCAACGAAACATCCCGCCAGGTCTGTCCGTCTTACAGTATGGGTACTCTTTACCACAAACCTTACAAATCTTTGTTACTGTAGGCATCAGGCCACCTCCGCTTAGTCAGCGTCGGCAGCGTTCTCACCAAAGACAGTGAATGTCCACAGGGTTCCGCCAGCGCCACATGCGCCAGACAGAGCTTCGGCTTCGAAATTGTGGACGGTCTGATCGTCACCCATTTCGATTGTGTATTCGCCAGAGAAGTCTGCCTTCGGAATGTAGAACTGGATGTGATACACATTAGAGCACTTGTCTTCGCCAATGGCGTCGATATACAGCGTAGCTTTCTTAGAATAGTTATCAGAGCTGTTCGTGAGAACGTCTGCTGTAATCTTTCTCTTGTAGTAGACAACAATCTCAGTTTTGTCTGCGACATCTGTGTGGAACGTCAGTTCTTTTGTCGCCGGAGCATAAGCAAATTTACCGGCGGCAGCGGATGCATCCTGAGTCAGTTTTGTTCCAAGAGTGCCATCAGAATTTCTGATATACAGAGCTTCAATTTCTGCACCAGCTGTTCCAACTGCTTTATAAGCAGTAGTAGCGGCATGAGAAGAAACTGTGAGATAGTCTGTCCACATTACTTCTGTCGGGGCGTTTGTAGATGTGCCACCGCTCTGCAGTTCAAGCAGTCCACCAGACAGCAGACCGTTTGCGCCACTGACTGTAACAGCCTTGTTTCTCTTCAGAGAGCTCAGTTTGCGGCCAGCCTTACCAGTGATGTCGGTCTTTTCTTCTGTGTTCGCAATCGAAGCATTCTGAAGTTCATCTAAGGTGAAAAGGTAATCACCCGATACCACGTCAAAAGCGGTAATTGTCTCAAGGCTTGTAATGATAATATCTTTCATTAACTATTTTCCTCCTTACTATTTGGAAGGCCAATCCATGTTAAATCGGCCGGGTTGGCTTTCGAGACATCGACAGTGCCGGCATACACGCCGATCATGCGATTGTCAAAGTCTATCTTTCTTTGTATCTGGCGAACACTTTCATTAAACTGATAAACCGAAAGCCCTAAAGTGCTTTGATAATCATATTTGTATTGTTCAGTGTTAACCATTGCTACGATGAGAGGCTCAAGCGTAGACTCTCTTTTTTTTCTCTTTTGTCGAGCAAGTTTTAATCGTGCTCGTTCAAGCATATATTTTCGCGCCTCTTCGTTTCCAGGCTTGCGATTGTTTCTGCTCAGGTGGTGTATCTTTCTGAGAGTAGTGGCTATCTGACCATGAATGGCACGGTCGATCACAATATCTCTCTTTGTATCGATAAGTACTGGCTCGCCGTTCTGTTCGCTCAAAGCAAACCGAAATTCTTTTAAGTCTAAATCGCCGAAGATCAGACTTGTGTCTTTCGTCAAAATTGCAGGGAACAAAAACAAAAACAGCTGAAATGCATTCATCTCTGAAAAATCATATCCGCTGTCGTATAGCTGAACCATATAATCGATTGGCATTGCAGTAAATGCAGACACCAAACTGTAATACTCATCTTCGTCTTTGATAATATCTCCAACAGTAGGTATTACTATTTTGATGCTGTCATTTATTGCGATACTGTCTTTGTATAGATAATTAACGATTGGCATCAAATACCAAGTTTACGGTTAGACGGTGTCTTTTTCTTCGGGTCATAAGCGTAGCTAATATCCTTCGCATGGAACACCATGACCTTTCCGTTGTAATCTGTTTGAGGAGCAAACCTTTTACAACTGTAAAGCCTCAGCTCACCAAGGCCATAGTATCGACTACCGTTTATCGTTTTACATATCTCGTTGCACAATGCGTCAGTCCGCACACCACCTTGCGGGAGGCGCAATAAACTTTTATGTGTAAAAACCCAAACATAAATAATAGGCGTAAGTATAAAAGTAGCTTCCGCAGGATAGACGTCGACATCACAGCAAATATATGTCTTGCCTTCTTGTGTCGTCTCTGGAAGGAACTCGTAGGGGAACACTTGTGAATATACAAATGATTCGGCATTCTCAAAAGGTATCTCGCCGTCAATTAGTTTGACAATCTTTTCGTTCGTGAGAATGTCTTGAATTAATCTATTCTTATAGTCAAAAAATTCCTCTAACTGCATTTAGTACCACACCTTCTTTCCTTCGCTTTCGTCATATGAAGCAGGCGGGGTATAAATATCTTTGTCTCTCGGAAAGTACTTATAATAATCCGCAATCAATAACTCCTGATTGTCAAAGTCTGTTGTTTGTACTTCCTGCAGAACCCATTTAAATACGCCTTGCTTGTTATATACTCCACTAAATTTCAATGGTTTAGAAAGAGTATAAGCAAGCTTAACCTTAGACTGTTCGTCGTCTACTAAGAAACGATGCTCTCTGCCAAGCTTTGCAGACTCAGAATTTCTAGCAATGGTAATTGCAATTCGTGAATCTCCTCGCGTGACAATGAACTGTCTATCTTCGTACTCGCCGGTCAGATACTTGGTTCCGTCTTCAACATAACACCACTGCTCAACTATCTCGCGATCACTTGACACCCACTTTAACAAGTAATTGCACTGGACAAGTTTTGCTTTTGTGTAAACTGTTGTATTTGCGTCGCGTTCAACGACCAGCCAGTAGTTATCCATCCAATGCACAAGGGATCCGTTTTCAATATCTTCGCCCGGCATTGAAAAAATGTATTTTTCGTCTAGGTTATCAGAGTTTATAATTGCAACATTACGCATGACAACGCCATCATCACCGGGTTGATACTTGTCAATATTGAACCCGTGTTCTGCGTCATAAATTAATGCAGTGTGGTATGAAAGGCTGTCAGGTAATCGTGTATTGAGGTCGTGTATCTCTCTTCTTAGAATCGTGTCGCGTTTGGTAAGCCCATGGACTTTCGCTCTGCCACTATAAATATCCCAAGGAGTATTGCTCATTTTTCGACCTCCTCGCCAGTATACTGGACTTCTAATTTGTTACAGATTGAAATAGCCTTAAACACTTCTCTCCTTACGGAGCGGACAGGGCAGTCTGGATTGTCGTGCAAATATTGCAAAATTGAAAGAAGGCTCATAAGCTGTGCTTCCTTTTCTAATTCTGGGACAAATGACTGGCATCCTGTTAATTCTGTTTGAAGGCTAACAATATAAGTAGGCAGTGAACGTTCCCCGTTTTCTCGCATCGGGAGAATCTTAAAAAAGCTGTTTACGAGTGATTTAAAATAGTTCTGGAGAAGTTCTTTTTCGATTGTCTGCCCATTATTTGTAGGGACGGCCATTTAGATGTGAAGCCGTGTGAGATCGCCGTGATTATAGCTATACTCCCGAATAAGCTGTGTATAATCTTTCTTTACTCTAGCGTATGCTTCCCCAACTCTGTGAAGTAATTCAGAAGGGGAATACGCTGTGAAATCTCTTGTGTTTAGTCCCATTTCCAACAGTTCCTGTTTGTATAAATATGGGCGCATCCACTGCATAACCATACCTTCGGAAATGATATCAACTAACTCATCAAGATCTTCTTCCTTGACGTCAACCTCAAAAGCCCTCAGAACATCGTCTCCGGTACTAAATAAATCGTATTTGCAATTCTTTCTGAATGCTGAAACTGCACGCTTTAGATAACCGTCAACTATGTCAGTTCGCAGGGCGTCTTGCATTTCAATAAAATCATATTCAGTAATCTTTGCGAGAAACGCCCCAGTAAATACATCATAGGAAACGCTCATTTAACAACACCCCTTACTTTTCAATAAGTTGCGTTCCAAGAACCTTTTCTAACATAACAATCTTTTTCCGAGAATCGATTTCGCCGGAGTTGACCATTTCTCTCGCCATATATGCAACAGATCTCTTCTGGCCAGCTGACAGCTGCGTAACAATCTCTTCAAGTTCTTCTGCGCTCTTGTCGAACAGGCCATCAAAATCTTCTGGCTTAAGAGCGTGAGCATAATACTTGTTAAGCCCCAAATAGGTAATTACCCATTCGTTGTCTTCGTCGAAAATAAACCAGTTATTTTCAAAGAATCCTTTAGAAGATGATTTGACGTTGCGCAGTTCGCGAAGTTCAATCTCCTGCTCATCGCCGAACTCCTCCCATACATATCTTTCCTGCGTTCTAGGGCTGATATATACGAGTCTTCCGTTGAAGCCATTCTTCACAGTAATCAACTGATCCTGACTAACTTCCTTCGGTACGATAGGGGCAGAAGAATGTTCATCGATAAATGTCGATTCATCGTCTTTGATTGGTTCTGTTTTTGTTTCGGTGTTCTTTTTTCTTGCCATATTAATCTCCTTTTGTTCTGTGTCAATCTGATTTCTAACAAAAATGTGGGGGCGCTGTGTTTGACGCCCCCATCATTCAGTTATGTCTATAAGCTAATTAAGCAATTTCGTAGCGGCCGATACCTGTTTCAGGGGATACAACCAGACCAACACCATATGCTTCACCATACAGGTATTCCTGGGTGAGATCGGCGTTCTGCATCGGGTCGCCCATCAGGATAATGGATTCGCCACGTCTGACGCACTTAATCGGTTTGCCATCGCCAGCAACGATTGTTACTGCCTTGTCATTCAGAGCAAATGTCGTTGTGCCAACCTTATGTGTCTGCGGGAGAGCAATTACCGGTGAGCCATAGAACTTACCAGCATATCCCATGTTATAGTTGTCTTCCTTGAAGGAGTCGCTCTGGATGGACGGAACCATAGTACGGATTGCTTTCTTTGTACCAATGATTGTAGCTGTCTTGCCGCCAGCAGCAGCCTCTACGTGAGAAATAACGTCGAGCAGGTCTGCTTCGCTGTATGTACCAGCTGCCGGGAAGTATGCTGTTCCGCCAATATCTGCTGCTGTGATGCCAGCCCAGATGTTCATTACGTCGTCCATAATCTTCTTCTGGAAAGACTTAGCAACGACATCAATCAGATGGTTGAAGTCAACGCGGCCGGACAGGACGCGGTTGAGTTCTTCATAAATACGAACCATCTTCATGCTTGTTTTGATTTCAAAGGTTCTCTGATCGAGTCTCTGGCGACGCAGAGCCTGTGTTCCGTCTGCAACTTCTTCTACGAAGAAATAGGAACCGTTGTCAACGGCAAAAGCCATTTCATCGCCTTCAGCAACATTACGGTAGTCTACCATCGCATTGAAGAAGTCATTACTTACAAGACCGTCAGAAACAGTTGCAGAGAGAATTTCTTCAACGAGTGTAAACAGGCCGTTGCACTTGCCATCGCGGATTGCTTTATAGTCAAGCTTTGTGCTACCGCCATTGAGTTCGATGAGGGCTTCCCGAAGAGCGTCCTGAGACTGTTTAACGGAATACTTTTCAACAGAACCTTTATAGCCATCAACGGCTAACTTTACGATTTCTTTCATATCTGTCATTTCTGTTTACCACCTTTCTGTTAAGCAACCTGAATTACAAAATACTTAATTGTGCCAACATTCTCTTCAGCAATAATCTTGCCGATGAGCGTGCTGCCGTTTGTGTTGGAGTCAACAACCTTCAGCTTTGTACCAGCCATCAGTTCAACGAGCTTGCCCTTTGCCGGACTGCCGCTAAGCGCTTCTGCTGTTACAGAGAAAATGTCATTCGTATGCAGATAGTAACCACGAACAACTTCGCCTGCCTCATTGATGAAGTCGCCAAGAGAGTGGTACTTCTTGCAAACGAGTACTTCAGGGTCGGCAACAAGAAGAACATCTTTCTTCTCTGTATTGGCAGCCGGGGCAACAGCTTTGTAAACTTCACGAGAGTCGTCCATCAGGCCGTCAATTTTGACAACGTTGCCGTTTTCAATTGCCAGCGGTGTAAGGGTGTTGCCAGCAACTTCTACGAATTTGAAAGATGCTAAACCAGCTTTGTTCTGGGTGCCGAACATCTTATCTGTCCGAACAATTGCGTATGTCATATAGTGAATTCCTCCTTATCTTTTAGTCAATATCTCCAAGATACTTTTCGACGAGACCGCCGTATGGTTTCTTCTGAGATGTGTTAGTTTTCTTGATTTTGATTTTTGGTGTGTTCCCGTTGTTAAGGCTAAAGTTCATAGGCGCACCATACTTGCCTCTAATCGCAAAGCACTTCTCTTCAAGAACATCTAATTCATATTCGTCTGCATGTTCCTGAAGTTCTTTAAATGCATCTACATCAGCGATGTCTTCAAACTGTGCGAAAACGGCGCTAATCTTTTCTGCCTTGTCTTCGGCTTCGACGTCTGTTTTGAACTTCCTGAGTTCAGTCAGCTCTTCGCATAAAGCTGTGTGTGTCTTCTCAAGGTCTTCATATTTCTGTAAGACCTCGGAGTATTCGACAGACTTCTTCTCGAGCAAATCAAATACAACGTTTTCGTTCGGTGTGTCTTCTGATTCGCCTTCTTTGAATTCGACAAATACTGCCTTTACACGCTTCTTGTTTTCGAAGTCGACAATTACGCTGTCGCCGTCTGTGGCAAACTTCATTGAATACAGAAGTCCGTCGTTAGGATCTTCAACGAATACTTCCATTGTCTCCTGGTCATAATCCAAGAGCCAATAATGAAGTTCTTCACCCCAGCGACTAGATACAGCGTGGTTGCCGAGCACATGCCTCAGTTCTTCACGAACATTACTTGCTAAAGCAAAAATGTTATCGTCTTGAGTTTTATTTTCGTCGGCACTTTCCTCTTGAGCGTCTGCTTCGGAAGTTTCTTCGGAGGCGGCAAATTCTGACGTTTCTTGGTCGATACCATCTGACATCTTCATGGCTTCACATTTTTCTTTAAGCTCCTCGATGGAGAAGTCTCCAATAGAAAAATCGAGGTCATTGACGTCAATGCCATATTCTGTGGCTAATTCAACTTTGTCGTTCAATGTCTCCGTTTCTCCTTTCATATAATTCTGTGGGTGTGTATTGTCATCTCCATCTGGAGTATTGACCAAATTAAAAGACGCCCTCAGATCGTTCATCATTTCTGAGAGCTGTTCTTTATATGTCTGCTGTGAGAACACCTGTATAGCTGCATCCTCAAAGCACGGCTCGACACCGATGGCTGTAAAAGCCGTAAACTCAAAATCGTTTATATGGTACAAACCATCAATAGACTCGCCATCTAAGACAGCAATTTCCATAGACTGATTTGTAAAACCATCTTGTTTGATCTTCTGGTATGCAGCCTGTCGTTTCCACAGCAACGCTTCTGCATATAGATACTCACGCTTTACACCGTTCTCGTCTGTATAATCCTCGAACCACACCTTTGCGCTCTCTGGTATACATCCGATAGGGGATGTAGCGTTGATTACTTTTAATTCGCCATTCGTGTCTGATACAATTTCTAAATCGTGACCGCCAAGTGTATCTGTAGAAATGTCATAATTGCATACGACAGGGCAGTTATAAATTGTAGGTAAAGCTTTTTCAAAAGCGTCTTTTGAAATAAATGTTTTGTTCCGGTTCTCGCCAACATATGCGATTCGTATAACGCCATGGTCAAATGACTGATTTACTTCGCAAAGGTCGGCGATAGACGACTCGAATGTTAAATTCATAATTTTACGCATATCTGCACAACCTCCTTTTCATTGTTGGGAATACTAAACTTATGAACTCAAATTTATACGTTGCCATTATCAAAAGACAGCAGAGATGTTGTAACATACTCACTCTTGGGCAGTTCAATTGTCAGTTCTGGGTTGTTGACAAAAATATAAATAATAGGATTCGTATTATCTTTGATGTGCACAAAACCCTGTGACAAAAGCTTATCTCTGGAATCTTCTGTAAAGACCATAATAAAAGTATTCATTCTGTCCATGGTCAATGTTCTGCCTCCTCATTTGCTTCACGAGAATCACTAACTTCGCCAAGCCCTTTCTTGGGAGCGCCTGCTTCTCCATCAGATTCAGAAGAACTCATCTGAGTGGAGCTACGCAGAGGTTCAAACATTTCATGTAATCCCAAAACCTTTCCTTCTAAGAAGCTCATTGCGTCGAGAGACATCTGGCTCAAACCAGAAGCAGCGCAATAGTAGCTAATCATTGGGATTCCAAACTGGCACGCCTTGAGATACGAAGCAGTAGCCTCGTCACGATTGAAGCGTGAAATATCCAAGAAGTTGAGCTTGAAATTCTTTCCATACGGTTCTGTATGCAAGAATCTGTTTAACGCGTCTTCTATAGATTTAACTATCCCATATGTAATTGCTTGGTCAGCTTTTATTGATAACAACAAAGCGTTTGAACTAGCTTTCTCGTTATTGAACAGCAATGACGAAACGCCGGACGCAGTGAACAGACTTTCCTCCGCCTCGGAAACAGTCTCGGTGTCTCCTGTATTAGACTTTTCAAAACTGATCTTTTCCAGAGGCATTGGTGTTAATACAGAGCCAACCTCGTCCGGTAATACGCTTTCCAGGTTAGACCAGAAGTCGTATGCTTTGTTGAGGTCGATGCCCCATTCGCCGTCTGAGTTCAGCGGGAGCCTCATTGACACGAGCGCATAGTTCTCAAGCTCTGTTTGTGCAAGCTTGAGTTGCTTGTAATCTTCTATCGCGTATATTTCTCTGAGCACTCCAGCAAAAGGCGGTATCGCATATTCCAGAATGTCTGAATTGCATTTGATTGCAAACGAAGTAGGGGAGTCTAACGTCATCCATCTAGATGACCTCGTCCTTTCGCCGTTCTTATAATATTCATATTTGATCCTGAATTCTTCTGGATAGAAATCTAATAAGTCTTCGTTGGCTGTGAAATAACTGAAGTTAAAGCTAAC
>AUXO017810434.1_pt1 | contig 12775 bp, 14 predicted proteins | sample 768731 | NCBI WGS metagenome assembly AUXO01 (sample SAMN02715735, study PRJNA202380) | gut metagenome | biome: sheep rumen | host: Ovis aries | place: New Zealand: Palmerston North | reverse complement strand
TTGGTTTGTCATAGCAAGGAAATGAAGGAGCAGATAGACCATCTGAAGAACTTTGGTTTTGAGGACGAGGTGACGGTGGTTGCTCCTGGCATCAACTCCAAGATGGATGAAGTGCGTTCCGCCTATGGACTGCTAAATCTTAGGCAAGTTGATGCCGCGATAGAGGCTCGTCATAGGGTGGCAGACGCATATCGCAGTGCATTGATAGATGTCAAAGGCATTCGTTTCTTTGACGATATGCCGGGAGTAAGACATAATTACAGCTATTTCCCGATTTTCGTGGATGCCGAGCAATATGGTATGACCCGCGATGAACTATATGAAAAGATGAAAGCTGCGAATGTCTATGGCCGCCGCTATTTCTATCCGCTCATCACGGCCTTTGATCCATACAAAGATTACCCTTCTGCCGCACCGGAGAACCTGCCAGTGGCAACCAAGATAGCCAATCAAGTCATCTGCCTCCCGATGCATCATGCTTTAAGCGAAGAGGATGTGAAACGTGTAATAGATTGCATATGTAGATGAATAGACAAAAGAAAATAATGCTCCTTAGCGGGATTCACTACCTCTTGCCGGTGATCAAAGCTGCGCATGAGCAGGGATGCTATATGAATGATTTATGTTCATTATCTGATTATTAAAATTTAGTTGAAAGCAATGACAATTGCAATAATGCAACCATATTTCATGCCGTATATAGGGTATTTTCAGGCGATTAGTGCCGTGGATAAGTATATCCTGTATGGTAATGTGAATTTTGAGAAGAAATCGTGGGTGAATCGAAATAGGTTAATGCAACGCAATGGAGCTGTTGAGCCAGTGGTTGTGCCATTGAAAAAGAAGAGTTCCAATGCGTTGATAAAGGACATTGCTATAGATTATTCGACGGACTGGCAGAGAAGATTATTGCGAAGCATTCAAACGAATTATGGCAAAGCACCATATTTTGAGGAGACGTTCTCATTATTGACATCCATTTTGAATAAACAATATGAAACGCTTATGGAGTTAAATACTACAAGCATTAAAGTTGTTGCGAAATATTTGGATATCAACACAGAAATAGAAGCTGATAATCACCGTTTTGACTATATGGAAGAGGAGTTGCGTAAATTGGATGATAGATACGAAGCATTTCCGTATATGCTCAAGACACAGCCGGTGCGAAAAGTTGCACGCGTGATAGAGATGTGTAAGCAAGAAGGTAGCAGCCATTATATTAACGCTATTGGAGGAGTGGATTTGTATAGTAAAGAAGAGTTTGCGCAATATGGCATAAAGTTGGAATTTATTAAAACCAATCCTTTTGTGTATGACCAGTTCGATAATCCGTTTGAGCCTTATTTGAGTATTATAGATGTGTTGATGCATAACGGGAAAGAGAAAACAAAAAAATTATTAAATGAGTATACACTGGTGTAATGTATTTTTTTTAATGACCAATGGCAAATTACAAATATTAAATAATTATAAATGTCCAATATCCAATCTCACATATCAAATAAAAATATCATTGTTTCCATCTGTTGTATAACCTACAACCATGCGCCGTTTATACGCAAGGCGTTGGATGGGTTCTTGATGCAGCAAGCGCCTTCATGCGTTCCGCAAGGAGCCAAGATGAGCGATTGGTGCGAGATACTGATTCACGATGATTGCTCTACGGATGGAACAACAGAGATTGTAAAAGAGTATGCTGCCAAATATCCTGATTTGATTTTCCCGCTATACGAAGAGGTAAATCAGTTTTCAAAAGGAGTAAAAGTGGATTTTTATAACTACAACCGCGCAAAAGGAACATATATCGCTTATTGCGAAGGAGACGACTACTGGACGGATGCGAAGAAACTGCAGAAACAAGTGAACTTTATGGAAGCCCATCCGGATTATAGTGTATGTTGGCATCGGTGTAGATTGTATTATGTAGATCAGAGTGTTGTGATGGATGATAATTGCGGCGCGATATTACCGATAGGAGCAGAAGGAACTGACATTGATTTGCGTACGTATTTTTCGAAATGGTATACGCAACCTCTTACAATGCTTTTCCGCAGTTCGATGTTTGATATTCATTGGCAAGACCAATATGCTTATTACCGCGACGAACACGAATTGTATCATTTGCTTAAGCAAGGGAAAGGATATTTATTCTCTTTCTTTGGAGGAATATATATGAAACATGAAGGTGGGATCTATTCTTCCTTACCTCAAAGTATACAAAGAGAAGATAGTCTTAATGTGGCGCGAGAATTATATAGACACAATAAAGATAAGTATACACAACAGTTTTATGTGGATATATTGCAGTGGCAGGTATATAAATTTGCTAAAACTGTATTAAAAAAATGGGCATATTCATGGGAGTTGTTTTGCGTAAATAAAAATTTGAAACTATTAATAAAAAACTTATTACGCAGGTAATGAATAAATATATAGAGAAAATAGAACGGTTTCCGCTGAGGATGGCTAATAAGTTGATTTATCATGGTCAGCGAAAACCTAAAGGCATAGAATTGATGTCCGGTGAGGAGTTGAATGAATTCATCTATCAGGGATTGATGGCAGAGACTCCTTTTATGGTGGCGCGATTCGGCAGTATTGAGTTGGATGCGGCTTTGTATCCTTATTTGTGTGAGTTGCCTTTATGGAAACGCTATCAACTCTATGCGCAGAAGAAAATACCGTTTCTTCGCTATAAATCGGAATATGCACAGCATCTGATGAATCCGCTATGCAATAATGCCGGATTTTTTCCGAATGATATATCATACCTTGCGAAGTTTAGCGAAAAAGTAAGATTAGAGGATACTTCGTGCTGCTGCTGCTGCTGCTGCTGCTGCTGGAATAATGAAGACCTAATGGTGCCTTTCTTTACTAAAAATATACGATTTGCGGAATTGGCAAATATGGAACCATATGACTATGAACATCCATGGTCAAGAGCATTAAAGGGTAAAAAAGTATTGGTTGTACACCCCTTCGCTGAAACGATTGAAGCGCAATATCAGAAACGTGAATATCTATGGCACAATCCGGAGGTATTGCCGGAGTTTGAATTACATACCATCAAAGCAGTTCAATCCATTGCTGGAGAGGAAGTGCCTTTCAAAGACTGGTTTGAAGCTCTTCATCACATGGAGCAACAAATGGATGCAATAGATTATGATATTGCCATAATCGGTTGTGGAGCCTATGGATTCTCATTGGCGGCTTATGCAAAACGTATGGGAAAGAAAGCCATCCATTTAGGTGGGGCAACGCAGATTTTGTTCGGCATCAAAGGCAAACGATGGGATGAGCTTCCTGCGGTAAATAAGTTTTATAATGAATATTGGGTCTATCCATCCGCGGAAGATACTCCCAAACATAAGGAACGTGTAGAAGGTGGATGCTATTGGTAATATAAAAGGACTATGAAATTTATAAATAGATTTAATATAACAAAATCAGATGTGTTATTTATCATTTTAGCAGGTATCGTATTTGATAAAATGTTATTATACGCATGGTCTGCATATCATGTGGTGATTATATCATCATTTATTACTAATCATTCGGCATTTTGGGGATGGTATATGCCTAAAATAGCAGCAGCCCTTTTGATAACATCTGTCATTTATTTTCTTAAGAATAAAAAATGGTGGATTTTGCTAAATGTCCTATTGGATATTTGGATAATTGCAAATTTGTTTTATCTACGCAGTTACGATATGCCATTGGATGCATATGCAGTAAGTATGGTAGGTAATATGGATGGATTTTGGAGTAGTATATTCCCTCTTTATAATTGGTTTGATATCATATATGTGGTTTTAACAACTATTGGAGGGATCGCTATATATTATTTAAATACGACATATCAGTCATGGCTAAAATACGCAATAGTAATAGGTGCTGCATTTTTGTTAAACACCTCTGGAAAATACTTATATTTATATTCAATGTACGGTCATAAGTGGGCTCTATCACACACACATATATTAAGTTTAGGTGTCAAAGAAAGACTAGATATTTATGGCGTTGGAAATGCTAGCGTGTGGAGAGAATCTACACCTTTCCATTCGTTGTGTTATACAGCATATGATTTAATCCGCATACAAATTGAAAAAGGCAGTTATCAATTATCAGATGATGAAAAGATGGAATTATCCTCTTTATTTACTAAGGATACAATTCGAAGAGATGAAAGGTTAATTATTATTTTAGTTGAAAGTTTTGATAGTTGGGTGTTAACGGATGAATATATGCCACATTTATCAACCTTCATAAAGGATCATCCGTGTTTTTATGCAAATAAGGTGAAGTCTCAAGTGCGAGGAGGAATGTCAGCAGATGGGCAGATGATAATAAATACCGGGCTACTACCAGTAGCGGAGGGGGCTGCATGTTTTCGTTTCCCCAATAATGTATATCCGGGAATAGTAAAATCCATTGATGGCAATACAATATGTATATTACCCCATAAAAAGGATGTTTGGAATCAAGGACTCATGTCTTATGCATATGGTTATAGAACAACGATAGAATCCAGTTGGGAGGATTCGACCTTATTATCACGAGTTAAGGAAGCGGTTCTCGAAGGATACATGGGAGTACAAATGCTAACACTCTCAACTCACACACCATATGATTTAGTTAGTAGCCGTTCTACTTTAGAGATACCGTCCGGTTATGATGAAATCACACAAAATTATATACGTAGTTTTAATTATTTTGACGGTCAACTTAAGAGTTTTCTGGAAGATGTAGATAAAGATACACTATTGAGTCAAGCCACTATAGTGATAACCGGTGATCATGCAGCACCATATCCAATAAAAAAATCGTATTGTCCTCTAATCATATATTCGCCAAACATTTCATCTTCTATAATATATAGCGATGAATGTTATCAAATAGATATATATCCTACGCTGACGAGTGCTATAAAGGTCCAGCCGGAATGGCTAGGAATTGGGAAAAACTTATTTGAAGAGTCTGTCAATAGGAAATATGATGAAGATAATGCATTTATTATATCAGATAAATTGATAAGAGCAAATTATTTTTCAACATCTATAGAAGAAAGATTATGTCCAAATTGTCAATAATAACAATCAACTATAATAATGCCGAAGGGTTAAAGTGCACGCTTTATTCGGTTGCTTCTCAAACTTATCGTGAGTTTGAACATATCGTGATTGACGGTGGTTCGACAGACGGATCTGTCGAAATAATCAAAGATTACGTCAATCAATATGTGATGTATGATGTGTCATGGATAAGTGAGCCTGATAAGGGGATATATGATGCGATGAATAAGGGCGTCTCAAAATCTTCCGGTGAATACCTGTATTTCCTTAATAGCGGTGATACTTTGGCATCTCCTTCTGTTCTTGCGGATGTGGCTGATAAGTTGAATGATACAGATCTTTTGATTGGACGTGTGAATAAAACATATCGAGGACGTGTGGTTGATCAAACAGATTTGTTATCAGAGAAAGACATGTCTCTGTATTACATGTATCTTCATGGAATTAATCATCAATCGGCATTTATTAAGAGAGATTTATTAACTAAAAATCCGTACGATACGTCTGTCAAGATGGGAGCCGATTGGAAATTCTTTGTACAAACGATTGTATTAGGAGGCGCTTCGACCAAATTTGTGGATATAATGTTTGCAAACTATGACTTGTCTGGTCTTAGTTCAAATACACCCGCGGTTAAAAAAGAAAGAGACGCTATTCTCAATACCATTGTTCCCGAGCGAATTGCACGAGACTATCGAGTAATAGCGCCTCATTACTTTGAGGTCATCCGTGTAGATTGGTTGCTTCGTCATCCATTCTGGTACAAGATATATCGAGGTCTAACAACATTTGCAAGAAAAATCACAAAATCATGATATCGGTCGTTATTCCTCTATATAACAAGGAAAGGAGTATTTCAACAACGCTCGAATCGGTATTGGCTCAGAGTTATACCGATTATGAAGTTGTTGTCGTTGATGATGGCTCGACAGACAATAGTGTGAACGTTGTCCGTGAAGTGGTGAATAATAAGATTCGACTCATCAGCCAACCCAATAGCGGGGTATCTGCGGCGCGGAATTCGGGGATTATGGTGGCGAAAGGGGAGTATGTAGCATTTTTGGATGGAGATGATATATGGGAAAAGGATTTTTTGAAAGTGATGGCAGCTTTGATAGAGGAGTTTCCGGGTAAGAGTATCTATGGATTAGGCTGTGCACAGATTAAGAAGGGCGAGAAGCTAGTGTTGAATGATAGTTACTATCGAGGTGTATCAAAATGGGATTATTCGACTATGGCCTTTACCGGTAGTAGCGCATGTGTAAATAAGAAGGATGCGATTGCGGTAGGAATGTTTGATACACGAATGACGCATGGGGAAGATTTGGATCTGTGGTGGCGTTTGATGTTGCTTCATGGTGGCGCTTCGGATTTGCACCCGTACGCCTATTATATCCAAGATGCTGAAAACAGAGCAATGCATCGAATAGCGCCTCTTGAAAAACATATCCCTTATTATATGGATAAGTATGCGGATGCGCGGGCTAGAGATATAGAGTTTCGTAGGTTTTTTGACGAGCAGATGATATATAGGTTGTACCCGTATTTGTTTGATAGAAATTATCGAAAAGAGGCAAAAAGGTTAGCGAAGAAACTTGATTATTCTCAGTTGAAAGGAACAATGCATTTTCGGATGCTATTCCCATATCTATATCAATTATACATTAAATTTAAATTGCTACATGGATAACTCTCGTATTTTATATTTGGATTGGCTTCGAGTCGTTGCGGCATTTATGGTAGTAGGCATACATACTTATGGTATGCTATACTTGAATTGTCCTAAAGGAATGACGGAATATTATCTCGGTTTTTGGACTGCAGAGTTAGTTCGCTCGGCAGTGCCAATCTTCTTTTTAATAAGTGGTGCATTGTTGTTACGACCAGAATATGATGCAAATCCTAAAAAGATGGTATATAAGGCGTTGAAAACGCTTGCTTTGATGTTAATATGGAGTTTTGTATATGCATTGGTTTCCGTGCATCCGATGAGCATAAAAGGATTGGTGTTTTCTACTATAAAAGGACCATTTCATTTCTGGTTCTTTGAGATATTGATAGGTCTATATCTGTTAACTCCTGTTTTTAAAGCGATAACGGAATATAGAGATGGTATAATAGCACGATACTACTTAAAAATATTTTTATTTTTTGGTATTTTCATTTCTTCCATTCAGGCAATTCCGTATTGCCATAAATGGATTATGGATGTGACTTCTAAGATTGACGTTGATTGGCTTGGTTTTGCAGGGTACTTTTTCATGGGATATTACTTGACTCATTGGAAAAAAAGATATCTCCGTGGATATATGGTGTCATTTTTCTCGGAGCAGTGCTTGTTTATGGATGGATCACTGCGCATATTGAACTGGTGCAAGCGTCAGATAAATTCTGGATATTAACCTTTATTGAGGCTTCATCGTTATTTATGGTATTTAACTCATTGCAAGATACACGTATATTTAGGTGGCAAGGTATTACCGCAATCTCATCATTAGCCATGGGTATATATATATTACACCCTCTATTTTCTGAAAGTATACCTTATGAATATTATACAGCTCCTTTATATGGCTTTGAACTGGTAGCAGTCTTTGGATGTTCGCTGTTGATGAGTTTTCTTATTATGAAAATTCCGGTCGTTGGTAAATGGTTGTTAAGTTTATGATCGTATGAAAAATGTATAATAGATTAAAACGATAAGACTTATAAGATATGGGTACTGTGCAATTAAAATATTTAGCCTTACTCCGTGCTGCTTTATGGGGTGGTAACGAGTTAACGATTGAAGGTTTAACGAATGAAGGGGTTAACGAAGTTATCCGTTTGGCTGCTTTTCAAGGAACGGGTCCGTTGGTGTATGACCAGCTACTGAAAATACCGGATATGGAGATTCTGCCTGAATTGCGCATGCATATGAAACAGCAGTGTGTCGCCTCCATGATTCAGCAGCAATCGATGCTTGGAACGCTATTACAAACATGGAAGGCATTGGTAGATGCAGACGTGCATCCGATATTGCTCAAGGGATTTGCATTAGCCCAGTATTATCCCCAACCGCATCTTCGCCAGTGGGGAGATATAGATCTCTATGTGGGGCAGAAACAATATCATGCAGCGTGTAAGGTGCTTAAAACGATCTTCCCTGATTCTGATTATCCCGCGGAGGAAGATGAGGAACGTAAGCATTTTAACTTCATTTTAGCCAATACGGTATTGGAACTCCATCGTATCAGTATGGGGTTCGCGCATCCGAGAGACAGAAAATACTATGAAAAATTAGAGGAAACATATCTGAAAAAAGATGGTCCTTCATTTGAATGTAATGGCATTGCAATCACCACACCTGAAGATACTTTCAATATCTTCTTTACTTTCTTACATGCTTGGCATCATTTTGAGGGAACGGGCATGAATATGAAACAGTTATGTGATGTAGCGGTATTGCTGCATGTGCTGCGAGATGCAATAGATAGGGAACGATTGCATGAGATGTTAACTAAATTGTATTTATTCGATGTATGGCAACTAATCATGTATATTCTATCGCATTATCTTGGACTCCCCAAAGAGGTATGTCCGTTCTATACAGATGTATGCCAAGAAAGAGCCGAACTCTTGTTCAACCGTGTATTGGAAGAAGGTTCATCAAGGAAGGATGAAAGTGGAAAGCGGCAAGTGGCAAGCAGAATGTCATATCTTAAACGCAAATGGATAACTTTCCAATCCCGCATGGCAGATAGCCGGTTGGTGAGGCCGTATGCCCCTGAATATGCACAGCACATGGCGTGGAGCGCCGTATTACATGGCATAGAAAGAATGATAAATGGGAAATAGTATGAAACTTTCCATCATAGTACCTATATATAATGTTGCTCCGTATCTACACAAATGTGTGGATAGTTTGCTTGCGCAGAATTACGAAGATTACGAAATCATCCTCGTTGATGATGGTTCTCCGGATGCATGTCCGCAGATATGTGATGAGTATGCTGTGGCTCATGAAAATATTCGTGTTATTCATCGTAAGAACGGAGGACTTTCCGCCGCGCGCAACTCCGGCATAGAGGTGGCGCAAGGCGAATACCTTATGTTTGTGGACTCGGATGACTATATCGAACCGAACGTATTATCCGGACTGATGGCTCAGGTGGAGCGCGATAATCTGGATGTATTGCGTTATCGACTTCAGTATGTACGTATAAAGAATGAAGGAGTTAGCGAGTTAGCGAATGAAAGAGATTATGAGGTATATAACCCTTATAAATCCGACCCCTTCAAAGACAATGATTATTCCGAGACGGTTACCGATGGTGTTACGTTCCTTAATACTCGCATGAGCACAGCTTGCTACGCGTGGGCTTTCATCCTCCGCCGCGATTTAATAATACCTACAGACAGCATTACAATTAACTCCTTCCCTTCAGGGAGGGATGGGGTAGGCTTACTTTTCACCCACGGCATTTATTTCGAGGATACCGACTGGACTCCGCGTATGCTCGTAAAAGCGAAACGTGTTGCCAGTACCAATACTATCGTCTATAACTACCTCCAGCGGGAGGGTAGTATTACCAAAGCCGTAAACCGCTCCAAGCAGCAAAAAGTCCTTGACGATAAAATGCGACTGATTGGTGAGATGCAGCGACAGGCTAAAGAACTGCAAGAAAAAGGACTAAATAACACCTGGTTCAGCCGCATGATAGCCGATACGGTCATTAGTGTGATAGGCATGCTCTCTGTAACTTTTTATAGTGAGAAAGATTCTTATCTTAATCGCTTGAAAGAATTAGATATTTATCCCATCCAGTCTCGTAAGTGGAAAGCTCGCATCATCAATCTCTCCCCACGTCTTGCGGTTGAGTTATTGCATGTTAAGAATCGTTAAAAATATTAAATGGAAATGAAAAAATTGATTCGTATATTTTTAGAATATCTTCGTGGAGAGCCACAACACTTAGATAAACTTATCAAACGTGGTTTAAGAGTCGGTAAGAATTTTAATCGGATGGGTGGGGTTATCATTGATCCATATCATTGCTATCACATTACAATCGGAGATAACGTCACCCTTGCTCCGCGAGTCCACATACTTGCCCATGACGCGAGCACTTGGCATTTCCTTGGCAAGACCAGGGCTGCCAATGTCGTAATAGGAAACGATGTGTTTGTTGGAGCGGGGTCGATTATTTTACCAGGAGTGCATATAGGAAATAGAGTTGTAATAGGAGCGGGAAGTGTGGTAACCAAGGATATACCGGATGACTCGGTAGCCGTAGGTAATCCAGCAATAGTGATATGCTCGCTTGATGACTATTTGATTAAGGAAAAACAAAGGATGTGCCCTGAAAATACGTTTGTCGGTCTAGATTGGGAGCGTCCTAATACTATATCAAAGGCTATTGCATCGGCAGACAAATATGGCGAGATTTTTGTAAGTTAAAATAATGTGGATTATAATTTGGTTAATAAGTAAGTTATGAAGGCATTTTTAAGGAGATTAAAAAAAATAATTAGGTACCTATTGTCCCCTCGTGATCATTACAATAATATCCAGGTCTGCGGTTGGGGGGCTATGTTTTTGCCTTATTTTGTGACTGATAGAATGGGGATAAAATGCAAGCGAGGTAAAATAGCCTCGTTTAATACCTATTCGTTGCCTACTATACTTCATTTTCATCGTGCTCCTATTAAGGTATTTTATACTCAAGAGAATACACATGTTCAAGGATCTAATTGGCAACAATTCGAAAATGTATGGTTGAAAGAACCATCATTGACACTGACTTGTGGTTTTGACTATGCAGAGCATCCGAAGTATTTGCGTATTCCATATTGGATTGAGCATGTGTTTGGGCCTATGGCAACAAAGCAGGACATCGTCGATTTTGTAGAAAAACACAATGTGAGTTCCGATTCCACTTTGCGGGCTAAAGATTGTGCATTTATATGCAAAAAAGATTATTTTGGAGATCGAGCGATAATGGCTGATTTGGTTGCTCAAATTATGCCGATGTCATACCCGTCCGACTTTCGTCATAATGATGATGATATGCGTGGTAAATACGGAGATGACAAAATAGCCTATCTGCGCCAATTTCGCTTTAATCTCTGTCCTGAAAATTCAAATAATCGAGGCTATGTGACGGAGAAAATCTTTGAGGCAATTAAAGCTGGATGTATACCCATCTATTGGGGCAATGAAGGTTATCCGGAGCCTGATATATTGAACCCGGATGCCATTGTATATTTGGATAAAGATAATCCGGAGAAAGGGGTGGAACTCATTAATAAATTACATAATGATCCGCAAGCATATGCTGAATTTGCAGCGCAGCCTAGGTTCCTCCCGGGTGCAGCGGATAAGATATATGCCTATTACGAGCGTTTGGAAGAAAAGTTAAAAGAAATTCTAGCTTAGAAATGGCAGAAACAAAGAGGAATATAATATTTGATGCGATAAAGGCCTTTGCAATATTGCTTGTAGTACTCGGTCACTCTATTCAATACGTAAGTGGCTTGGATTATTGGAATGACCATGTATTCCGAATCATCTACAGTTTCCATATGCAACTGTTTTTTATTGTGAGTGGTTTCTTTTTTCAATCATCTCTCAGATTAAATATCGGGGAGTTTCTTTATAAAAAAAGTATCTCTTTGCTATTGCCATGTTTTGTGTGGGCAGTTATATTTTCCATACTCGATTTCAAAGATATTCATACATTGCTATGGAATATTATAGATCCGAGGAAATGGCCGTTTTGGTTTCTTAAAGAATTATTTAAAGTCCAATTTGTAATATATGTCTGCGCGAAAATTTGCGAGCGAATTCGGGGGGGGGTGAAAAGCAGATGGTATTCGCTGTATTGTTGAGCTTATTGGTTTACTTTTTACCATTTATGTCAATAGCGCGGATAATGGTACCTATGTTCTGGATAGGTTATTTCATTTTTCTCAATTATGAATGGTTCAAAAAGAACTATCTAATAATAGGGACGATTGCGCTAATGCTCTATGTTATGCTTTATGTTCCTTTGGCTTACCACTGGAAAAGTGATTATACACAGTATTACTCTGGATTTCCTATGAAAATGCAAGAGATATTATGGGATGACGAGAATGCTATTAAAAATTTATTGACTCTTTTATATCGTTTAAGCTTAGGCGTTGCCGGAAGTGTTGCTATAATTGCGTATGCCCATATTATTTCAAGTTTGCCATCAATTGCAGCAAATATAGGAACTTCAACTCAAGGCATATATATTACCCAAGCATTTATTCTTGAGTATCTATGTGGAGTCCATATCCCGGTTTTCTCGACATGGATTGATAGTTTAGCGCTATTGTGGATAAGCCTAGTAGGTTTTGCTATCATAATAGTATTCTTATGCAGTGGGTTGTATTTTCTCATTAAACGCATACCTATATTAGGTCTGCTATTATATGGGCAAAGAAACACTCAAGCAAGCATAACTCATTGAATAATGCCCAAGTCGCTTTACGAATAGTTAGCAAGCAATGAAAGTATTACAATAAAAAACAAGAAAAAATCTAAAATAATGGCATATACTCTTGTATATGTCATTTTTTTTTTGTAATTTTGCACGCAAATTAAATATCGTGTGATTAAGAAGTAGTGTAGATATGAGCCAATTATTACATATAGATGCAGCGTATAAACAGTGGATTCAGGAACTGAGTCT
>AUXO012953177.1_pt1 | contig 12776 bp, 5 predicted proteins | sample 768731 | NCBI WGS metagenome assembly AUXO01 (sample SAMN02715735, study PRJNA202380) | gut metagenome | biome: sheep rumen | host: Ovis aries | place: New Zealand: Palmerston North | reverse complement strand
TAAACTTAAAGAGATTTCATTATTTAAAATAGAATACTAATCAGTAAATGACAATTTATGATGATGTATCCCTTTTTTATTTGAATATGTATATACTTGTATTCTCATAAATAGTAAAATAGAGATAATGATAACAATTATATTTTATAAATCCTAAAGATAAATAACATCAAAACATTTTTAACTAGCATACCGATAACTAAAAATTAGACTTTTACAAAAATTCAGTTGTACTATGCAAATCATAATAATAAATATAAAGAATATCTAGTGGAAATAAAAAACAGTTAGAATAAAGAGAAAAAATAAATATTGTTGAATGTAATTTTCTCTTAATTACAATATATTATACATAAGAAATCATTCGTTTTATTTGGGAAATATCTACGATAAATATCATTTTTACATTATAATAGAGTGTGAAGTTATTATCTGATAAATTCACTAATAAATTTAGAAAATTAGCTGTTTACATTATTTTTTTGGGGGGATATATATGGCAATAATGATAGATGGGAAATCATCATATGCTGGAGAATCTAAAGTTTGGGAATGTATAAAGAAAAATCTATCTGATGAAATTGTTTGCTATTTCAATAGAACAGTAAATAGACGAGAATTTGACTTTTGTCTGTTACAGAAAAATCAAGGTCTTATTGTTATTGAAGTAAAAGGTTGGAGATATGATCAGGTATATGTAAAATCTCCTGATGCGATTGAAATAAGTGGTTATGATCAAATGCAGCAATCTCCATTTAAGCAAGCACGTATGTATTGTTTTAAAATGTTAGAGAAGTTTTCTTCAAAGTGGGATGTAAGTCCTCTTGTTTTACCTATGGTATGCTATCCATTTATCACGAAAGAACAATATTATCAATTAGGATTAAACATTGTTTCAGAAGAAGAGCAGACAATTTTTAAAGAAGACCTTGAAAATCAGCAGTTGTTAAGAAACAAAGTGAATCATTTATTTACTATTGAACAGAATATTCCACATACGCACTTGGATGAAAACTTATATATAAAAATCAGATCTTTTTTTGAGCCACAGTTTAAGGTGGAAGAAAAAAATAAAAGTAAACATTATTACTCAATATTAAAATGGTTTAAAAATTCAATTCAAGAAAAAGAAGTTGAAGATTTAGTTGAACAATATAAGTTTGGTTTAAAAGAAATAATATTTGTTTCAAATCAAGAATCTTTTAATTTGTTTATAAAGTATCTGAATAAACTATTTAAAGATCATAATATTCAATTTGATTCTGGAAGTTTCAAGTTAGGATTTAAAAAAGGAATTGATTCGAAATTATGCGGAAAGACTCTTCGTTTATTTAATATGGAATTGTATCTTCTAGATGATTTAGATACGTTAGTAGAGCAAAATGGATCTATTATTGAAGGTGAATTTAGTGATAATCAAAAAGAAATACTCAACAAATTAGCTCAGAAGACAACTTTTAATCTACAGCAGTACTTATTGGAGCATGCTGACACTTCTAAACACATTTTAGTAGAAGCTGGAGCAGGTACAGGAAAGACTTATTCCATGGTATCTAGAATTGCGTATCTTTGTAATAAGTCAGAAAATTCAGTAACAAACCTAGCAGAAGAAATTGCTATGGTTACTTTTACAAATGATGCTGCTGATAACATGAAGGTACGTCTAAAGAATATGTTTGTAAATTATTTTGTTTTGACAGGTAATACAAAGTATTTAAGATATATTGAAGATGTTGACTCAGCAAACATTTCAACTATTCATAAATTCTCTATGAATATTTTAAGAGAGAGTGCCTACTGGACAGGATTAGGTTATGATTTCAGTATTACTACAGACGCTGATGTTAGAAAGAAGATACTGGATAATCATTTCAGTGCCTATTTAAATGAGTTAGATAACTATAAAGAATATGTTAATTCATTACCAATATCTATGTATGAATTGAAAAAACATCTATTACGACTTATTGATCATTTAATGAATAAGAGTATAGACATCAATCAGATAGATGTACATGATTTAGGACAACCAGTAAATAATAATATTCCTGATTTTAATAAAATATTCGAAAAAGTATTAATTCCAGCAAATAGGGAATATTTAGAAATAATAAAATCCAGAGATGCATTGGATTTACAGGAATGTATTATCGCATTGGAAAATGTATTGAAATCAAGAAATCAGTTAGATTTTCTTAAATTAAAATATTTATTCATAGATGAATTCCAAGATACAGATGATGTACAAATTAAACTATTTAAGGAACTTCATAAATATATAACTACAGATTTTAAATTTTTCATTGTAGGTGACTTGAAACAGAGTATTTATCGTTTTAGAGGTGCAAAAATGTCTGCATTTAAAATGATGATTAACGGTCAAGATCATCTTTGGGAAAAATTCTATTTAAACATAAATTATCGAACTGATTATCGCCTTTTAAATTATTTTGATAGTGTTTTTGATAATATGAATAAAAGAAAATATCTAATTTATAATCCAGCAGAAGATAGATTAAGCAGTACTGTGAAACATACATTGTCTGAAAATGAACTATTTAATTGCTACAGTGTTCATGGGAAGGACAATGACAATTTTTTTGATTTATTATTTAAAATAATAGGGGAAAAGAAGAGTAGTATTGAAAATGAAATTAAACAATTTTCTCTTAATAATAAGATAAGAACGATAGCCATATTAGTTAGAAATAATTGGCAGGTTGATTTGATTGTTGAAGAAGCGAAGAAGAGAAATTTATTCATTGAGGTAAATTCTGGTGGAGATTTATATGAATTAGATTCTACACATGATTTGTATAAACTTGTATTGGCATTAGTACATAATCATGAATCAGTTTATCTAATGAATTTTATAAGATCTAATTTTGTCAATGTTAAACTAAATTTTGATGAATTATATTCAATGAGTGAATCAGAAAGATATGCTATCTTAACTGATCTTCTAAATAATTATTTTACACAAAAAATGAATATTTCATGGGCTCATATTATAGAAGATATTAATATTCAACCTATTTTATTTACAATTAGAAATATCTATAACAAATTAATGCCATGGACTAAATTTAGTAGTAATTATTACAGACAAAAACATTATATAGAAAATTATGAACTTTTGTTTGAAAAGATTATCAATTTTACAAGAGTTGATGCACTAACTATAAATGAGATCTATAAATTCTTAAAAATAAATATTTTAACTGGCCAAAAAGCATTTTCACGCTCAGGTTCTGTAGAAAATGATGGAATCAGAATTATATGTACGACAGTGCATAAATCAAAAGGATTGGAATATGGTACAGTAATCATGCCATATACTAATGATGATATTTCAGATCCAAAGAATGTTAAGTTAGAAGCGAATTATGTTAATGATCAATTATCGTATTATGTAAAATTTAATAAGAAAATAGATGAATATAATAATAATTTTGACTACACACAGGAAATTAGTGAACAGATGTGTGAAGAATCAAGAATTTTATATGTAGGTATGACGCGTGCAATCAGAAACTTTATTTGGATAAATAATGTCGATCGTAATACAAAAATAAGCTGGAATGAAATGATGGAGGTAGCAAATGAGCATTAGAATATATTCATATAATAATCCTTATAAACTGGATAAAGAATTATATTGGGAAGAAATAAAAGCTGCTCCATTTTTCTGTGCGTCACAAACATTAGTTAATGGATTGAACTACATCTATAATAAAGATCCTGAGAATTATGTAAAATTTAATAAGAAAATAGATGAATATAATAATAATTTTGACTACACACAGGAAATTAGTGAACAGATGTGTGAAGAATCAAGAATTTTATATGTAGGTATGACGCGTGCAATCAGAAACTTTATTTGGATAAATAATGTCGATCGTAATACAAAAATAAGCTGGAATGAAATGATGGAGGTAGCAAATGAGCATTAGAATATATTCATATAATAATCCTTATAAACTGGATAAAGAATTATATTGGGAAGAAATAAAAGCTGCTCCATTTTTCTGTGCGTCACAAACATTAGTTAATGGATTGAATCACATCTATAATATAAATCCTGAGAACAATAATGTTTTCGTTAAAGGAAAAGCGACAACTTTTATGAATTTAGTTAACAATATCTATGAATATTGGCAAAGTGCAGCTTGTGAAATTAAACAATATACTGCAATTGATAATATTGTAAGAAATCAGAAAGTGACATTGGAAGAGGGAATTAGTACAACTAATCTGGAAAATGCATTTATTTTTAATAGGGAAGAAATCTTTAAAAGCTTACGTGTCATGTTTGAATTAGGAATGGATTATCATAACATCGTAACAGATTATTTGACTGAAGAAGAAAAATATATTGTTGAAATTTTCAAATATATTAATGAATCAAATTATATTAAAGATTTCACTTTAAAAAGTGATATCAGTGCAGATGATATTAATGAAGGCATTAGCAAAGCATTATTAGGTTTCAATGGCGAACCATTGAATGTACAATATGACGATTCTAAAGTAGTAATTCTGGGTATACATCAATTTTCACCAATATTCTTGAAAACAGTTGAGATATTAAGTAATACAAAAGATGTTATTCTTCTGTTCAATTATATGCCAAAATATAAGAATGTTTATCAGACATGGATCAATATTTACAACTTATTTGAAAGTAAAATTCAACTTTCAAATGGAAAGAATTATGATCCGGCTATAAAAAATGATGCTAATGAATTAGGAAATAATTTAGGAAAACTTATAGATGGAAATAATGAACAATTAACTTTCAATAATAAAATAGAAGTAATTGAATTTGATAATATGACTGAATTTTCAGATTATGTTGCTGATTTGTTTGATCGAGCAAGAAGATCTACTGATGATACAACGCTAACATCTTACAATCCGTTAGCGAATATGAAGGAACAACTATTTGCGGCAGATCCCAATTCAAATGAAATTCTAAAGGTGTATTTTCCAAAGCATTTTGGAGAACGAGATTTTTTGAATTATCCATTAGGTCATTTCTTTATGGCTATTGCAAATATGTGGAATGTTGAGGATAACGCTATTCATATAACAGATTTGATAGATATTAAAGAATGTCTTTCAGCATCAATATTAAATGAAAATGAGCCAGGAGAGTTGTTGTCAACTTTTGCAAGCATTGAAGTGTTATTTGAAGGTGTAACAACTTTAGATGAAATGATAAAAAGAATTTCACGAATAATAAAACGTAAAGCTCGATTAAAAGGGGATGACTGTGAATATGCATCTCATATTTCATATTTCAATGTTGAAGATGATAAGTTATTAAGCTTAAAAAATGCACTTGATGAACTAAATAAAATTTCAAAAATGTTTTTTGAAGATTTTGAATCACAGCGAAACAACTTTAAAGGTTTCTATACAAGATTACAGCGATACTTACAGGATGAAGTACTCGAAGATAAGGAATTAAATGAAGATTTCAAGTCTATTATTTCAAGAGTATTAATACGTTTAGATCAAGTTGCTAATGTAAATGCGACGGCATCTTTTGAATGCTTGAAGTCAACTATGTCTTTATATTTACAGCAGGAAGAATCACCAGAACAACATGCTAACTGGATCGTTAAAAGCTTTGAGCAGATTGATGGAGATGTTTTGAGAAATGGGAAAAATAAAGTATATCATTTTGCAAGCCTGAGTGATGAAGATATATTTGCGGCTAACAGAAGATTATTCCCATGGCCACTAACAGAAGAATTCTTTGAAGATGCTCAAAGTCCAGTAGACTGGAAATATCAGGTTTACGTAAAGTGCTGTAAAGAATACAGAAATTATAAAAGATATGCGCTAGTATACGGATTGTTGTTTTGTAAATCTGATGTAAAGCTAAGTTACGTTAAAACAGATAGAGATCATGAAAAGAATTTATATTATTTATTGAATGTATTAGGAAATCCAATTGTTAAATATCGTAAATATCAAGATGTTACTCAATCTGAAGAAATAACAATACAATTATCTGAGCAACAAAAGAAAGAGTTTGATGAATATGATTTTTATCGTTTCAATGTGTGTCCTTACAAATTCTTGCTTGAATCAATAACAGAGAATAATACTGTATATAAAGATGAATTCTTACTTAAGAAATACATGGAAGTGGTTCTAGAAAGTAAATTTAGAAGAAAATATGAAGGGCAAATGGTTATTGAAAGCATAATAGATAACAACATTTATTCTCTTTATGAAAAAACAAAGAAGATGTTCCCATTTGTAAAAGATATTGATCAAGTTGACATAATCACAAATGTGAAGACAAGATTGTTAAATACACCTGGAAAGAAATATCAAAAAGCAGATACAGATAGTGAACGTTATATTAAAATCAAAGAATTATTTATCCATAGAAAATTAGAAAAAAAAGAGGATAAATTTCCAGTAATAGATCAAGAAAAAATCAATAAATCATTATCTACAGATGAATTGAATGCTATAGATTATAAAAGATTTCTAAGTGGATGGTGTACTTATTGCTCAAATAAAAATTTATGTGCATTACAAGAAGAAATTTAGTGATAGGGAGTAAAGAATATGTTAAAGGAAGGCATGTATGTAAGATGTCCAGCTGATGTTGAGGATATGATAAATCCTAGAATGTTTGTATGTGGACAAATAGTAATGCTAGACGAACTTTCACAAAAATTAAGAGTTAAAATATATGATCCTTTTGATAATCTAAAATTTTTTGAGAGTTTACCACAGGGATTAGTAGAATATTCGTTTGATGAAGTGGAACATTGTAATTTCTTTGTTCACTCGAAAGTTCTTTATAAAGGAGAAGCTGCAACAGTAATATCTCATAGAAAAAAGAAAACTGAATTTTATGAATATTATTTACAAATTGATAAAACTAAGAAGACTATTTTAGTTTCCGAAATAAATATAGAGGCTTCATTTAATAATGGTGAAGTAAATCCAGTCGTGCAGTTAAAAAATTATGAGTTTCAGCATCCTTGCTGGTATTTTGGACACTCGATAGTATCACAAAGTATGAATATTTTGGAAAACTCAATGAGTGGTTTTAAGACATTAGCAGGAGCTAAAATTTATCTTTTGCCACATCAGATTAAAACAATTATGCGTTGTATACAAGATGATGTCTGTAGATATATGTTAGCTGATGAAGTAGGAATGGGAAAAACAATTGAAGCATTATCAATTTTAAAAATCTTTATTAAAAACCATTCTAAGTCAAAGATAATGATCATAGTACCAGAAGCTTTAAAGGAACAGTGGAAAATTGAATTGTTCTTAAAGTTTGATCTTGCTGTGGGGGATAACGAAAATGATAACAAGATTACACTTAAAACACTCGATGAATGCTCTAGATTAGAGCTTACAAAAAAGTGGGATTTTGTAATTATAGATGAAGTACATAACTATTTAACAGATAACAGTAAGTATATGCATCTTCATGACTTAAGTAAGAACGCAGAGAATGTACTATTGTTATCAGCAACACCGGTACAGCAAGAAAAGCAAGAATATTTACAGCTTCTAAGATTATTACAGCCACAAAAATATGATGAATTCACTGAAGCTGAATTTATAGAGTTAATGACTAAACAGGAAGCGACGATTCAAAGAGCATCCATTTTAGTTGACTTACTAGGTGAGTATCAGGAAGCTATAGATGATGCTATTGATGAAGAAGAAAATCCTACTGAATATGAGGATTGTTGTGATTTGTTTGAGGAAATTCAGGAAACTTTAGATGAAATTAGTGATCTTGTCCATGATGATGTTTTAGATGAATTATGCGAAAGTGCAAAACTTGAGAGTGACGACTATGGTGTACAACAAATTAAAACAATACTTGCATATATATGCAGTAATTATCAAATCGAAAGTCACTTGATTAGAAATAGAAGAAGATTATTAGAAATTGCTGAAACGGATGATATTGATGATGAGGATCAGGAAAATAAGCGTTTGATGCCGAAACGTGAACTTATAACATTAGGCTATACTTTAGATAAAGACTTAAATGCATTTGAAGCAATGACATATGAAGATATTACTGAATGGATAGAAAAAGCATCAAAGACAGAATCGTTTATTGAAAATGAGCTTAAGCCTATTATAGGTGCGTTCTTTAGTTCGCCATTTGCTCTTACAGAAGAGTTGGCAAATCATAAAAATGTGAACTTTGAAAACTTAAAGAAATGGTATGAATTTGAAAAAGATTTATCTAAAAATATAAATAATATCTTAGATGATCCGGATTCGTATCCTGAATATTGTAATACACGTCCATTTAAAATTCTAAATTTCTTATATGATGATATTTATAATGAAAAAGTAGTTTTGTTTACAAATTATAATAGAACATTTAATTATTATAAAAATATTTTATCAGATATATTTGAAGATAATGAAGTCGCATTTTTCTCAAAAGAAATGGATCAAGAAGATTTAGAAGTAAATGCGTATAAATTTCAAAATTCATCAGAGTGTAAGATATTATTATGCGATGAAACAGGAGGAGAAGGTAGAAACTTTCAGTGCGCAGATTATGTAATACATATTGATTTACCATGGGATGCCAATAGTATCGAACAGAGAATTGGCCGTCTCGATCGTTTAGAACGAGATCCTGACAGAAATATCGTTTATTCAGTAGTACCATATATCCATGAAACATTTGAAGAAGCTCTCTTTAAATTTTGGAATGATGGTTTAAATATTTTTAACAGCTCATTAAGTGGTATGGAAATAATGATGAATAAAATCAATCAAAATATTATTGATGCTATTCAGGAAGACTTTACTTATGGCCTATTCAACAGAATACCTAAAATAATTCAGTCTACAAAAGAAATGAGAGAAAAAGTTAGAAGTGAACAAAACTATGATGTAGCATCTTCGTTATACAGAGAGATGGATATTGGTCTAGATAAAATAATTGATTATTATACTTCTAATGAAAATGAATTATTCACGAATGCAATGATCGGGTGGTCAAGTTTATCTGGCTTCAATGGGCGTAGAGACGGATATGAAGTCAAATATTTACCATCGTCGTTCTCATTAAAATCAGCGCAAAATTCATTATTAATACCTCCAAAATGGAATGACTATTTAATGAAAGCGCAGAATAACTTTGTTAATGAAGTACAGAGCAGATATTATAAAAAGAAAACGAATCAAATAGTAGAACGCTCTATTAGGGGAACATTCTCGAGAAAGGTTGCAATTGAAAATGACTATTTAAGATTCTTTTCACCGGGTGATGAAATATTTGATTGTATTATTAATAATGCATTAGAAAACTGTAAGGGACGTGCAACAGCATTTAGTGTAAGATCTAATATCAATTGGAAAGGTTTTATTTATACATGGAAATTAGTTCCAGATATCAATTATTTATTAGATCAAGGTCTATCCCTAAATACTTTGAATCTATATCGAGGGTTTATAGATGCGACACAAATAATAACTTGTGTAACTCTTACAAATCCTAATGATTTAAGTGATCAGGAAATTGAAAAAGAATTTAGAAGAATCTTATCGGCTGGATTTAAACATTCAGATATTGTACATTTTGGTAAACGTGGCAGTGAAGCTAGATACTTAAAGTCTATCATTAAAGATAGAAATATTGATTGGTTCAAAGAAAGATACCCTGAAATTAAGTGGCATAATTTTGTTAAAGGTGCTTATACGAAGGGTTACAATAAAGCGATGAAGTATTATGGAAAACACTCAAATATTAAAGGAGCTAAAATTGAGATGGAAAGAACATTAGCAGCTAAGATAGCAAATAATGAATATTTAGGGCTTAGAGATTATGATGTTCAGGAATTAAAAGATGCACAGGATATCATCATGGAATCATTGAAACATTCGAAAGCATATCTTGATTCAGCAGCATTTGTTTGGATGGTAAATTTGGATGAGAAATAAGAGAAACATTGTAAAACAAGTTCAAAAATATTTTAACAACGAGATTGAAGAAATTGATTTTGATGAATTCAAAAAACGAAATTCATATGATCGCTATATTATAAATACCGCTAAAAGATTGGTTAAAAATTATAATTTATATAGAAGTAATTCAATTTACCTTAATGACTTTTTAATTTCATTTAGAGATTATCTCATAACATTTAATGTTACTGTAGAAATTAAAGATTTAGATCTAAATGAACATAATGCATTTAATATAGGTAAGGATCAAAATGGTTATTTTGCTAGATACCAAAATATAGACTATATTAAGAAGAATGAATTTATAAAAGATACATTCTTATCTGACTATAAGTATCGTGAGGAAAAAGATAGTAGTAATTTATATACAAATCCATTCATTTATAAATTAACAACATATGAAAAATTTAAAACTCTTTCACAAAAAATAGCTGTAGAAGGAGCTTTAAATACACCTAATACTTATACGTCACTAATCTCATTACCAACAGGTGGAGGTAAGAGTTTGGTAACTCAGACAATGGCATATCAAAGAGAGGGATTGACAGTGGTTATTGTACCTACGGTCTCTCTTGCGATAGACCAGTTACGAGTATCTAAACAGGTGATTCAACGCCCTAATGTTGATGAAGAAATTTTTGAGTATCATTCTGGTGTTAATACAATTGATATAGCAAAAGCAATAAATAATCAGACGGCAAGGTTATTATTTATCTCACCAGAAGCTTTAATAAAAAACTCTGTATTTAACAAACTGATTAATGATGCAAATAAAAAGAGATATCTTAAGAATATTATAATAGATGAAGCACATATAGTAGTAGACTGGGGAGCTTCATTTAGAATAGATTATCAATGTTTAGAATCATGGAGAAATAAATTAATTAAGGCTAATAATACTATTAGAACAATTTTATTGTCAGCAACGTTTGAAAGACAGACTGTTAAAGTATTAAAAAATTTATTTTCTACAGATAATAAATGGATAGAAATTCGATGTGATGCTTTGAGACATGAGCCAAGATTCACATTAGTTGAAGCAAAAAATGAATTTGATAAAAAGGATAAGTATTTAGAATTAATAAAAAAATTGCCACACCCGTTAATTGTCTATGTTTCCTCTCCATATGATGCTGAGAAAATTAAAGGTGAGTTAAATAGTGAGGGAATATACAATGTTAGAACTTTCACTGGTAAAACTAATGAAAAAGAAAGACGTTTATTAATTGATCAATGGGTGAATGATGAATTTCAAATAATGGTAGCTACGTCAGCATTTGGTGTAGGTGTTGATAAAAGTGATGTAAGGACTGTTTTACACCTCTATATTCCAGAAAATCCTAATCAGTATTATCAAGAATTAGGAAGAGGTGGAAGAGATCGTCTACCTTGTTTAAGTGTAATGTGTTTATATAAAGCGTCGGATGATCAGTCAACTTTTAATAAGGTATCTAAGCATGTACTAACGACTGAAAAAATTGCAGGACGTTGGGATAGTATGTTTAACAATATAAAATCACATCGAGATGAATATGGCGTCCTGATTGATACAAGTATTAGGCCTAATTACAATTATGATGATGACTATCAAGTTGAAAACGAGATTAATAATGCTGATGTGAACTGGAATATTTATGTCTTATTATTCCTAAGAAGATACAATTTGATTCGTATTCAGGAGATTCAAGTTAATGAGGGTAAATATTATTTCTACATAAATGATATTAATCAACAACTTTTAGGCAGTAAAGGCGAAGTAGCTCTAAATATAGAGCCATTACGTGAGCAGGAATCTAAATATTATAATGATGCATATCACCTAATTAAATCTGCTGTTTTAAATGATGGAAAAGATTGCTGGTCTGAAATGTTCTATGATACATACAACTTAGTGTCACAATATTGTGCTGGATGTGACGAACATAGTCGACTCATTGAATATGATAGTAAAGAATTTCCTTTGAAGAAAACTGTTTGTGAACCTTTAATTAGCTTTGACTCACATTCTATTAAAGGTCTATCAAATAATAACGAAATTATCATTACATTAAATGAGAATGATCGATGGGATTTCATGAACAGAATATCTCGTTACAATGTGAAAACGTTAATTGTTAATGATGATATGGATAGTGAAATATCAGAATATATAAAGACATCAGATCATCTTAATGAACTTATGATTTTTGATTTGAAAACTGCTATGCAGTTGTTGTCTGAAGGGAATAATTATTATATTTCAGGTGGAGTTGCAGTTATGTATTCAAACGATGAACAACAAGCTTATGAAATGTATAGAAAATTGTTTAGATATAGAAATACAGGGAATGTAAAGTTTATTCATATAATTGAGCATGATATGTACTTTGAGTCTCAACAAAAGAAGTTTACAGATATAATTAATGGAATATCTGTTTTAAGTAATTTTATCAAATAAAGAGGGTTGAAAGATGTTTAAAGGTAATACAATGCATGTCGGTGCGCTGCCTGAAAGAGTGTACTCGATATGTAAATTTGTGGAAAAAAAACCGATGACTGAAAAAGATGCAAAGGAACTAATGGAGCCTAAATTTTTAGGGCAAAGTAGTGACTATTTTAATGCATCATTGAAAGCTGCGATAGAATTGGGACTTGTAACGGAAGATGATGATATGATTAGCTTAATTGTTGATCCTTCTGTGATTAAATCATTAGAAACAATGAGAGAGTTTATTACTAATAATATTGGAACTCTTAGTGATGGTTCGTTTTATAAAACAACAAAGGCATATTTTGGATTATCAGAT
>AUXO014537001.1_pt1 | contig 12778 bp, 7 predicted proteins | sample 768731 | NCBI WGS metagenome assembly AUXO01 (sample SAMN02715735, study PRJNA202380) | gut metagenome | biome: sheep rumen | host: Ovis aries | place: New Zealand: Palmerston North | reverse complement strand
AAAACCTACCCTCTATGAGCCAAATCTTGGCTCATATGTACAGAAACATCAATGACTGTGACTAAATATATGCGCCGTCCAGAATAGGGTAAGGGTGTTTTAATAATCCTCTCAGCTAATTTTCCTGATTCAAAATGCTTTTTACAATGAAAAGTCTGCAACCGAATTCGATTATCCTTATTAGTTTTCTACAATTACATACCTAAACAGAAATCCCATTTTATGTCTTCAAAAAGCTACTTTAATTCCTATTCGCTAGGATTATAGTCACTTTCTAAAATATCTTTTATTGGTTCTTCTTCTGGAAATGCGAACGCACTTGGCATATATTGCACGTTGCCTCATACAATCTAGACGACTTGTTCCTTATACTCTTGTTCATGTTAGCACATTCTTGATTTCATAATAGAAATCAGCGCTTCTGAAATATAATTCACCTCTTCATAAGTATTGTTTCTTCCTAGAGATATACGTATAGTGCCTAGAGCATATTCTTTCGGGACACCAATAGCTTTTATTACATGGGATTCTTCCGTATTCACACTATCACAAGCTGAACCTGTTGATATACAGATTCCTTTCAGGTCCATCCTATGAAGAATCATCTCTCCTTCTTTCCCCTTAAAGGATAGATTAATATTACCTGGAATGTGACTCGGTCCGCCATTTCTTCTATAATCAATACCAGATTCATCCAATCTGCGGATAAGTAACCTCTCCAATTCTTCCAAGTGTTTTTTATTACCTTCTATATTTGTACAATTTTTTTGAAGTGCCACAGCCATCGCCACAATAGATGCAACATTTTCCGTACCGGCACGCATCCCGAACTCTTGCCCCCCTCCATCCATATATGAAGGAATTTCTATTCCATTTTTTATATAAAGGAAACCAATTCCTTTTGGCCCATTAAACTTATGAGCAGATGCCGAGAGCATATCCACGTTCAATTCATGAACATCTATATCTATGTGTCCTACAGCTTGGACTGCGTCGGTATGAAAGAGAGTCTCGTGTCTATGCGCTATATCTGCTAGGTCCCTAATATTTTGCAATGTTCCTATTTCGTTGTTAGCAAACATTACAGATACTATTCCACTATCTGTTCCAATGTTTCTTTCGAGATCTTCGGGGAGAACCTCTCCGATTTCATTAACCGGTAGATAAGTTACTGGTACCCCGCTTCTTTTCATCGCAAAACAAGAGTTAAGGATTGCGTGATGCTCTATAACAGATGTAACAATTCCCTTGCCGGTACAAGATCCCTTTTTAATCGCCCAATTGTCGCTCTCTGTTCCACATGATGTAAAATATATCTCCTCCGGATTTGCCCCAATGCATCTCGCGATAGTTTCCCTTGCGTTCTTTATCGCTTTTCGAACACCTATACCAAACGAATATGCTTGTGATGGATTCCCATACTGTTGTAAAAGGAAGGGACGCATTGCTTCAAACGCATCGATGTCCAATTCCGTAGTAGCTGCATTATCCGCATATATCATGCTTAATCATCCCCTCCAGACAAAAGTAGCAATTTTCTTATCTATCCACTCCATGAGTTGCCCCCGATTTTTTGTAATATACTCGGCCCAATCAGGAAAGATCTCTATTCGTTTTGGATCTTCATTTATCGTAAAAATAGAATATGCATTTGTTCCATGATTTCGAGATAATTTCTCGATTATCTGGTTTTTTTCCTTATCCGTTTTACCTTTTAGCTGTTCCTGCCATAAATATGCAATTAACCTATACGGAACATAATTGCACAATGCAGAAACTTCTCTTCTCAGCTTTTTGTTTTCTGTATTATACAAGGCATCATATATTTCACTCATCTTGGATGCCTGCATAAGATTTTCTGTATTGATGGCAAGAACCGCAACATCATATAACTTATCAAGTGGTCGTATTCGTCTCTTTAAAGCGCATACATCTGAGAAAGAATAGGCACACATCCAAGCAGCCATTTCATAAAAAGAGAAAATCCGACACTCATTAGAGACATTTATCAACAAGGCCTTCAAAAAATACAGCTTATAACTGTTCATCAAGTTTTTACTTGAAACCATAGTGTTGAGCTCTACTTTATAATCAACTATCATATGTCTCTCACCTTAATGTCTGGCATCTTTGGATTGTATTCCATATCACTAATTGATAACTGTGTACGTACAATCTTTCTTTTCTCGTATGCAGGACGGAAGCAATATGTTTCAAAATCTTTCTTGCTAATATCCCCTATTGATTTTACATTAGGGAACAGTATCTTCATGTATGCTGTAGCTAAACGAATAATAGCCGTAGTATCTCGAGTATCTGCATTCTTAGGAATATCAAGCATATCTGTCACAACGGATGCATATTTTGAAACTCCTCGCTGCATAGATAATATTTCGGAAAAGTACTCTACATTAAGGGAATAGCCTTCGAGTTTTAAATCTTCTGTAATTCTTGGTAAATACCAGCCTTCTATCATCCCATGGAATCTATCCAATAATGCTGTATCATGGAATACTTCCGGAAGCTCCTGAAAATACCTCTTGTTAATCGGCATTCTGTGACTGTCAAGTTCAATATTCCCCAAAAGGATAAGACCTGCCGTCGAAGTCTGCTTCGCATGTCCCATTGTAAATGCGCCATTTTCAAGGTAGCCTTTTAATGCTCCTTGTAGTTCTTCCTTATCTCCAAAGACAATCGTTTTAATCTCATCCATGGAAACAAATTCATAATTTGGAATAATGCCCGGCTTATTTGCCGCCATATCATAAAAAAGTTTGGCTCTCGTTACTTTACCGCCACTAATCATCCATCCATACTTGCTAAGATTATTAAATATATATGACTTTCCTGTCCCTTTTGGAGCCAGTTCGATTATATTCAGATTCGGCTCACAGAACACAAGTAATCTGGAGATAAACAACAGCTTTTGAGTGTATGACTCAAATTGAGAAGAATCTGGATTATACTCCATGCATCGAATGATAAAATCAATCCATTCATCTGTAGTAAACCTTTTTCTAGCCTCGCAGTAATAGTCGAAATCAGGCGAGTAGGGCTTAAATGGCTTAAATTTCACAAGATCAGCATATCCTTTTTCTCTGCCCTCTGGCTGCACATATTCCAGAGTTACTATTCCCCAGTTTTCCCCTTCTTTCAATATTCCTTTTTGAGAGCGCATCACATAATCGCTTATTCTTCCCTCATTGCTTTTTATACCAATATCAGGAATTGAAAATTTAAACAGACCAGACTTAAGATCCGATTCCACAATAATCCTAACCAGAATCTGAATCGTCTCTCCTTTCATCAGTCTGCTTTTTATATCACTATCTTTCGTCGGAATATGTTTTTCTAAGAAGGCAAATAAAGCCTCCTTATCAACATTCTCTCTTTCATCAGAATACCTTTTTATCAGCCAATCCTTAATAAAAGAAGGCAGATTCACACCAGCAAACATATTATAGCGGGTGGGTGTCTTATAGATAGATTCTTCCGGAAAAATATCATGTATTTTATTATCCAAATCAGTCATCAAATAAATCATCTCCCATTCGTGTAGTTGGAACAGTCCTGAATTTATAACTCTTATCAGCTATATGAATCTCAATATCCTGCTCGATACCTCTATTTAATTTCCCTTCCCAGATTTTTAATTCTTGGTTATACAATAAAATGGTATCTGTACCGTCAGCAGCCGTTAATTTGACTGTGAGCTCATTGGGATTAGGTGTAATCTTAAATGCAATGGTTTTCTGTAGTCCTGATACTTTAAGTCGATCAGCCTTTACTCTGAAGGTTCTGCTAACAGTTTGACCTTTTTGCGCAATAATTACAGGAACAAGCACCTCCTCCAAAGTAGCTCCTCCGTGAACAGCATATTTCGAATTGTTGCAGAGTGACTGACTATTTAGGGCGATTACCCAATCCCTTGAGAATTCATCTTCGTATAGCAAATAATCATTAGATTCTGCTACATGTTCCCCGTCTTTTCTTTGGTAGCATCTTCCATCGTGATCTGCTTTATCAAAATTATATTTCTTTTCTTTTTTGCATATTTTATGACCTACTGTTCCCCCGTGGTCAGCAGTTATGATAAAGGGCTCTTCACCTTCATTCAATATTATCTGTGAAACAATATCATTTATAATCTCTAGAGCTTTTTCGAGATTTTCCACCGGATAGTAGGTCTCCCCATGAATTACTTTTTGATCATAATCTAATATCCATTTGTACTCTGCAGAATAGCATTCCTTCGCCTGGCTTGTTATCGAAGGGATATGACATTTTGCATATGCGCTATATGTAATATTCTCCCCCTTCTTCTCTAGGAGTTTAATAATATATCCCAAATACTCTGCTCCTACAGCATCTAACACATAAACATTCCCTGTAGAAGCTTTTTTCTTTATTATCACATCAGCATATTCTATTTCAGGATTTGTATACCAAGAGTAAAATTCTTCGGGAGCTTTATTCCAAGAATCTATGAGATTACTGTATGAATCTGGAGGGCAGATTTCCAATCTAAGCTTCCGATATTCCGAAAAGTATAAGTCGAATTTTTCAGAAAATAACTCGGGATCAGCCCCTGTTTCCTTTGCGTCTAAATAGATTGAAAGATTAGGATAGATTTCTTTAATGGCTTCTCTGCTAAGTAGTTTCATACGGTAGAGCCATATGACCAACCGTCGCTCATATTGGCTGGAATCTGTCAAAAATGGCTTAATTTCATCTTCAACTGAAGAAAACAAAACCGATGCATTGCTTATTATGACAGGATCATCCCTTGTAAAATCTATAGCTTCAGCAGTCTCTGCCGTCTTTCGCTTAACCATTTCAAAAAGAATGCTGTTATAATATGCTATCATCCGATCTGTAAATCTGATTTCGTGATCTACTTTCTTGATACTAGCTATTATTCGTTTCCGCTCATCAGAGAATTGATGATCACGCATCTCGAAGATATACATATATATTGTTTCAATCAATTCTGTATTAGACAAATCATTAAGCTGCTCCATGACATGATATAGGTATGTGTCATTTGAGTAATTTCTGAGAACGTAATTTTGTATCAGCCAATGCATATAAATATCATTTGACTTCCATAACCGATAAAAATTATCTTCATCAATAGACAAAGTATTAGCTTTAAGTAATATCAGTTCGTTGACGTCACGTATACCAGTGCTTCTAACATCCCTCAAAAATCTACTATAGAACTTTTCCGGATCCTTCTTATACTCTCTCATATTGTGAACAGAAAACATGTAACCCAGCATTTCACAATATGTTTTGATTCTTTTTATGTTGTATACATTATCTGGACTTGCCTTTTCATAGAAATAAAGCAATGTCTTTGACGTACAGATAATTGGTACGGAAGTATCTATATCTGGATTTCTCCACATGCCAAACCATTCAGCAGAATTATCTACCGTATTATTCCGATCCCCAATATTTAGATGATCATCGACAAAATAGATCCTTGGCAAATCCTCAATATCTGTTTCATTTATAAAAGGATTATAAGCATCCAGTCTTCTGTGATACTGTTTGACTATTTTTTTTAGCTGACTGTATAGGGCAAAACATGGGACATAAATCCTACGCTTTTGATAATCTTCCGGGTTTTCAAGTTCAAGTAAACTAATTACAAGAGTTATGAAATCAGCCTCTGATAAAAATCTTGAATATTCTGAGAACCCAACAATTATATGATTCTTCTTAGGATCCAGATTATAAATAGCCTTTCTTAGATGGTCTGTTGTAATCCATGCGTCTTCATATGGCAGAATATTCTGAATATCAAAGAATTCGGCATTGGTAATATTTTGTTGTAATTTCATCAAGGTAGCAGAGGTGCCAGCTTCATAGCGCATACTCATAAAGCGGACCGGATACCTATCGTATGACCCACCCCTTTCTGCATCTTTCTTTATTAAATTCAGTAAGGCCTCAACATCCATGTAATAGCCCCCTTGTCATTTAGAGAAATTCATCTATGTCCTTAAGTACATTACTATATCGATCTACCAACAGCATCAGTAATTGATACAGTTTTCCTGTGTTTTCTTTATTTGCTTCAACCTTTTCTTTTACCCTAATAAGGATCTCCTGAGGGACTTTCCCGCAATCTTCACCTGATGAAGAACCTCCACTCGGATAATCTCCTGAATGGCTTGATGCGCCTGCTTCATCATCCTCAGCAGCATCATCATCTGGATTAGGGACAGGTCTCGACTTGTTGATTTTCCACATAAGTACTTGCTCATGAATATCATCTTCTTCCCAGAATACAATCTCTCCTGACAGCTTTCCATCAAGAAATTCTTTGACATTTGAAAGAGAAGATGCATCCTCGGCTACTGCCTCCAACTCTTTTATTAAGAAATTGTCCAAACACTTGGCGCTTTCAACACTCGCCAAGGCCGATGATAGCTCAACGTCAAAAGTTTTTATGCCATCCAATAATTCCACTATAAAGCTTTGCTGTATACTCTCATCTGTACTCTTCGAAAACTTAAACATCTTATCAATGAATCTCTGATATTTATCAGATGTATCACCGACATATTTAAGAGCCCAAAGCGGTGCTTTATTCTGTTCTTTGAACTTTGTTCTTATTGCCCATTTTGTTCCAAGCAATCCTTCCTGATCATCTATCCCGAATATTTCATTTAGTTTTTCGGTTAGAGCACGTTCCTCCTCCGTACTCATTCTTACGATACATTTATCGTTAAACCGACTATTTTCCCAATAGGTAAAAATAGCAACGACAATATCCTTCATTACTGTTTTATCAATTCTCTGACCATTTCCAGAAATATAAAGCCGATCTATATAAGGCCGTAACGCAAATGCCAATGCTCCCATAAACAGGCGGTTTTGATAATAACCGTATTCTGGGCTTGCAAGGAATTTGAGTTCTTCTGCAAGATTTATTGATGTTTCGTTCTTTTTTTCGTTCAGTATCCTTTCAACTTCTTTACATACTTTCACTACCGGTACGTTGGCATTATCAGAGATAAGGTTGAGCTTATTGTCAAACAGTATGTTAGTTCCATCTGTCAATAAATACTTAACTGCTCCATCATTACTCGTGGCATTCTGTTCTAGTTCTCCTTTAGTAGAAGAGTATAAAACAAGTTCAACCGCTTTTTTGCTTGTCTGATGCTTCCACGCCGTATTGGGTACCGGAAGTGAATCAAGTCCATACTTGAATATTGTTTTAATATAACTATTGTTCAAATGTTTATTGCATTGATTAAATGGAACATGTATCACATCCCCTCTAAACACCATATCCGCCATACCAGATGCCTTAATTTCTTCAATCCATTGTGTAATCCATTTTTCGGCATTTTTTTGCCCTTCATTACGCTCTTCGTCCATCTGAAGTGATCTGGCAACTGCCTCTTGGGCAAGGCTATCCATGTAGGCTTCAAATCTTCTGTTTCCAAGTTCGGTATTTACAAGGACGAACACTATGTTTTTGAAAGTATCTTCCTTTGATAACTTTATAAACATCTCTCTAGAAGAATTCTGATCTAATTCTGTTCTTCCCAGTAAATCATCCAGCTCTTTTGTAACTCCACGATAAAGTACAACTGCAACATTTATGGTGTATGTACGCTTGAACTTTGCAGATATCTTTCCTTTTAAAAGATGCTCTTTTTCTCCTCCCCAAAAGACCTGAGCATCTAACTCTCTTGGAACATTTCTTGCTAAATTTGTTTGAATCTTAGCAAGTGCCGTCACAGAGTATTCGTCTACAACCCTGCTAATGTCTTCTTTTGATGGATAAATGCGCTTTTTTTCCTCCAAAATTTTCTTTTGCGGTAATGATGATGAAGACACCTCAAACACACCTTCCGGATTTCTATGAAGAATCTGAGAATCATCAAGGTAATCAAGAATATCACTAATTTCTCCGTCTTCAAGGACTCCACTGAAGGCCGATTTAATATTATCTGTACTAGGGTTAACCATGTTGCGCTCAGAAATATCTGCATCCGTTGTTGTTACTCTATATAAAATATTAAGTAATAGAATGACCTTGAAAACAGCCAAATAGTCTTCACCTTTTTGGGTTACCGTTTCTCCAGATAATTTGAATTTATTTGTAATAGCATCAAAATGCCCTGCGGAGCTTGTCTCGAATGTTTTATAAAAGAAATCCCATACATAATCCGCAGTCAGAAATTTTGAATCCTCTATGTTGCTTTCTATGTATTTTTTGAAGCCATACTCTTCATCATTTAGAAAACCAAAAATACTCCTTTCCGCTTCTCCAACAACGCGCGACACAAATGTTGCCAAATATGATGTATACGGATGAAATGGATAAAGACTGATGATTTTCTCTTTGATTTCTGCTGCATTTACAGAATCACTGTCTACTACCTTATCTACTAAAGTCCTTACGCTAGGTATATCCAAGAAATTCTGCTGCGTCAATTCATTTAGTTTTTCAGGATCTTTCCTATCCAATGCTCCAGACAGAATATGGAACGTGGTTGTTGGCTGCATACCATAGTCAAGTTCAACAAACCGAGCCTTTGCCATGTTACGCTCATCTTCCTTTAGTTCCCTATACGATTCTGTGGCTTCAAGTTTTTTATGAGTAACAAGAAGTAGGTATATTCCCAGTGTATCTGTATTATTGTTTATCTCAGAATAGCTAAGCTCCGCAATATCCTGCATTACATTTAAGATGCTCCTTCTTGCCGGAATATCCAAAAGCGAAGTAAACTCGTCCCAAATAATGAGCAGATAATCCGCAATTCCTCTTTCTTTTAATTCATTTTTTATTTCTGTAAGCCATTCGATGATATTATGTGTTCTAAAACCACCAAGACCTTCTTTTTTCAGTTCATCTGCAATTATTCTTATAACCTTTGTTTCGTTGTTTTTCAGTGTAGTCACAAGTTGAGTTTTATTTGACGCGTAGCTACGTAACTCGATATTATTCTTTATCAGGTTTTCAAAAAATGAATCCAACGTCCCCTTTTCAAGAATCTGAAGTACAGATTCGAAATCGGTCTTTGTTGAAATTTCAATATCACCTAGAGCTGCTGCTACTTGCTGCTGAATCGTATAGGTAAGATCCGCAACGTCAGTAATAGTATATATTCCTTTTAAAACAACCGGGAATACCCTCTTATTTTTCCGAAAACTTGAAATGCTTGCTCGTAACTGACTCTGATTTATCTTCGGAAGATAATCTTCAATATTGTCATAGTCATCACATAGCAAATGCTTGATTACAGAAAGAGAATGACTCTTCCCCGTTCCATAGGTACCTTGAATCCAACAAGATTTTCTATTATTAAACACTGGCGATGTAAAGCTTTTTATAATTTGATTAAGATTTTTTTCAAAACGTTCGTTAGAAATAAATGTCTTCCAAGCATCGCCGGTATCAGACGTAATATCGAATGCTGATTTAAAGTGCTTCTCAACACCTATAATTTCTGAGTATTTCATACGTCTGTCTCCTCCTACAAAAATAGTGTGCATCCTTCATCTTTGAACTGCTCTATTTTTTGTAAGAGCAGATCCTGATCAGTGTTCAAATATTCACTCAGACAGTCTATGCACAAGAACTGTTTCGTTTTCCTTCCTAACAGTTTCTTGCAGAGCGCAATTTCATCTTTTTCAAGTCCTTTATTACACATTGTGCATCTTTTCATATTATATTTTTTTAACCATCCTTTTTAATATGGTAAATGATTTAAATTCACTTGCCAGGTGGATATTTTCCAGACCTCCTAAAAGATCTGCGGAAAGTACTTCGCTGTTTGTCAATCCTCTTAGGGCATTTAAAAAACTCTCAATATCCATGTTAAAGATGTTACAAGCGCCCATATAACCTTTTTCGTAAATATCCGAAACGGTCAGTTCATACATATTATTGATTTCTGCATTCTTATACAGCATGTATGCTACTGCTATTGAAGAAATCCTAGATGTACCATATTTTCTAACAGTCTTTACAGCAACGCCCTTTTTAGTAAGAAGACCCACTTTAAGACTCTTATCATCATTTTCGTCAACTGTTCCTAATGGTGAGTTGCTGAACATGTTAACCAGAGCATCAACCGGATTTTTTAGCGTTGCTCCCTTTAGAGTAGGATAGGTCTCTTTGAGAAGCTCTACCATTTCCTGTTTCGTATATTCAACTTCACTTTTTATATTGTTTGTGTACCAGTTCACTATAGCAGAGTTAAATGATAGATTTATCCATACAATCTGCCACACAAGTTCAGGATTAGATCTATATATTGGCTTCAGTAGCTGTGCTAACTCTGTAGTTCTCTTCTCCTTTGGCTCTACCAGTTCCGCTTCCCTAAGCCAATTAAGCATTGCAGGAATCTGTTTCGGACCTAAATTCGCATATCCTTCGAACCAATCGTCCATTTCTTCAAAGAATGAATTAAGCCATTCTTCCCTTAATCCAAATGTGGAATATTTATCTACTCCCGAAGTTTTTGTTGCGGTTCCGCCCACCGATTTCCCTCCTTCATATACCATTTTTCTGGTAGCTATTATGCAGCCTTTTGAATTGATTTCAAAACAGTTATGGCAATGTATACACTTCGATCTATCAATTTGTATTGAATCACGTACTTCCAACGCACCTGCAGGACACTCAATTTCACATACACCGCAAAGTTCGCAATAAGCAGTCTTTGTAAATGCCTTTGAAAGATAACTAACAAGCATTATTTTGTTTGTTGTACCAATAACCTTAAATCTAACTGTATTATCACCATAACGAACATCAAACTTTACGAATTGACCTTCAAATTTTAGCTCGCCCTTATAGTAAGTGTCGTCGATCTTCTCAAGAAAATACTCGCCAATTGTTGAAAACCAAGTTTCCCAATTACCTTTCGGATTTTTAACAATACATTCAAAGTTTGGTTCCTTTGAAACAATGTCCATCCTGGATGAATCAGGCTGTAAACCCTTTCCGCCTGCATTTTTCTTCCAATTTCCTGAAGAAACATATTCATCTATTTTAGACTGAGATGTAATTCCTATGTTGCGAGCCATATCCTCAATTACACCTATATAATCCTTTGCAATCTTAGGATATCTCCGCCGGATTACAAATTCTGACCAATCAGAAGCAAAAGGGCATACTCCACAACCAACCCTAGTCAATCCCATAGTGTAGGCAGGGTTAAGCTTAACTTCATTTTTAAAAAGATATAGATATGTTTCAGTAGCATTCCATTTCAATATAGGACGGCAGTTTGTAAGGTTTACATGCTTTACTCCGACACCCACTCTGCTATATGATTCTCTTCTTGTGCTTTCATCGTTTCGGACCCCTTCAAACACAATAAGTTTTGGTTGGGAAGAAGCATTTAACAGCTCTTTCATTTTTCTGCCAAATAGAGCTGTTTTTAAAACAGAGCAGCACCAACGATTCACCCGGCTTGGAGGCCCATAGCTTTTCCACATATCTAAAGCAGACCTATCACTTTTTGCCTGCTCAAGTTTGAATCCAACGAACTTTTTTTTGTAATGTTCTTCCGTTGTCTTTATTGTTTCAAGAGTACATGGAAGCTCCATTCCTGTATTTGTAAACACCGTAGTAAATTTCTCGTGCGGTATCACCCTACTTACCAAGTCCAAAATAACTTGTGAATCTTTTCCTCCACTAAAAGCAACCACAAATCCGGAAACTTTATCTTGATAGTATTCATATTTCTCTTTAATAAAATCCATTGCCTCATCCTCAGCAACGGCAAGTGTTTTTAAGTTATTATGAACCAATATCTTCAAATCAATAGGTTCTATTCGCTCACCCTTATGATCTTCATGCACTATCACATTGGGGTTTTCATAAATGTTTCCCCTTTTAGTTTCAGCAATAATCTCTCCACGATAATAATATTTACGATCCATTTCCCAACACACAGGTACATTTTCGCTGGGTAGTACAAACACTTTATCAAGTCCAAGCATTTTAAGCTCGTCTACGTAAACCGGTCTTGGAGAATTTAATGATTCATTTTCTTCTATGTATTCCGATAATAAAACGCCATTATTATCAGGATCCCATTTTACTTTGAACATTATTCTTATTTCTCCTCATGTTGTTTTAATCTATATGATTTCATCCACTCATCCACTTCGTTGGGATCAAATTTCCACAAGCGATCAATTTGTGTCCCAGGCATACCCTTTTCGTTCACCCATTTGATAACGGTATCTCTGCTAACACCAAGGTGTTTGCATATATCTTTCATCGAAACCCATTTTTTTGTCTGCATTACTCAAACCTCTATAATAAATTTAATCAATCATGTGCTTGCTTTCTATTATCGTTCCGGTGCTTAAAATACACATAATACACCATTAATCATCATACCACTGGGCTTTGTAAAGAACAAGATTATTATAGATTTAGGTCGATTTTTGTTACTTATTACTGGAATTTTAAGTTTTGTTCAGGTTTATTCAGATTTGTTCTGTTGCTTATCGTTTTTTATATACTGAGACTTGTCATAATACTGATTAGCTGCTAATTAAAATGTAGGATTTAACAACATATACCTAATAGATTTCTCATGGAAAGGCCAACTACAGGGATGTACTTACCAATAAGATTAAGAAGCATTTTGGACAAAAAACAACAGTCTGTGCGCTTAACTGCGTACAGACTGCTGTATAGGGGATAGTAACACTATAAATGGGTTATTGGCTGATTTGATTATGCGGCGTGCATCTGATTCCAGAAGCGGGTCATGACTGCTTCGTC
>AUXO015629735.1_pt1 | contig 12779 bp, 11 predicted proteins | sample 768731 | NCBI WGS metagenome assembly AUXO01 (sample SAMN02715735, study PRJNA202380) | gut metagenome | biome: sheep rumen | host: Ovis aries | place: New Zealand: Palmerston North | reverse complement strand
AGCTAATCTCATTTTATTTTGTATATGGGAACGTAGGAGCCTAAGACCGTACTTCTTAGGGCAGCACATCACTGAAAAAGAGCGAGGAAGGAGAGCATTTGTCGCATAATCAGGGCGTGGCGCACTTGTCACTTCCCCTAGCAGGGAGTATAATAACTTAAATATGACAAAAGAACTCTATATGAGTTGAACAGGAATCCTCAAATTGCGTCCAAGATACAGAAAGGCAGGTGAAGGCAGTGGCGGATATATGGGTAGTTAAAAACGGTGTGCTTACACTATCCAGAGACGGGGAAGAGCGTGTATTTGATGCTGAAAAGATCTATTCTACTTTGATCGATGGTGCTGCATCGCCAGATGTCGATCCGCGACTCCTCTCCAAACAGCTGCCCGAACTTCGCTTTTCCAAAGTTAGTTCTTCGGCTTTTGGCTACTTCTGGTTTGATGATCCGAATATCAGATTTGAACTTAGAGTTACTCGCCGAGGGCATACATCATCTGTTCCACTATCCCCTGCAATTCCAAACCATCTTGTTCTTGGAAATACATGGTTTTATATGGGAAACATTTCTACCGAACTGGCGCAGCTGCTGAACGAGTATGGGCCTGATGAAAATGGAGTGCTTTCCCTTGGCAGATATCTGCATCTGATAAAAGCATTGCAGGAAAGGAAAATAATTGAATATGTCGATGATGCAGGACCGGCTCTTTCAAATAGACACTTTTCTGATGAAGCAATATCTACGCCGTTAAATGCGACGCTCTATGAATACCAGAAAGATGGCTTCCGCTGGATGAAATACGTTACCGGTGAGAACTGTGGATGTATTCTTGGCGATGAGATGGGACTGGGGAAAACACTGCAGATTATTGCGCTTTTGGCAGAACGTTGCAGTCAGACGGATCACCATTTTCTGATTGTTGCTCCTGTAACACTCCTTGAAAACTGGAAGAGAGAGTTTTCAAAGTTCGCACCGACTGTAGATACTATGATCCATCACGGATCAAAGCGCACTGGGCGATATAAAGATCTGCTTGTTCCAGATGTGGTTATTATCTCTTACGGAACAGCTGTCTCAGATGTCGTGATGCTTAACATGATCAAGTGGGATGTAGTTGTTCTTGATGAGGCACAGAACATCAAAACGCCTGATGCCGCCAGAACAAAAGCAGTTAAGCGACTGAACAGGAAAATCGGTATTGCGGTGACCGGGACGCCTTTTGAAAACCACATGACTGATTTGTGGTCAATTCTGGATTTCATAGCACCAGGTTTTATGGGAACAGAGGCGGAATTCAGCGCGTTATTTGATGACGACAGTGACAGTGCGGTCAGCATAGAGCCGATCCTTACGCCGTTGATGATTCGAAGACGGGTCTCTGAAGTTGCACAGGATCTTCCGGAACGAATTGATATTCCGATTGTGCTCCGAATGGATGACCGTGAAGCTCTCCTTTATGATGATCAGCGACAGAAAATACTCAATGATCTCGCTGGGAAGAGGGCTACTCTGGTTGCGCTTCAGAAGCTGCGCATGTACTGTACTCATCCTTCGCTTGTTGATGATGCTTTTTCCCTCTCAGATCCCGTGAAGGTGAGCTCAAAATACAGCCATCTCTGTGAAATACTTGAGGAGATAATCGAACAGAGAGACAAGGCAATTCTCTTTACTTCTTACACGAAAATGTTCGAGATTCTGCGGACAGATATTCCCGACAGATTCGGGATACCGGTTCTGGAGATAAATGGAGAAACGCCGGTCTCGGATAGACAGCCAATAGTTGATCAATTCAGCGCGTTTAGCGGGCCGGCACTGCTGGTTCTTAATCCCCGTGCGGCAGGGACAGGACTGAACATCACGGCTGCGAACTATGTAATTCACTATAATTTGGAATGGAATCCCGCCTTGGAAGATCAGGCTTCTGCCAGAGCATACCGAAGGGGACAGAAAAAGACCGTATTTGTATATCGACTTTACTATGCAGATACAGTGGAGCAGATTGTGAACGAAAGAATTGAAATGAAGCGGGACATTTCTGACCTTGCTGTTGTTGGCACAAAGGGAACACACGAAAACCGCGACGATATTATGGCAGCACTGATGCTGTCCCCTAAGGAGGAAAACAGATGAGACCGGCAAGTATTTCAAAACTGTTGAGTTCAAATGATACAGGCGAAACTGGCGGACATCAAGCCGGAATGCTGATCCCCAAAGGTGGCGATATTCTGGAGTTTTTTCCTTCACTGGATTCGACTGAAAAGAATCCCAGGGCAATACTAGTGTTTGAAGATGAGGCTTCTCAGCACTGGAAATTCAATTTTATCTACTACAATAATCACTTTTTTGGCGGAACCCGCAACGAGTATCGGCTTACCGGCATGACATCTTTCATACGTCAGCACAATCTGAAGGCAGGAGATACGGTTATCCTTTCAAGGAGACCAGATGGTTGCCTGTCAATAAGATGCCAGAGACAGGGCAGAACTGCTGATGGAAAACCCAGGCTTGTCGTTACAGGAACTTGGAAAGTCGTCAAGTATTGAGGAGGAGACAAATGAGTATTAGCCACGATCATATTGAAGAGACGACCTGCATGCCTGATGCTGCCCGTGTAATGGAAGGGCTCAGAGATACAGGTTATGATTTCAATACTGCAATAGCGGATATTGTTGACAATTCCATCGCGGCAGATGCAACCAGAGTCAACATCAATATCGCGGTTTCCCCGACAATGGAAGTTTCTGTCTTCGTTGCTGACAATGGATGCGGAATGGATCAGGATGAGCTCCAGAATGCTATGCGTTATGGATCCAGCCGCCGTGAAAACCCCTCCAGCCTGGGAAAATTTGGACTGGGCTTAAAAACTGCATCTACAGCGTTCTGCCGGTGCCTCTCTGTCGTCTCAAGAGATACCGGGGCAGAAGAGGATGAGGTCGTGAAAGCCCAGTGGGATCTGGATTACATCATTGAAAAGAACCAATGGCTGCTTCGCTGGCCGGAGGTAACTGATGATGAGCTGGATCTTCTTGATGAAGTCGCTGATGGCAGCCATGGGACGCTTGTGTGCTGGGAGAGGGTTGACCGCCTTCTGCGCCAGTATACATATCAAAGCAGCGCAAGAAATGCGCTAAAGAAGATCGAGTCTTCGCTTCGATTCCATCTGGCGACAACCTATCAGCGTTTTCTGGACCCTGAGATAACGGAAGTTCGCAACGTTAAAATTATGCTGAATAATGTCCAGGTAGAAGCATGGGATCCGTTTTGCACCAAGATCGACGGTACAGAAGTGCTGCTGGATCTGAGTCAGGATATTGATCTTCCTGATGGGACAAAAGCACCACTGACGTTAATAGCATACCTGCTTCCAAGCAAAAACGAACTGAAAACAGAAAAAGATCGGGAAGCCGCCAAAATTTCCAACGATTTACAAGGCTTCTACGTTTATAGAGAAAACCGCCTTATCCACTATGGCGACTGGATGGGAATGTTTACCAAAGAACCTCATGGCTCATTACTGAGAATATTCCTCTCTTTTGATCACAAGCTGGATGATTATCTCAACGTCGACATCAAGAAGTCCAGAATCCTCATGGATGACGGCCTGTTCAACAGCCTGAAAGACGCGATCAGCGCTCCGCGACGCGCTGCAGATGAACGTTATAGAAACGGTGTAACGAAGAAGGTGGTTGTAGGCGGAAAAGACGCGCATGAGCAGTCCAATACAAACATTGATACAAAGGCCAAGTCCGTTGAAGGAGCAAAAATCAAAGTAACTGATGCCGCAAGCAACCAGGTTGAAGTCACGAATGCGAATGGAACGTTCAAGCACACGATCTCCATTCGAACTGCTTCGAAGCCCGGACAGTATCGAGTGATTCCTGTACCTTCCATTGACGATGGGATGCTTTGGAATCCCTGCATTGTTGATCAGAAACACGCCGTTGAGATTAATCAGAGTCATCCTTATTATCAGAAGATTTACTATCCTGTTCTTGATCAGTCAAATTTGGTCACCGGAATGGATGCACTTTTGTGGGCGCTTGCTGAAGCGGAGCTTTCAACATTCAATGATGATACCAAAGAACAGTATGAAGATATGAGAATTCAAGTATCCAGATATTTGAAAAAACTCATTGCAGATCTGCCTGAGCCTGAAGAGCCGGAGGAATAAAGAATGCTGGCAGATATTCAGAAAAAGTTTGAAGCCGCATTTGATATCCCGTTTGCATCCCGATATGGCATCAATGCAGGAAATATTTGGTATGAAATCGGACCAAAGAATTCATTGAGGGAGTTATTCTCTCTATCTTTCCGCTTTGCAAATGATGTGCGTCTGATAATGGAGCTGAAGCCGGACACATATTCGCTCCCTTTCGTTTCCAGTATGGGGAAAGCAGAAGAAGAGGCTAAATTGACTTTTGCTTCCTATGCCAGACTCTTTGAAGAACGCAGGGCAAAAGTCAATTTCCAGATCAATCATGTTCCAGCTTTGCTGACAGATTATTCAACCTGGCCGAATTCCTGGACGCATGTTGCTTTGAGAATATCAAAGAGCCCTGTGTCTGAAGGCAACATTGAGCACGAAAACGTTATACTTGACTGGGGCATTCCCATGATGGGGATGATTCTGTCCCTTGCCAATGTAGTCCCGCTTGAGCCGGAAACAGTATTGGAAAGTCCGCAGACAGAAGGGACTGTCAGGAAAACACTGACTACAAAATATGAGCGCAGCCCGATCAATCGTGCGCTTTGCCTTGCTGCAAAGGGCTACTCCTGCTCTGTTTGTGGGATGAATTTCCAACAGACATATGGGGAGCTGGGACGGGAGTTCATCCATGTACATCATACAGTTCCTGTTTCAAAGATGGGTGAAAACTATAAAGTTGATCCCCTCAAGGAACTGTTTCCCGTGTGCCCTAATTGCCATGCCATGCTTCATAGAACTGACCCTCCGATGACCATCGAGGAGTTACGGGCACAATTAATTCCTGCCGGGAAACCCGGAACAGCAGATAATCGAGAGTAAAAGAAAACTGCAAATCCGTATAAAATCGAGAGGGATCAGTATGGCAATTCAAAAGATTAGGATAGAAAACTTTAAGTGTTTTAATGGATCGTTTGAGACTGAATTCAATTCTGGCCTGAATGTCTTAGTTGGTAACAATGAAACAGGTAAATCCACAATATTGGAAGCAATTCATTTAGCGCTTACAGGATTCTATTCTGGGAGAAATATTAGAAATGAGTTGTCTCAATACCTGTTTAACAAAAATGTTGTAGAATCATATATTCAGTCTGTGAACAGTGGTTCAGCGAGTGCGCCACCTTCAATTACTATTGAAATATACTTTCAAGGGTCCATTGATGCTACATTCGAAGGAAACGAAAACTATTATCACAAGTCTTGTGAGGGCTTAAGATTTGAGATTGCATTTAACGATAAATACACTAAAGAGTATAATGCCCTTGTTGCAAAGAAAAACATGATGAGTCTCCCAATCGAGTACTATGAACCCTTATGGACTTCATTTGCAAGAGAACCGATTACCGTTCGGAGTATTCCTCTCAAATCTGCCATGATTGATTCCTCAAATTATAGATATCAAAATGGATCAGATGTTTATATTTCCCGAATCGTGAAAGACTTGCTATCACCCGAGGAAGTGACGGCCGTTTCTCAAGCCCATAGAAAAATGAAAGATACTTTTATTGATGACGATTCCATTAGAGCAATAAATGAACGAATAAAAAAAGAATCGTCAATTGTCGAAGGAACGGTTTCACTAACGGTTGACTTGGGAACAAAAAATGCTTGGGAGAATAGCTTGGTAACGCAACTAAATGAAGTCCCTTTTGGATTTGTTGGAAAAGGGGCTCAATGTGTTATGAAAACAGAACTTGCCCTAACACACAAAAGCGCGCAGCAAGCCCAAGTAGTTCTTCTGGAAGAACCAGAAAGCCATCTTTCCTTCTCAAAACTGAATCAACTAATTAAGGCCATCGAAGAGAAATATGAAAAAAAGCAAATCATAGTGTCTACGCATAGTAGTTTTGTCGCCAATAAACTTGGGCTAGACAAGCTCATGTTGCTTGATAATCAAAAAGTCGTTCAAATAACAGAATTAGCGTCTTCGGATTTCTTTAAGAGAATAGCTGGATATGATACATTACGTTTAGTTCTATGTAAAAAAGCGATTTTGGTTGAAGGACCGTCGGATGAGCTAGTTGTCCAGAAAGCATATCAAGTCACCCACAACAATCGTTTGCCCATTGAAGATCAAATCGATGTTATTTCGGTCGGGACAAGCTTTTTGCGGTTTTTGGAAATTGCCAAAGCATTAAACAGAAATGTAGCAGTAGTAACAGATAACGATGGCGATGTAGATGCTCTTGAGAAAAAGTATTCTGATTATATCAAGGAAAACAAAAAGAATGGAATCAAGATATGCTATGATTCTGTTGTTGATTTAGGAGATTTTACTCTAAGAGGGAAGCCATACAACTACAATACGCTCGAACCAAAGATGCTAAAGGCGAATCGGTACAATGTGTCTTTGTTTAATGCTATTCTCAATAAACATTTTAGTACTGTCGAAGATCTACAAAAATACATGATGGAGAACAAGACAGAAACGGCGCTTGCCATCTTTAATACTGCAGAACATATTGAGTTCCCCGAATATATAATGGAGGCAATTATTGATGGGGAATAAACTCATTGTAGCAGCGGCTGGGTCTGGGAAAACAACCTGCATTGTCCAGAAGGCATTGAAGATCACGGGTGAAAGAGTGTTAATTACCACATTTACAGAAGCAAATGAGCGAGAAATCCGAAAAAAGTTTTTCGAGATTAACCACTTCATACCTGATAATGTTGTAGTGCAGACTTGGTTTTCTTTTCTTATACAACACGGGGTTAAGCCATATCAGAGTGTGCTGTTTAACGGAAAAGTAACCGGTTTGCTTTTAGTCAACGGAAGGTCCGGCCTTCACTACAGGCTAAAAAACGGGACACCGGTATACTACGGAGAAGAAACAATCGAGAAACACTATTTCAGTGATTCAAAGCTTATCTATTCTGATAAATTATCAAAATTTGTGGTGAGAACCAACGAATTGACAAATGGTCTTGTAATAAAACGTATAGGGAAGATTTTTTCGCATTTCTTTATTGATGAAGTTCAGGATTTGGCAGGCTATGATTTAGAGATTATAAAGCTGCTCTTCTCTTTGGATTCTGATGTTTTGCTGGTCGGAGATCCTCGCCAAGTAACATACCACACACACGAAGAATCAAAGTATGAAAAATACTCTGATGGGAAAATTGAAAGCTTCGTAAAAAAAGAGTGTGCCGAGTATTCCGTCGAAATAGATGACACTACCCTGAGCAAAACGTACCGGAACAACGACAAAATATGCTCCTTCGCGAATTCCATATATAGCGAATTCAAGCCATGTGAATGCGCAATGCATCAGCTTTCAGGGCATGATGGCGTTTTTTTCATTTCGCCAAAAGATGTAGATACTTATTTATCTACCTATGGGCCAGTCCAATTAAGAGACAGCATTAAAACCAATGTCAATCTTGATTATCCGGTCATGAATCTTGGCGAAGCGAAAGGGCTAACCTTTGAGCGAGTTCTAATCTACCCAACGTCCAAAATGATTGATTGGATCGTAGATCACAAAAAAGAACTAAAACCAAAGAGCAGATCAAAGCTTTATGTTGGGGTAACACGAGCGCAATATAGTGTTGCAATTGTGTTCGATAACAAAAAGAGCGTTTCTATTCCAGGAATAGAGACTTACACATGTCCATGACAGCTGATTAATTACTGTTTCCTTAAAAGATGTAATAGATGAATTGGTTATACTAAGTTTTTTCTTTGATTTTCATCTGGATAAGAAACAATGATTTACTCATTTCTTTTCGGCCGTAGCAAAAAATGCTGCGGCCTTTTTCTGGGAATAATCAGGTATAAAAATGTGCCCAGAGTTATTGCGTGCGACGAAGGAATGTGTTATCATGGGTAAAGACAGGTATATTATTTTTCCCATGAGGTGATGAAATGGCTAAACAAGTCCATATTCGTTTAGACGATACTGTATATGAAGCGCTGGCGGGGTACACCGATGAAGCAGGGGAAACACTTCAAGATTGCGTCAACAGTGCAATCATGCAGTTTTTGAATCGTCAAAAAAGACAGATCCCTGAAAAAGCAGATTTCACATTTATTGACCTGTTTGCTGGCATTGGAGGAATGCGAATCGCTTTTGAGCAAGCCGGTGGTCACTGTGTTTATTCCAATGAATGGAATAAGTATTGCCAGCAGACATATTTTGCCAATTTCGGTGAACAGCCTGATGGAGATATCACGAAAGTTGATGCAAATACAATTCCTGACCATGATATCCTGGTAGCAGGTTTCCCGTGCCAACCGTTTTCCATCGCGGGTGTCTCAAAAAAACAAAGTCTTGGACGCGCGACTGGCTTCGAGGACAAGACTCAGGGGACACTGTTCTTTGATGTGTGTCGCATAATCAAAGCAAAGCGGCCAAAAGCTTTTTTGCTGGAAAACGTGAAGAATCTCTGTAGCCATGACAGAGGAAGAACATTTAAAGTGATTCTTGAGTCGCTGGAAGAGTTGAACTATGAGGTCTTTTATAAAATCCTTGATGGCCAGAACTTTGTTCCTCAACACCGAGAGAGAATACTGATTGTAGGCTTTGATCGAGAGCGATACGGAAACGATGTGAAGTTCGATTTTGATATCAAGCCTGTTTTCCCCAAACCTGTAATGAGAGACATCCTGGAGCATGATGTTGATGACAGGTATACCCTTTCCGATAAGCTGTGGCTTTATTTGCAGAATTACGCTAACAAGCACAAAGCAGCGGGTAATGGCTTCGGCTATGGTTTAGCACCCCTTGACGGAGTATCCAGAACACTCAGCGCCAGGTACTATAAAGATGGATCGGAGATACTCATAGCACAGGACAGTAAAAACCCACGCAGATTGACCCCAAGAGAATGTGCAAGATTACAGGGATTTCCCGACACATTCAAAATTGCTGTTTCTGATACACAGGCATATAGACAATTCGGAAACTCAGTTGTTGTACCCCTCATGCATGCCACAGCAGAACTGATTGTGGCTAAGCTGAATGAACTGGTTGAAGACGTTGATGTCGCGGAGGTGGGATAAATGCAGAATTATGCGATTCCTGCTATTCAGGCAGTGATTCAGGGCGCTATTGCATACTGTAAGTTTCTTTCAGCCAATGATACAGGAGAAACAGGCGGACACCAGGGTGGCATATATGTTTCCAAGCCTTCTATTCCCATTTTGTTTGAGACTCCGGGGATTCGAGGCGAAAACAAAGATAAGTGGGTAAGGATCAAATGGCAGGGTGATTTTGAATCGAATACTCGCTTTATTTACTATGGTCAGGGAACAAGGAATGAGTACAGGATTACCAATTTTGGACGCGATTTTCCGTTCCTGACTTCTGAATACACTGGTGCACTTTTCGTATTAGTTAAAAACGACGAAGAGAATTACCAAGGCTTTGTCCTGAACACAGAAGATGAAATTGACCAGTTCCTCGACGCTTTCGGGCTGACTCCTGCCGAGACAAATCGTCTGATTTCCGGCCATTTTGTTCGCCCTGAAGCACACGAAACAGTAGAAATAGATCAGTATATTGCGTCGCTTGAAGAAGACTTCCCCTCATCTGAAGAGATGTCGGCTGCAGCCAGACGAATCCAAGACGCAGTATTTGATCACAGGGAACTCGTTGTAACGAATCCTGACCAGAAGCTTCTGGATTGGACAGATCTGGAATTCAGGCTTTTTAAGGCACTCGAGTATGCAAGATATGCTGACTTGATTTCACAGGGGTTTGTTAGTGTCGATGAGTTTGTTGCTACAGCAAACCAGGTTCTAAATAGACGGAAGAGCCGTGCGGGGAAGAGTCTTGAGCACCACCTGGCAGCGATTTTTGCTGAAAACAGTTTGCAGTTTCAAGAACAGGCTGTAACAGAAGGACGAAAAAAACCGGATTTTCTATTCCCGTCTCAAGAAGCATATCACAATCGGGATTATCCTGTGGAACAGCTGATATCTCTTGCGGCAAAAACAACCTGTAAAGACAGATGGCGCCAGGTAATCAACGAAGCAGATCGACTTCGCGACAGGCCAAAGTATCTCTGTACGCTTCAGCAGGGCATTTCTACTGCACAACTGGATGAAATGCAGGAGGAGAGGGTTATCCTTGTTGTTCCCAGACCTTTCATTGCTGCTTATCCGAGAGAGCGGCAAGACAGGATTTGGACGTTGGGACAATTCGTCCAGTTTGTCAGAGAGGTTGAGGGACTATAATGGCTGACAGCTTAACGCCTGAAAGACGAAGCTGGAATATGTCCCGGATAAAGAGTAAAAACACGAAGCCCGAGGTATATTTACGTAAGCTTCTGTTTGCAAAAGGATATCGTTATCGGATAGCGCCCAAATACGTCCCGGGACATCCAGACATTTATCTGAAGAAATATAATACCGCGATCTTCGTCCATGGCTGCTTCTGGCACAGACACACTGGATGCAAATATGCTTACACGCCCAAGACAAGAGTTGAATTCTGGGGGAAAAAGTTCTCGGATAATATTATGCGAGATCAAATAGTAAGAGAAGAATTGAAGCAAAAAGGAATTAAACAACTAATTATCTGGGAGTGCACAATAGAGACCATGAAAAGAAATGCATCGAACGATGCATTTACCAATTTAGTAAGTTTTATGAACAATAGTGAGCAATATATGGAGCTATAAAAACTTAAAGTGAAAAGCATCGCTGTTGCATACAGTGCAACGGCGATGCTTTATCGTTATACACATGTTTAATTAGCATTATCAATAAGTGCTTTAAGGCGCTTAATGATTATCAGAATATTCAGAAGCATTACGAAAATTCCATAGTACACAAGAAAACTAATGATATAGAGAGCAACGAGGTGCAACTTAGCCCCAATAAAAAGGATTGCTATAGTCAAAACGATAGTTATTATGCACAGCAATATTTCTATTAGAACTGTTGCAACAGTTCCGCTAAGGACTTCTTTGTACAAGGGAGCATTACTGGCTGAGGCCTTGCTGGCCAGAATAGACAGCATGGCAAAGAAACCAGATACAAGAATTGAGAGAAAGACTATGAGGCTTTCCGAGAGATCTGAAGTAATAACAGTTACTTGAATAACTGAAGCTGAGAATAGTAAAGGCGTTCCCCAATACAGGAAGAATTGTCTTTTTGCACCGGAAAAAACAGAATAATAATCCTTTATAACAATGCTAAGGTCAGAATAATTTGTTGAAGATCTGAAAATAAAAAAGCAAAAGATAAAGATACCAATGATAAAAAGGCCGAGAGGTGAAACAACTGCTTTTAAAACATTAATAATCATACCCATTTTCTCACCTCACTAGATAGCCTAAAAACTGTTCGGAAGATGCTCAATATACTCGTTTGCAACCTCAATCAAATGCAGTTTCAATGCACCGGAATTAATGGTTCCGTCAGCAAGAAGAATACTATCAGGCAAAGCTTCTTCAACAGAAAGATCCTCGAGCCCATGGAGATTGATTGTCCGAACCCTTTTGCCAATACCGATTTCCATTCTTACATCTGTATAGTCTATCCCCTCAAATGTGTAATAATTATACTTCGATTCTGATACATATTTTAGCTTGTCCTTCATCTCCTTTGTAACGCGTAACGGAGTAAGTACACGCTCCTCACGTCCAAATCCAAAGCCATAGAGCCGGTCGGTAGGGTCTTGACTTGTACTGTTTCTCCCAAGCTTAATTTTGCGAAGAATCCCATCGTCAAAGATTTTCTTTAAATAGAAATCTGGAGCGAGATTTTGGGTTTTAAATGTTAGTCCAAGCCTGTTGGAAAAATATGACTGGATAGCTCTTGAAGTGACTGTTTTAATTCCGTAAACTCCGATTTCTTGGAAGAAAAGCAAACCACGAGTGGTTTTCGATTTAGGATGATCTTTGGGGATAACTACCATCACATAGAATCTTTTTACATCTGCTTGGTCTTTTGTTTTCTTATATACAGCACGCAAGCTTATACGATCAACTAAATCAGAAGCATATCCATAATATCCGGCATTTACTGCAAAGAAGAAATATCGGTAATTTTCTGTTTCTTCGATGCCTTCATCCAACTTTTGACAACAGAAGAGTTGTTTGGTCTCTTCTTTATCATCAATTTGGTCGCTGTTTGATACAAATTCTTCAAACAGATCTAAAGCATTTTCATAGTATAAATCGACTTCTCCATCGCCAGACTGTACTGTAAGAGAGAATGGCATGTTAAGCTCATACGATTTGTCATGTCCAGAACTATTTCGCTTTTTTATAAAAAAACTATATGCTCTTAATCCAAGATACTGCGACTCAGCCATATATTATCCCTCGTTTGTATATTATTATTCTCGCCCAAGTAACCAATCAACCGAAACTTTCAAAATATCAGCCAGTGCGTTCAGCTCAATATCTGACACGGGTCGCTTTTGCCCTTCAAGCAATGACAGCGCGGGTGTGCTGATTTCAATGCCGACAGTCTGCAATTTGGCTAAAAGCTCGTTCTGCTTCATGCCCAGCGCGAGCCGCGCCTCTGTGACGCGGGCACCGACTATATTCCGATCTCCTCGTGGGAGTTTCCGAGTTTTCACATAATCACCCCTATGCATACAAAGTATATGTGCATAGGG
>AUXO017876244.1_pt1 | contig 12780 bp, 11 predicted proteins | sample 768731 | NCBI WGS metagenome assembly AUXO01 (sample SAMN02715735, study PRJNA202380) | gut metagenome | biome: sheep rumen | host: Ovis aries | place: New Zealand: Palmerston North | reverse complement strand
GCTCATGAAACAACGAGGACAGGAGCACCAATAGCATTATTGCAGTTGCTTAAGGAACTACGTCAGCATTATGAGGACATTGGATTTGAATTACTCTATTTAAAGGGTGGGGAATTGTTGCCTGCTTTTGAGCAACTTTGTCCGGTGCATAAGGGCCTGAATGATTATACCATCTGGAATCGTATTAAAAAAAGGATTTTAAAGGGTAAAACTGGTAGACCTTATTTATCCATGTTCAGTAAAGGGCAATTTGACGTCATTTATGCTAATACAGTAGTTTCTTTTAAAGTGGCGTTGGAGTTGAAAAGAAAGCTTGGAATACCTGTTGTCGGACATGTCCATGAATCAGAAGCTTTTATGCATTCTTTTTCGATTAGCAAGGATGATTTAAAAGGAATAGATGCTTTCATCTCGGTAAGTAGATTGACATCCTCTTGTTTGATAAACAATTATGGTGTTCCTTCAGAAAAGATATCGATACAATACCCAATATCTGCTTGGGTGATGGATTGTTTGAAGAGTAAAAATGTTGTCGAAGAGGAACGGTTCGCTAACGGTCAGTTTTTGATAGGATTGTTTTGTAACGGTAGTTGGTATAAATCAACAGAACTTATACCTGTTATCATGAGTGCCTTCTATTCAAAATATCCAACAGTAAATTGTCGCTTTGTTGTTATAGGAAGAATACCTCAAGAAACTATATATCGTTTATGTTTTGATTTGAGAAAGCTTCAGCTGGAAGATCGAATCATTTTTTGGGGGGAATCTGATAATCCTCTAAAAATGGAGAAACGATTAGATGTTTTGCTGTTGTTGTCAAGAGAAGAAAGCTACTCTTTGGTAGCTCAAGAAACAGCATTTATGAGCACTCCCATTGTTGGATTCAAAGGGGCAACAGGTGCTGCAGAATGGATATCAGACAAATGTGGTATCTTGGTGTCGTATTTTGACTTTCCTGCAATGGCAGATGCCATATATTCAATTTATTCAGACGAGGCACAAAGGAAGAGAATGGGAGAACAAGCTCGTCAGGTTGTTAAAGAGATGTACAAAAGCACTTCAGAATTGAATAATATTATTCAAGTGATACATGATATAATTTAATGTTGTTAAAAAGTTATAAGAATGAAATTCTCAATTATAACTATAAATTACAATAATGTTGAAGGCTTGAGAAAAACGATTGATTCTGTTGTTTCTCAGACCTTTACGGATTATGAATGGATTGTTATTGATGGAGGTAGTACAGATGGGAGCAAAGAATTGATAGAGCAGTACCAGCAGTTTTTTTCCTATTGGTGTAGTGAGTCGGATAATGGCGTTTATAATGCCATGAATAAAGGAATAGCCTATACGAATGGGAATTATATCAATTTCATGAATTCCGGTGATGTCTACGCATCTGAACAAACCTTGCAAGACGTTGCCAAGCATCACCATGATGGTGACATTTTGTATGGAGATTGGATTTGTGTTTATGAAACAAAGGAAGTTCAAATGACCTTTCCTATTGATATGCTACAAACCGAATTTACAAGACGGAATATTTGCCATCAGGCTATTTTTTACAAGTCTTATTTGTTAAAGCAGAAGGGATTTGACGAGTCTATTGCTATTTGGGCGGACTATGCTAGAAATGTAGAATTATCCCTTTCGGGAGCGTCATTTGAGTATTTACCTTTTGTGATATGCAGGTATGATATGAACGGTATTAGTAGTAGTAAAGACTCTCTGCTGATTCGCAAAAAAAATAGAGAAAGTATCAATCTTCTATATCCTAAAGGGTTGTTGCCGTTATTGTTAGAATTAGATATGTATCGAAATCGCCGTATTGTGCGATATACGTTAGGAATAGTAGATGGAAAATCTAAGTTTCTTTCCATAATAACAAAAGTGTATATAAAAACGACATATATGATCTGTAGCTTTTTCAACATTCTTAAAAATGAAGAGAAAAATGGGTAATGTTGTTGAAATGAAAGAAACACTATTCTCTGTTGCGATGGCTACATACAATGGAGAACGGTTTATCAAAGAACAGATAGATTCAATTCTTCGTCAAACAATCCAAAACATAGAAATAGTTATTTGTGATGATTGCTCGACTGATAGTACATGGGAAATCTTAAAGGAGTATGCAAAAGATGATTTCAGATTTAAAATTTATAGAAACGAAACTAATTTAGGGTTTTGCAAGAATTTTGAAAAGGCTATTAGTTTATGTCATGGTGATTATATTGCATTGTCAGATCAAGATGATGTGTGGATGGATAATCATATAGAGGTTTTGTTAAAAGGACTAGGGAATAAGGTGATGGCATGTGGAAATGCATTGCTTGTTGATGAAAAAGGCATTTCTGTTGGTGTTACATGGAGAGAAATGGAACTGTTAGATTATATACCTGATGATGATTTTAAAAAACTGAAATCCATTTTATTTTTTAGAAATCCATATCAGGGAGCGAGTATGTTGTTTAAAAGAGAATTGTTGAAGTTTGCTTTACCATTCCCTGATGGAACTCTCTTCCATGATAGATGGCTTGCTATTGTCTCTACTGTTTCCGGTGGAATTAGCTATGTTAATCAAATACTTCTTTATTATAGGAGATATATAAAAAATGTCACCTCATATCGATCAAAGCGAAATAGAACAAAGCATTTTTTGCATGGATGGATGGCAAGGAATACAGAAGAGCTTGATAATCTTATGGAAAGAACAAATAGTATACTTCCTTATTCTCGTTTAAAAGAAGTACAAAAATGGAGATATATCATTAAGAATAATACAAAATGGAGAAAACCTATTACTATATCTTTTCTTTTGAAAGATTTTAAGAACATATACAGCTACAATTTTCGTTTAACAGCAAATAATAATAAACATTATTAATATTAATTTGAAAGATGAGTAATATAGCACTAATTATAGCAGGCGGTTCTGGAAACCGCATGGGGCAGGACATTCCAAAGCAGTTTATGCATGTTGATGGATGCCCAATTATTATTCACACGTTGAAGGCATTTCAGGGCCATCCGGGTATTGACGGTATTGCTGTTGTATGTCTTGAAGGATGGGAAACTGTTCTTCAATCGTATGCAAATCAGTTTTCAATTACCAAGTTAAAATGGATCTTCCCTGGCGGAAAAACGGGCATGGAGTCAATCCATAATGGTATTTTTGGATTAAAAGATGCAGGTTGTGACGATGAAGATCTTGTGCTCATTCACGATGCTGTACGGCCTTTATTACCACAAGATATCATATCCTCTAATATTGCTATCTGTAAAAAATACGGTTATGCTATCACGGGCATCAAGTGTCGTGAAGCCATTCTTGAAAGTGAAGACGGGTTCACAACAACAACGAGTATACCTCGCGATCGCTTGATTCGTACTCAGACTCCGCAGACTTTCCGTTTAGGAAATATTATTAAGGCACATGAGGAAGCAAAAGAAAAAGGAATTAAAGATTCTGTAGCTTCATGCACTTTAATGGCTGAGCTAGGAGGACGTGAGATGCATATTGTACCTGGTTCCGAAAAGAATATCAAGGTCACGACCGTGGAAGACCTTGAGATGATTAAGGCATTGATGCATGTGCAGAAAGATAGCTGGCTAAAATAGCTTATGGTAAACTATACAGACGATTATTGGAAGGATGTTCGTGAAGTTCTTGCATGTGTTCCACATGTAGAAAAGCTTTATAATAAAAGCATACTTATTACCGGTGCAACGGGTATGATCTGTTCTTCGGTTGCAGAACTGCTTTTTGAACTCAATAGGAACGAAGGTGCAAATGTCAAGATCTACCTTGCTGGAAGAAGTCTTCAGCGTATGCAACAACGCTTTTATTGCTTTACGGAGGGTGTGGACTATACTTATGTTGAATATGATGCTACAAGTGGGAACGCAATAAACATTCTTCCTGATTTTATCATTCATGGCGCAAGTCCTGCAGATCCTGCTTCTCTTGCAAAACTGCCTGTTGAAACAATTTACTCCAATATTATTGGCTTAAAGTCTTTACTGGAGTTGTGTAAAAAAGAGAAAGGAACTCGGCTTTTGTATGTATCGTCAAGCGAGGTTTATGGAAAAAAAGATTCACCTGATCCGTACAAAGAGCTGGATTATGGATATGTAGATATTCTTAATCCACGTGCCTGTTATCCTTCCTCAAAGCGTGCTTCCGAGACACTTTGCGCTGCTTATAAACAAGAACATGAGATCGATTTCGTCATCGTAAGGCCTGGACATATCTATGGCCCAACCATTACAGATTCTGACAGTCGGGCTTCCGCTCAGTTCTCTCGTTTGGCAGCACAAGGAAAAGATATTGTAATGAAGAGTGCAGGAACGCAGTTGAGATCTTATTGCTATACATTGGATTGTGCTTCAGCTATTTTGACGGTTTTGCTCAATGGTAATAGTGGTGAAGCATATAATATTTCTAATTCTAATTCTATCGTTTCAATACGAGAGTTGGCAGAATGTATTGCAGAGGTCGCTGGAGTTAATGTGGTTTTTGAGCAAGCTTCATCTAAAGAGCAGAAGAGTTATAACATGATGGATAATTCATCCTTAGATTCTTCTAAATTAGAGAATTTAAGTTGGGATGGGTGCTTTGATTTGAAAAAGGGAATAGAGGCGACATTGAAGCATGTTTGTTAATTATTTAAAATAGATGAAAGAAATAAGTATTAATGGGAAACCATTTTATTTTGAAGAAATATCATGGTTAGATAATGATGAAGAGCTAAATAAGGATGATGCAAAGTTTATGCTCTCAACAATTAAAAGGGTTCTAGAACAGAATGGAGTGCATTTTTTGTTAAATTTTGGAACTCTTTTAGGGGCCGTTCGTGATCATGATTTTATAGGCCATGATTATGATATTGATTTAGCAATGCATGTGAAATATAGAGAAAAATTGCTAGAACTTATCCCCAAATTGTATGAATTAGATATTAAGTTATGCCGTTATTTTTATAAAGGAACAATCTATTCTTTTTGTTACAAAGGCATTGTATGCGATATTGATATTGTCTTTGATCCTCCTTTTCCTTATAAGTACAGGTTTTATCAGACATTGGAGAAACTCTATCCTAAGAAATATACGCGAGAAACGGAGTATTTGGAGTTTCTCGGTGAACTATATGAGGTACCAAAGAATCCAGAGTGTTTCTTGGAGTACATGTACGGAAAGAATTGGCGTGTTCCACAAAAGGGTGTTCACGCACGTCTTTTTCCTAAATGGATGATAATAGAGAAATTCTGGTATAAACTTGTACATAAATATCGATATCTTCGTGCTAAATATGTTTATCATACAGATGAGTATTGAATTGTTCAGAAAAGAATCGTGATTATGCAAACTGTTTAAAATGCTTTTCAATTCCCTTTGTTTTCTCTTTTTTCTCCCTCTTGTCTTTCTGCTTTATTGGTTTATCTTCAAGCCATCATCTTGTTGTTGAACCTATTGGACGAGCAACAAACCTGCTACCGCAATTCCAAATAACACGCTCTTTTGATTATTCACAGGCAGTGGACGGTTACCGTCAGATGCTTTGGGCTTGTCGGTCGTGCTCAAGTTTATCGGACTGCTGACATCAAAATAGATGCTACATATCTCAACTATGTGCAAGATGATCGATTTGTGGCAACAGACTTCATTGTAACCATATGTCGTGCGATGGGGCGAAGAAATTGTCATCAATTCTCAAATCTGAACTTAACGTTTTAAAGGTTGAATAATGATAGTAGACAACACTAGGCGAATTGCTAAAAATACGATTGCGTTATATTTCCGCATGGCGGTTATGATGTTGATCGGGCTTTATACAAGCCGTGTCATATTAAACGTGCTTGGTGTTGAGGATTACGGAACCTATAATGTTGTAGGAGGTGTCGTAAGTATGTTTTCGCTCTTAACGGCATCAATGTCTTCGTCTATAAGCCGTTTTCTAACTTTTGAACTGGGTAGAGGAGATAAGGAACACCTGAAAAGAGTTTTTTCTACGTCATTGAATGTTCAGTTTATCATGGCTGCTATTATTATCTTAGCAACGGAGATTGTAGGTGTGTGGTTTTTAAACTATAAGATGAATATACCTGAAGGTCGTATGGAGGCAGCCAATTGGGTGATGCAATGCTCTATTTTGACTTTTGTTGTTGGGTTGTTAATGTCACCTTACAATGCTTCTATCATATCTCATGAAAAAATGGGCATATATGCTTACGTAAGCATTTGGGATGCAGTGATGAAATTAGTGATTGTTTTTGCTCTATACATTTCCCCATTCGATAAACTCAAGTCTTATGCCGTACTATTGTTGTGTGTATCTCTGATGACTACTTGTATTTATTGGATTTATTGCAAAAGGCATTTTGAGGAGTGTAGGTATCAGCGATTATTAGATAAAAAACTATTGAAAGAAATTACGGGTTATGCAGGATGGGGCGTAGTTGGTGATGGTGCTTGGATATTGAATACTCAGGGAGTGAATATTCTGACCAATTTATTCTTTGGAGTAACATTGAATGCTGCTCGTGGAATTGCGACAACCGTTGATAATATGGTGCAAAGTTTTGTCCGCAATTTCATGGTTGCCTTAAATCCTCAGATTACTAAGAGTTACGCGGCTGGTGATTATGATTATATGCATAAGTTGATTTTTTTGGGATCTAAATATTCTTATTTTCTGATGTTATTGTTTATGATTCCGATTTGTTTGGAAACAAGGTTGTTGTTAACTCTTTGGCTAAAAATAGTTCCAGATTATGCGGTGGTTTTTACCCAATTGAGTTTAATGGCCTCGATGTGTGTGATGCTTAGTAACACTTTGACCACAGCTATTGCTGCTACAGGTAAGATCCGAAATTATCAGTTGGTTGTGGGAATGATGTCTTTATCAATCTTTCCGATGACATGGCTTGCATTTAAATTTGGATTGTCACCTATTTCTTGTTATGTAATTTACCTGTTGGTTTTTTTCCTGATGATTTTTGCTAAGATTAAGTTAGTGAAAGATAAAATCTATATGTCTGGATATGCTTATGTTAGAAATGTTTTGTTAAAAGCCTTCGCTGTAACGATATTGGCAATTTTGATTCCGTTATTGATATGTATCATACAGGAAGATTCAGTTTTTCGGTTGATAGAGGTATGCATTTTAAGTTTTTTTTGTACTTTGATCTTTGTATATTACGTTGGCATGAGCAGTTTTGAACGAAACTATTGTTTGGGAATCATTAGAAATAAACTGCGCCGGAAATAAACGAAAAAGATAAGATGCAGGATAAAACTCACAATCAGCGAATTTCTATTGCTAAAGGTGTTGGTATCTTATTAATGGTGATAGGCCATTCCGGTTGTCCAGAGTATCTACATAGTGTTATATATAGCTTTCACATGGTGCTATTCTATTTTTTATCTGGTTTCTTCTTTCGAGACGGAAAAGTAATTTGTGATGGTAGAAAATATTTAATGCGGAAATTTCGTAGATTGTATTGGCCATATATCAAATGGAGTATTATCTTTATTTTGTTGCACAATTTTTTTTATGAAATTGGATTTAATGAAACACTACTTTCTGACCATGAGATATGGATAAATGTAAAGCGTTCGTTCAGAGGAATGTGGCAAGGAGAACGTTTTTTGGGTGCTTACTGGTTTTTGATAAGTTTATTTTGGGTAATAATTATATTTTCTTTTATTATTTGGCTGAGTAATTGTCTCAAAATTAAAAAGTTTGTGCCAATTATAGTTTTAACTTTATTTTGTGTGGGCGTTGCATTTATAGAATCAAAAATTGATATTTGGTTAAAAAGGGAATTAATGGTTCTTCCCTTTTTTTACATGGGGTATTTAGTTGGTAATGGTCATTTTGCTTCTCTTTTTTATTGTAAATATCATAATATAATAGCTTATTTAGTTTGTTTTCCTATTTTGCTATTTGTTTCCGTATTCGTACAGTTAGGGGTTGCCATAAACAATTATGGACCTTATTACATTTATCTTGTGACATCGTTATGTGGCATATATTTAACGATGATAATAAGTCACCAATTAGAAGGAACAAGAATTGGTCTTTTGTTTGATAGATGGGGAGAGAAAACTATGCAAATAATGACATTACATTTTTTTGCATTCAAAATAATGACCTTTGTATTGGTTTGGATTCTATGTCTTCCTCATACTTTTATACAAGAATGGCCCGTTCCAATAGAAATGAATTACCTATGGTTTTTATACACGATTGCAGGAATATTTATTCCTATCTATTTATTTATGCTCTTTTATCAACTCAAGAGAGTATTGTTGTCGTCAATTAAATAGTATGAATCCGTTAGTTACAGTTATCATACCTGCATATCGTCGTAGGAACTATTTATTCTACGCGTTAGATCGCATCTTAGCTCAGAAGGATGTGACAATTGAAATTCTTGTGTTTAGTGAGGTGGTGGAGCTGGATGAGGTTGATGAAATCAAAAAGTTTTACCCACAGGTAAAGTACTTCAAGACAGATCAATATCAAGGGGCGAGTAATAAACGCCGTGCTGGAATAAAAATGGCTCAAGGTAAATATCTTTATATGCCTGATGATGATGATTACCTCATAGATGATTGTTTCTTCAAAAAAGCAGTTGAGATCTTGGAAAATGATGAAACTCTTTCTTTAGTTGCAGGTAATACAAAGATCAGCCATGAGTTTAAAAATCGGAGTAAAAACTATACGGAACACCGAGACCTATCTCTAGAGGGAAGGATAAATGGAATAGAATATCTGCAAGGTTTGCAGGTGACAATGAATAAACCAATTTCATCTGTTTCTATCCTTTTTAGGAAACAGGTTTTTCTAGATAGGGATGTTGATTCAATGTATGAAATTAGTGATGTGCCCATGTATATGAATGCTTTATTGTGGGGTGATGCATATATTATACCAGAGACGTCAGCATGTTATCGTTTTCATGAAAATAATCTGACATTTCATCTTTCATTCCCATTTATATATAATGTGGTACGTGAGAAGGAACGTATTTATCGAGATGCAAAAAAGCAACTTCTTAATCCTGAAGAGTTTTGGTATCACCATTTTCGTATTTCTTATCTCTTTTATAAAGATGGGAATGCAACTTTATTAGGAAAATTAAAGCTGCTTTATTGGGGGATTACTCATCTCCACAGAAATAATAACTTATTCCGATTAATAATAAAGGAGTTTGTTAAATGTTTTGTGAATATATAATATTATGTTATTAACAATTTTTACTCCTTCATATAATCGAGCCTACTGTTTAGGTGATGTTTATCATAGTTTGTTGCGCCAAACCAACCATTCATTTGTGTGGCTAATCGTTGATGATGGTTCAACAGATGACACCCAGACACTTGTAAGTAAGTGGAAAGAAGAGGGTCTTATATCGATAGAATATCACTATCAGGAGAATGCAGGCAAAATGGCGGCGCATAATAAAGCAGCACAGTTGTGCAAAACGGAATTATTTGTCTGCTTGGATTCCGACGACCAATTGCCATTTACCGCGGTTGGGGATATTATGTCTTTTTGGGAAGAGCATAGAAACGATAGGGATGATTTGTTAGGAATTATAGCCCCTAAAACAATTGTTAATAAAGAAGGGGTTATAGTGCGTAATCCAGAAATACCTAATGGAATAGATTATACTACGGGTCGTGGACTCTATCTAAGTGGATATAGAGGTGAAACAGCTATGGTTTTCAAGGCAGATGTGCTTCGAAAATATCCTTTTCCTGTTCAAGAGGGAGAAAAATTTATCTCTGAAATAGCCGCCTACGATGCAATGGATGAACATTACGTGCTGATTACGTATAACCATCCATTGATGATTTGTGAATATCGTGAAGATGGATATTCTAATAATCTTTTAAAGATTAATGTAGCTAATCCAAAGGGTGTAGTTTATGTAAACCAGCAGCGGCAAAGAATACTCCATCGTTTCTCTCCAACTCTTATGCGTGAATACATTGCATATTCTCGTATCGCCAGGTTTTCATGGAAGAAGATAGTGTCGGATTCGTATTATCCTTTTTTCTGTTTGCTGATGCTTCCTTTTGGATATAAAGAAATGAAGAAAATTTTGAAACGAATATAATATCAAAGCATGATACCCAAAGTAATTCATTATTGTTGGTTTGGAAAAGGTAAAATGCCGGAATTGGCATTGAAGTGTATTGAGTCATGGAAGAAATATTGCCCTGACTATGAAATCAAAGAATGGAATGAGGATAACTTTGATTTAGATATGTATCCTTACGCCCGTGAGGCATACGATAACAGGAAGTTTGCTTTTGTGACGGATGTTGTCAGATTATATGCACTTTATCATGAAGGTGGTGTATATATGGACACAGACGTTGAAGTCTTAAAGCCCCTTGATAGATTTTTGGAGCATCATGCTTTTTCGGGCTTTGAAAGTGAAACCGATGTTCCAACAGGAATAATGGCCAGTGAAAAAGGTGGACAATGGGCTAGAGAAAACTTGGCATATTATGATGACCGGCATTTTGTAAAAGAAGATGGTTCTTTCGATTTAAATTCAAATGTAATAACAATAACTAGCTTGTTGATGCCTCATGGTCTAAAAAGGAATAATAGCTATCAAGAGATAGATGGCATCATAACGATGTATCCCAAAGAATTTTTTTGTCCCAAGGATTATAATACAAAAGAAATTTTTTTGACGGATAATACGTTTTGTATTCATCATTTTAATGGCTCTTGGTGGACACCCGATCAAAAAATACGTGCATGGCTTGTTGGAAAGGGGATGAAACGAAAATATGCTAATCATGTGGCATATTACATATATTTACCTGTTCACATTGTAAACTTGATAAAGAAAGGCTCGTTCTTAGACAAACTCAGGAAAAGTTTTTAAGTAATAAGACAATGAAGAAGATTCTATTAGTTTTCGGAACTAGACCGGAAGCCATTAAAATGGCTCCGTTGGTCAAAGAGTTTCAGAAATATCCATATGATTTTGAAACAGTGGTTTGTGTTACAGGCCAGCATAGAGAGATGTTGGATCAGGTCCTTCATCTATTTGATATTGTTCCTGATTATGATCTTAATATAATGAAGCAAGGCCAGGATTTATATGATGTCACGACTCGTGTACTTTTAGGCATGCGTGATGTGCTGAAGGAGATTCCCCCTGATTTAGTCTTTGTTCATGGTGACACGACAACAAGTACAGCTGCTGCATTAGCTGCTTTCTATCAACAAATCCCCGTTGCACACGTGGAAGCAGGTTTGCGGACCCACAATATATATAGTCCTTGGCCGGAAGAAATGAATCGCCAGTTGACAGGGCGAATAACAAGCTATCATTTTTCGCCGACCCCTTTGAGTAAGCAGAATCTGCTGAAAGAAAATGTTAATGAGCATCAAATTCTTATAACAGGTAATACGGTTATAGATGCTCTTTATTGGGTCGTAGACAAAATCAATACCGACCAACCCCTTAAAGCATCATTGGCAAATCAATTACAAAAGTTTGGTTATGATGTAAATCGCCTGAGTGGAGACAAGAAATTGGTGCTTATTACTGGACATCGACGGGAGAACTTTGGCGATGGGTTTATTCATATATGCGAAGCCATCAAGACACTAAGCCAAAAATACCCTGATGTCGATTTCGTTTATCCTATGCACTTGAATCCTAATGTTCGTAGACCAATTCATGAAGTATTTGGTGAGCATCTGGATAATTTGGATAATATGTTCTTCATTGAGCCGCTTGAATATTTGAGCTTCGTCTATTTGATGGAGAAAAGTTATATTGTCTTGACAGATAGTGGTGGTATACAAGAAGAGGCTCCTGGACTTGGTAAACCTGTTCTCGTTATGCGCGATACAACAGAAAGGCCTGAGGCATTGACAGCTGGAACAGTCAAACTGGTTGGAACAGATTATGATAAAATAGTCAACCATGTTTCAGAACTGATTGATAATCCTGATGCATATAATCTGATGAGTAAAGCCGTGAATCCCTATGGAGATGGGAAGGCTTGCAGTCGAATTGTTAACTTCTTGAAAGAACTTTGAACTCGATAATTAGCAAGATTATTACAATTTGGGTTCAGGTACGAGACTTGTATCTCTATCTCTTTCAACATGCCATTATTGTTAATGGCTATGTAGATGATCATACTTGGTGTGGAATAAGGCATCGGAATTGGGGGGATGATCTGAATTACTATTATCTTCATCAATTAACTAGACGCCCCATCGTATTTCGTCACAATTTTCGCATTGCAAGGTGGCTTCGTCATAATAACTATTTGTGTATTGGTACATTGTTGGACGGACAAAAGTATAAAGATAGCCATACCGTTATTTGGGGGAGTGGTTGTTCTGGTGCGGATAGGGGGTTGCCGACACCCCAGAAGGTCTTAGCTGTAAGAGGCCCGAAAAGTCGGGAGTATCTGCAGTCTCAAGGAATAGACTGCCCAGAGGTATATGGTGATCCTGCTCTACTTCTTCCTCTTGTATACCAACCCCGTAGGGGTGTTCAATGTTCAATAGCTGCAAGCAGCGTTCAAGAAGTTAAAAAGGCTTCTTATCGCTTGGGAATTATTCCCCATGTAGTAGACTTGCATCATCCGGTGATAGAAGAGATTAGGGAGAAACATGCGGACGAGATACTGATTATCGATTTGGCACACTATAAGAAATGGACAGATGTGATTGATCAGATATGTTCCTGTGAGCGTATACTTTCAAGCTCGTTGCATGG
>AUXO017784912.1_pt1 | contig 12781 bp, 14 predicted proteins | sample 768731 | NCBI WGS metagenome assembly AUXO01 (sample SAMN02715735, study PRJNA202380) | gut metagenome | biome: sheep rumen | host: Ovis aries | place: New Zealand: Palmerston North | reverse complement strand
TGCGTGGCTCTCTCGCGGAAAACAGTCCACCGGACTGTTTTCTTTTCGCTCGTCTTCAAGTCCGGTCGCCACGCGAAGGTAAAATAAAACAGAGATACCCAGTGGGTATCTCTGTTTTATGGTGCCGGCGACCTTGAAAAGTGGCTTAAACAGTGGCTTTTCAAGGGCTGACAGCAAAATTGACAGTATTTCGTCATTTTTTCTATGCGATTGCGAGGTTGTTTGTTTTCATATACTCATCCGCTACGGCGAGGTGTTCATTACGGTATTTCTCAAATACGGAGCAATATGTATTGAGTGTAATGCTGATGTCGGTGTGTCCGAGAATTTTTTGCAAAACCTTTGCTGGCATACCTGATTCAATACAGCGCGTTGCAAATGTGTGTCTCAACGAATGCAAGTCAACTTTGCCGTAAATCGAATCATCAATAATCCCATAGTCACGTAAAGCGTTAGAGTAAGAGTAGTTAACCTGATTAGTGGTTACTAATTTACCGTTACGCGATTTAAAAATTAAACCATTGATTTTTTCTCCAACACAATCACTGAGAAAATCAATTATTTCGTCATTTACAAACACCGTCCGTGTGCTTGCATAAGTTTTGGTGTCACCAATCTCAGTTCTACCGTTAGTGCCCCTTGTTACTGTTTTGCTAACGCTTATGGTGTGTTCAACAAAATCAATATCTTCCACCTTGAGAGCACAGCACTCACCGGCTCGAATGCCTGTGAACATTGAGAGTAACATTATCTCGCTGTAATGAATGTCTTCGGACTTCAGGACTTTTAAGAGTTTGACTTGTTCATTGATAGTCAAAGCTCTGACGGGAACTTTCTTTTGTGTTGATTTTGGTCGTTTGATATCTGTCAACGGGTTTTCGTTAATAAGCTTTTTACGAATTGATTTTTGAAAAACCCAACCGAGTAATTGGTACATCTTGTTAATGCAGGACTGTGAATAATAAAGATGATTTGCAAAAAACTCCTTGATATCATCTTCTGAAACAGTTTGAATTTGCCTGTCTGAAATATCATCGAGCATTTTCAAAGTGGCTTTCTTACGTTCATAAGTTGATTGCCTGATTTCGTTCAGCGCAAGCTGTTCTTCAATCATCTTGTCTGCAAGGTCGAAGATTGTTATAGGCTTTTGATTGTTTTTATTATGAAGATTTCCAGCAAGAGCCTGAATCTGCAGTTCTCTGAGTTTGTTCTTCACAATCTTTTCTGTTTTTCCATATACAGTTTTGCGCGTCTTTTTGCCATCAATTGTAAGTGTAACCTCACCAGCGTAACTATGACGTCTTGAGACATAAAAAATTGAACCATCGCCATGCGGAAGTTTTATTTTTTTAGATTTTGTGTCTTTGGTTTTAATAATAACCCATCCTTTCCAAAGCAAAGACACTAAACTCATTTATTGTATTAATAATATCATAATAATAAGTTTAGTGTCAATGCTATTTGAAGTTAAATGTGACGTTTTTTACTCCATTCTTCAAAAGCCTTTTCAGAAACCTTCATTGCACGTCCAACCATAACAAGTGGAAATTCAGCTCTTAGCATAATACTTCGTGCTGTGGGTAAAGAACATCCAAGCGCTTTTGCAACGTCTTTTGTGTTTAAGAATTTCAGAGTTTCGTTCATAACTACCATCCTTTCGAATCGTCGAAATAATATGCTTGAAACAGCACATCTGAATTTGTCAAAAATCTGCCTTGAGCAGTTTTGCTGATTAGGTCACTCGCATCACCCTTATCAAGTATAATCTGTGACAAAACATTATCAGCTCTGCCGCAAGCGCGGAAATCAACATTATTCTTGATTTGTCCATTGATAATATTTGCGTCAGGACGCTGTGTTGCAAGGATTAGGTGTATGCCAAATGCTCTGCCAAGTCTCGCGATAGTCGCTATACTTGCCTCATAAAGTGCTATTGTATTTTTCTCTTTTTTGTCAAGTCCGGTTTTGTCCAACAGTTCAGCAACTTCATCACAGCCGAATATGATTCTTTGTATTTGCTTGCCAAAACGTTTGTTGTATTCGTCAATATTAGTGCAATCCAATTCAGCAAATAGTCTTTTTCTTCTGTGTAATTCTTCTACAAGCTCATTCAAACAGAGGGTTAAATCATCGGACTCTGTTATAATACGTGTATGACGTCTCCAAGATTTGTTAAAGTCAACGCCGCCTTTAAAGTCGGCAATATATACCTCAAATCCTTTCAAAGCACACTGCATTAGTATGAGCCTTAGTAGAACTGTCTTACCTGAACCCGTAGAGCCGGCTAAAAGCAAATGCGGAATCTTTGATAAATCCACCTCAACAGTATTTGCTAAACTCTCACCGAGAACTAACACAGAATTTTTGTTGCTAATCAATGCAGGATTCCAGTCAATCCTTTCGGGGAGAACATAACAACCATCAATAGCGTATACTACAAAATGGTGTTTGTCCCTTCCTTGCTCAATGCTGTCTATGGATAGATTCAGTGATGATTCGATTTTCTCTTTATTATCATTCCATAAGGATAAGGGTAGTCCTTTTGAAAAGAATACCAGCTTTTCTATCCTCGAATTTCGTCTTTTTGTTCGTTCAATTAATGCGGGTGACTCACCAGCGCTGTTAACCATACCGCAACGATGAAAATCATTGTGATACCGTCGAGCGCATTTTGGTTTACCAAAGAGTATCATCATAATGATAAACGCTGAGGCAAATAAAACGATAATCAAAAAGATAGATGAAAACTGGGTGAGCTTGTTCAATCCCACAAATATTGTTTCTGTTTTATGATTATTGTTCTGTTGAAACAATGTTACAACAAATACCGCTACAATCATAAATACAGATGTTATTTTAGGGATAGAACGGACAGTGCTTTTGATACCGCGAATAAAGTAACAAAGCAAAATCTGCCTGAAGGTGTTGTTGAAAAGCTTTCGTTTGTATTCGCTATTAGTCATCATCGTCACCGTCTAACCTTACAACATTATTAAGTTTGGTTTTTGTTACAGTACCGTTAGATTTGTACTCTTCGACAAAGTTAATTCGCCTTAAAAGAGCTGCATAAGTTTCAGGCTTGCTATGCTGTTCCATTATATACTGCGAGCTCAAAGGTAAGTTTGAAGTTATAATTACCTTGGTATAACAAGCAGTTTTGTCCGAATAACGAGCTGGGAGCATAAGTGGATAGATATCGAGATAAACAAGAAATTCCTCAATAGGAATCTGACTGGCGTATTCCTCAAATACAAGTACATCTTCGCTTTTGTAAGAATCAAACTTAACACCATTCTTGCCGTAAGAAGTGATACGACAAATATCTTCAGGAGCATAGTCTTTGTAGATGCTTCTGGTTTTGCCCGTACCGGTCGAACCGAATTTGTATGTGACCTCTACAGTTCGCATGGTTTCGCGGTATTTTTCCGCGAGAAAAGCTTGCTTAACTGCTTCTATTGAGTTGACTTTGAAAGCATATTTTGGAAACGCTTCAATAATCTCGACAACAGAATACCCTTGCTCAAGGAGTTCAACGACCTGTTCCATATCAGATAATCCAAGTGTAAGATTATTTGGAACAGCACCGAACTCCCGATAAGAACCTTCTATTGAAGTCTCAGCTTTGTTTGTTTCTGCAAACTTGCCTTCCTTCTTAATATAGTCGATATTATCTTGTATTGAGCCGAAAGTTCGCTCAATATGAGCACCGGGATACTTTTTCTTAATAGTAGAAAATCTTCTCGGAGAAGGGAATAGCACATAAATATGAACATGGGGCGTTCCCTGTTCACCAATTTCGCGAGCATAGCACGCAAACATAACTTTGCTTTTTGCGATGATAGTGTTTATTTTATCATCATCATATCCCTTTTCATCGGGATTGTTAATCGTAATTTGATAAGCTCTGCTTTGAGTGTCTTTACTCATAGTAGTCGCTCCTCCTTTTGTGTGATAAAAATACCACTTTTGTTTTTTCGCGACATTTGCGCTAAAGGTAATACTAACTTTAGCGCCGCCGACCCGACGGCAGCCCTTGAGGGGCTGCTCGCCGCTTCAGCGGTATTCACCCAATCACTTATTCGCAACCGGACGAATCTTGTTTGCAGTCGCCTTGACCTGATGACCATTGGGCGTCCAATACAGACTGAGTGTTAGCCCTTCGAGCGCGACTTCCTGAAAAGAATCAGGTTCCTTCATTTGACAGTCGCCATCAATTCTCACATTGATTTTCTCCATGTGATGCTCGGGCATTGCGATTTCGTATTTGAAACCGACAACTTCGTCGCTTGCACGGTGACCGTTGACGTAGTTATACGCAGGCTTAACAGCCACAAGGAATAACTTCTTGCCGACGGAACGCGGGTCAATGATAAGTTCGTTGAGATTCAACATGGTTTTCATCCTTTCATAATATTCAACAACGTTATTGTGGATTAAGGATACATCAAAAATAAGGATTTGTCCTAAACAAATTGTTCGCACCTTTTTTGGCTTGTTTTCTGGGTTCTCAGTAAAACGTTATCTTAAAATGATATTAAATTACTCTAAATTGCGTTAAAACAAGAACATTATGTTCGTTTTTTTATTTATGGAAAAACCTTAATAAAATAGCAATATTGCTTTAATGGAGTTCACATTAGGGTTAATACTAAATAAACAACGCAACTGATGTTAAGCATACAAACAGAACATCAGCTGCGTTGTTTTGAATTTAGTTACTTCTCAAAATCACAGAATGCTTCACCTAAATGATAGCTTACACTTTCATAGAGATTTTGCTTGTTATAGTAGGGCAAGTAAACTGTAAATCCTACATAGCGTTCTGGAGCAGAACTCCAAAATGCAAATCTTCGATAACGCTTTGAGGGATTTGTAGTGTTTGGTATAATACAGCTATCCTTTTCGATTGCACTCAACAGGGTTTTAAAATCATTAAGTACATCGGAAAATCGTGGTATGGTATTCTTGAGATTAATTCCAACATCAAGATATGAACCGCGTTTTGACGCTGATATAACATACCGCTTTGTGTTCCGTACGTAGATATCGTTTTTACAAACAATCTGTCTCATATCGAGTTTTCCTCCTTTCGAAATATTCAATAACATTATTGTGCTTTAAGGATACATCAAAAAAGTTGATTTGTCCTAAACAAATTGTTCGCGCTCTTTGGGGCTTAAATACTGGTCCTTAGAAAAGCATACATAGTTAACCTTTATAAAAACAATGTAAAACGCGAACATTATGTGCGGTATATTTAAAATAAATTTAATTTACGTTTTATTTATTATGTGATATAATATATAACATAATCTTTTGGAGGCATATAAGATGGGACGTAAATCTACAAAGACAAATAAGAACATTTATCAAGTCCTTCGTGAAGAACTTGGATGGTCACGCGAGGAAGCGGAAAAAAGATTGGAATACATATCTGCGGACAGAATCGTAAAAATCGAAAGCGGAAAGTCACAAGCACAGCCTGATGAAGTTAGAAAGATGTCTGAGGTTTATGGACAGCCTGCCCTTTGTAACTATTTTTGTACAAACGAATGTGACATTGGGAAAAAATATGTTCCAGAAGTTAAGATTGAGTCTGATTTATCTCAAATAGTCTTGGAGATTCTTAATTCTCTAAATTCATTGCAAAAGGGGAGAGAGCGTCTGATTGAGATTTCGGTGGATGGAAGGATAGAGGACAGCGAGATTCCAGATTTTATAGCCATTCAAAAGGAATTAGACAACATCTCAGTAACGGTCAACGCTTTAAAAATATGGGCAGAAAAGAAACTCTCGGAGGGTAAAATCAACCGTGAGCTATATGATAAACTATACGAATCCGTGGAATAATTGCACTGCGTCATAGCCTTGAGTAGGTTATGGCGCTTTATTTTTGCTTTTTAGCCAAATATATGAATCTATTTGGATATATTAAAGCTAAATTTATAAAACAACTTATGATATAATAAGTGACATAAAAAAGAAGAACATCTATGAATAATAAAAAATTAATAAGGAGGTTTGCTATTGTTAAAAACAGAACAAAGCATTGAAAATGCAAATTTAAAATCAGAAACAGAAAAAAATAATGATAGCTGGATTGTTAATGCTAAAAGGGTTGCTAAAGAAATATCTTGGGGTGATTTTCTCCGACATATTGCACAATGTTCAGGGAAAGTAACTGCTGATATAACAGTAAATGTTATGAATAAATTAGTAACCAAATTCGGGCGTTGTTCCACTCAAGTTTTAATTAGAGATACCTATGGGATAGCAAGAGACAGCGCTCTCAAGGCGTGGTATGGAGGCGGCTCGATTGCATCCGGTGGTAAAGGGATTGCCGGAGGAGAATTAGTGTTGACTATAATTTATGCATCAATAGAAATTATTGTGCCGATAGGTATCAACGCTTGTGGAGCAATTTATGATATGAAACACAAGTAATTGAGTGTGGCTTTTGGCGCTGCAATATCGTATCATAGATGTTTGATGTAATTTATTGCAGCGTCAATTAAACTCACTAAAAAGAAGTAAGGAGGCATCGTTATGAACCCTCGTGAAAGAATAGCAACAATTCTGTTCATTGAACAGTTAAAACTCACTAAGACATACAATTGTCAAGGTGTGACTTTTAAGGATATCACATTACGAAAGGAGAAGTGATGTATGAGCGAAAGATTTCCCGACATTGATTGGTATTGTGACCGTTGTAATGCTTATTTGAATGACCAGCTTGGGTTCGATGATCATCATTATGTGTGGAAATGTACTGAGTGTGGTCATAAGAACAGTATTTCCTCTGATGACATTTATGAGTCAGAAGAAGATTTTAGAAATCCATATAATTAAGGAGGTATCTTAGTGGGTAAAAATAAACTTGACGCAGTAACATACTGTAAGCTAGTTGATATGTTTGGCGAGGATGTTGCAAGAGATACGTTGAATGATGTTAACAAAGGAAAAGTACGAGCATCCACCGTCGAAAAATATCTATATACTGATGAGACTAAAGAAGAATACTCCAAACGAATTAAGAACGAATAAAAGGATTTTAAAAAGTCAGCAAAATCAAGAGTTCGTTATTGATACAAACGATTTAATCGGAAGGATAAAAAATGACAAGAGAAGAACTGAAAAAACAGATTGACGAGCTAATGCGTCAGTATGCCAATGAAGAAATCGACGGAGTCGATTATGAACGAAAAATGATGGAATTAACCACATCAGCACAAGGTGAAATCGATGAAAATTAAAAGTGAGATTATTTACTGAATAACGATGTCAGCCGATAGGATGTAATCATCTTATCGGCTGATTTGCTACTTTGTATGTACATATTTGACAAAAACGACAATGTATTTTTGGATTGCGTTAATTCGTAATATGTGATATTATTAAAGTGCGACATAATTTCATTTTTTCAACACAAACTAAAGTGTGCATTTTTGCTTTTAAATCAGGTAAAAATGCATGCTCCTTTAGTCATACTTGTTTGTGTTGAAGCATGTATTGAGATTGTGTCGCAGCAATACGGAGCAGTGCGTTTTTCATGCGTGGCTTGTTTCATATGAGTCGCGCATTTTTTGTTTTTCTGAGGAGGACATGTTATGAAAAAGTTTATCAGCATTTTACTTTCGGTGTCACTGATAACATCGGTTATTGGCTCCGTGCCGTTTGCAGTATCGGCTGCCGAAGCTGACGATGAAACATCAATCGCGGCTTCATTTGAAAATGATGATGAAGCAGTCGGCGCGTCAGGTGGTATAACAGGTGATTGCACTTGGACGCTTGACGATAACGGTACGCTCACAATTAACGGCAACGGCGAGATGGGTGATTATATACCCATGCCGTCGGGAGCGAATATCAAAAGCATTATTATAGAAAATGGTGTAACAAATGTCAGCGATTCTGCGTTTTGCGGCTATACTGGTTTGACAAGCGTATCCATCCCCGATAGCGTGACAAGTATCGGAGATTGGGCGTTTTCCAACTGCGCCGGATTGATAAGCGTGACAATCCCAGACAGCGTGACGAGAATTGGAGCAAAAGCATTTAATTACTGCGAGGCTTTAACAAACATAACTTTTTCTAATAACGTGACAAGTATAGGTTTCGATGCATTTGAAAATACAGCATGGTATAACAATCAACCTGATGGTTTAGTTTATGCCGGTAAGTGTGTATACGATTATAAAGGAAGTATGCCTGAAAACACATCTATTGAAATAAAAAACGGGACAAAAGGAATTGGTGATGGTGCTTTTTCTTGCTGTCGCGGCTTGACAAATGTTATTATATCAAACAGTATGAAGAATATAGGAATATGTTCGTTTGAATATTGCACTAGTTTAACAAGTGTAATTATTCCTGATGGAGTGACAAGTATTGGTAATGGTGCTTTTGAATATTGCTCCAGATTAGAAAATGTTTCAATTCCTGACAGTGTGACAAGTATTGGTGGTTTTGCTTTTGAAGAAACAACGTGGTATATAAACCAACCTGACGGTTTGGTATATTCTGGTAATACTATTTATGACTACAAAGGTACTATGCCAGAGAATACGTCTATTGTAATTAAAGATGGAACAAAAGGAATTGCCGATTACGCGTTTTCTTACTGTAAAAATTTAACAAACATAACTATACCAGAAAGTATGCAAAATATAGGAATTTATGCATTTAAAAATTGCACTGGCTTGACAAGTATTTCAATTCCCGACAGCGTAATGAGTATAGGTGATTATTCGTTTTCTGGTTGCTCAGGTTTGAATTATATTATTGGCGGGAGTATAAGGACAACAGTCTCAGAAAATTCGTTTGATGGTTGTCCTGCAGCAATAGGTATATCAGGCGATTGCTTTTGGTATCGTGACGGCTATGGAACACTAAACATTAGTGGCAGCGGAGCAATGAATAATTATGACGAAACATATATTAACGATAATTATTTTACGAATGCACCGTGGGGTGCAGATATCGTTTGCATAGAGATAAAAAATGGCGTGACAAACATCAGTGAATTTGCATTTTATGGTTGTAAAAGATTGATAAGTGTTTCCATCCCTGACAGCGTTATGACTATTGGTATAGAAGCATTTGGAAACTGTTCCAACTTAACAAATTTAACAATTCCTGATAGCGTGACAAGCATTGGTAGCTCAGCGTTTTATGGGTGTACCAGTTTAAAAAGTGCTTCAATCCCTGATAGCGTGACAAGCATTAGTAGCTCAGCGTTTTATGGGTGTACCAGTTTAAAAAGTGTTTCAATCCCTGATAGTGTGACAAGTATTGGTGACTTTGCGTTTAATAGTTGCGCAGAATTGGCAAGCATTGTTATTCCTGACAGTGTGACGAGTATTGGTAGCTCTGCTTTTGGAGATACAATGTGGTATAACAGTCACCCTGACGGATTGGTTTATGCAGGTAAAGTTGCTTACAAATATAAGGGAACTATGCCTCAAAACACAAGCATTTCACTTAACTATCAAACAAAGGGTATTGCAGGATCTGCGTTTACCAATTGCACAAATTTAACAAGTTTATCAATGCCAGACAGCGTGATAAATATTGGTTCAGGAGCGTTTTATGGCTGCAACGGCTTGACAAGCCTAAAAATACCCGACAATGTGACAAATATTAGTGCGAAAGCATTTTACAACTGTACTGGATTAACAAGTATTTACATTTCCGATAGTGTTACAAGTATTGGCTATTCTGTGTTTGAGGGTTGTACTGGATTAAAAAGCGTAGACGTTCCCAACAGTGTTACGAGTATCGACACTAATGCATTTAAGGGATGTACAAATTTGATAAGCGTAGTGATTCCTGACAGTGTTACGAGTATCGGTAATTCTGCGTTTTCCTACTGCACCGGTTTGAAAAACATTGACATTCCCAGCAGCGTAACGAGTATCGGCGATTATACGTTTTCCTATTGCACCGGCTTGACAAATATAACCATTTCTGACAGTGTGGCTACTATAGGAAGCAGCGCATTTAAATCTTGTACAGGAATAACAAGTCTGGTTATTCCGAAAAGCGTGAAGTACATTGGGAATGAAGCGTTTTATGGGTGTGCCAGCTTGACTAGTGTAGATATCCCTGACGGTGTAACAATTATCGGCAATAAAACATTTCTTGGCTGTACTTGCTTGACTGACGTTGTTATTCCCAACAGTGTGATAATTATTGATGATTGGGCGTTTTATGGTTGTACAGCGTTGGTAAATGTAACTATTCCTGATAGCGTAACAAGTATTGGTGATTTGGCGTTTTATCGTTGTACAGCATTGATAAATGTAACTATTTCTGATAGTGTGACAAGTGTTGGTAAGTATGCTTTTTCTGATTGTATAAACTTGAAGTGCATTACCATTCCTGACAGCGTGACGAAAATTGGTTATCAATCATTTGGTTTTGATTCTACTAAAAAAATAGACGGCTTTATTATATTCGGATATGAAGGAAGTAAAGGTCAAGAATATGCCAAGAATAATCACATTGCATTTAAAAAGATCACTAAAGAAGAACAATTCAAAACCGGCGACGCTAACGGCGACAACACCATAGACGTCCTCGATGCGGCTGAAATTCAAAAGCACGCTTCGGGTAAGGTTGAACTTGAGTCGGAACAGCTTGTTGCTGCCGACGTAAACGGAGACGGTAACGTTGATGTGCTCGACGCGGCTGAAATCCAAAAATTTGCTACAGGAAAGATAACGGAATTCAAGAAAAAAGTATAAAGATATTTGATTATTCCAATCACAATAAAAGCTCGAGCATTTTGCCCGAGCTTTTGTTAATAAAACAGCGTTCTATTGTCATAATTTACAAATAATACCTCTGTAAATAAAAATGTGATGAATAATTAGTAAAATTTTACAGACTCTTTGTGTATAATAAACTTTGATTAATATGGAAAAAGGTGATATAATAATAACAAGCTCGAAAGAGCGACCGATAATAAATCTTAATCCTCAAACTGAGGTTGTCTGGTCAACGTAAAAAGATAGCATAGTACCATCGAAAAATGTTGCTACGCATATATCTTCAGCCTCGCTGATGGCTGTTGTTGAAACCAATACAGTAGGTATTGGGTTGCGTTCCTCTCCGTTGAGATGCTTAGAACGACTGTTCCCTGTATAAGTGCGCATTAAAAACGCTGAAAAATAAGGGTTAACATATTTATTTTATTACGAGCTACAAGTTGAATTGGCTAAGTTACTAAACGTCAATAATGTTTACAATTTTGTAATTTTACTTTAATATAACTTTGTGTTATTATAATAATAGTGTTAGTTTTAAGCAAAGCAGCTAACTGCTGTAAGATGAGCAGGAAGTAAAATCCTGCAATTATTAAGAAATTACGACGGGCGCGTCGCTATAAATTACGTCACCGGAGCGGTGTGCCTGTTTTAAGAAGAAAAATGAATTTTTTAATAAGTAAAATGCAAGATGTTAATCTTGCATTTTTTCGTTGCGTAATTTTATAAATTTCAAAAAACAGAGCAAAATTTATCAAATCTTGCTCCTTGAATTTTAAATTTCATTTTCTATTATTGTTAGCCGGTGGCTATTTTAGAAAACGAAAACAAATTAAAAGATTAGAATAAATATCATTAAAAAGCGTAAAATTCAATGTAGTATGAAAACTAATAATATATTTTAAACAAGCTCCGCTGAAGCTAAAATCAGCCGTCGTTGACAACACGACGTTAAAAATGTTTTGTCAATTATTCAATTCTATTATTCTAAAGGAGGTAATAAAATGGATAAGATATTAAATTTTGCCGGCATCTTTTCATTTGGATATTATGTTAACAGAAAACATAATAGATTATTTACAGAAGCAGGGAGAAACCAGTCTGCAAGTTAAACATACAACAATCATGCCGAAATACTCGGGTTTTCCAGGGGATTTACTTGTTGATATTAAAGATAAGAGCGGTTTGAGTTGGAACAAGATTGCTAATCGCATGGGTGTTAGTGACACTAAATTGCGTAAGTTTAAAAACAAAAAGAAGTATACTAGCATTCCGTTTTTTGACGCGATAAAGTTCTGTATTGCGTGTGATTTGGATCTAAAGAATACAGAATTTGTTTTAAACGTATGTAACTATACTTTATACGATGGTAATCTGCGAGACAAACTTATTAAGATTGTTCTCGATTCACCTGCAGCAAGCAAGCCTGAAAGAGATGAGAAAATAGCTTGCATTGATCTTCTCGAAGAAAAGAACGTGTTTAATTATAATACGTATAATTATTTGGGAGATTTTAAAGATTTTCTAAAAAATTAAATCAAAGCCCTTGATATTTGTTCCGTATCAAGGGCTTTTTTATAAATGAGTTTAGTGTTAGAAGTGTTTTTTGTAGTATTTCTTTTACTGACAATGTGATTAATACAGTGTTAATCACAATATTGAGCTTATGATTGACAGTAAAATTGACAGTAATTTATCTTTTTTTATCTGATTTCAACTTTTCTTGATTTAACTATGAAAGTGTTAAAAAGCAAGGAATCAAGCCTATTTTAGGCGTTTTGAGTAAAGAAAGCAAAAGAAAAGAGACAGTTCGAAAACTGTCTCTTTTGGTGCCGGCGACCGGACTTGAACCGGTACGGAGTATTAGTCCGAGGGATTTTAAGTCCCTTGTGTCTGCCTATTCCACCACGCCGGCGGTTTTGAGTATTAACTAAGCCCCTCACAAAATGTAAGGGGCTGGTGGTGACCCGGACGAGAATCGAACTCGTGTTACCGCCGTGAAAGGGCGGTGTCTT
>AUXO012995390.1_pt1 | contig 12781 bp, 10 predicted proteins | sample 768731 | NCBI WGS metagenome assembly AUXO01 (sample SAMN02715735, study PRJNA202380) | gut metagenome | biome: sheep rumen | host: Ovis aries | place: New Zealand: Palmerston North | reverse complement strand
ATGAAAATCTCCATGTGCTGTTTCTGGAACTTGGTGTGGGGTCCAATACCCCCGTGATCATCAAGTATCCATTCTGGCAGATGACATATGAAAATAAACAAGCTGTGTATGCCTGTCTGAATTACAGTGAAGCATTTTGTCCGGGAGAGATCGCAGACAGAAGCCTCTGTATTGACGGGGATATTGGAGAAATATTCAATCTGATCATGAGGGACTTATAAATGAATATAAAGATATTACATCTTCTGGAGGGCGCAGATCAGGCGAAAGGAACAACTGTTGTCATTGATGTGTTCCGGGCCTTTTCCCTGGAATGCTATCTGTTTTCCAGAGGAGTAGAAAAGATATATGCAGTTGGAGCGGAAGAAACCGCAAGAAGCATGAAGAAGGATCATCCGGACTATATCATGGTTGGCGAACGGGGAGGCATCATCCTTCCCGGTTTCGATTACGGGAACTCCCCATCCCAGACTGAACGAGCTGAATTACAAGGGAAAATAGTCATTCATACGACAAGCGCAGGCACCCAGGGGCTGGTTCATGCAAGTGCTGCAGGAGCAGAAGAGCTTCTCACGGGAAGCCTCGTTAATGCCTCGGCAATTGCGGCCTATCTTAAGGCAACATCACCGGAGGATGTGTCCCTGGTATGCATGGGCAATTCCGGGACTGTTCCTGCTCCGGAAGACGAACTGTGCGGCCGTTATATCCGGAGCCTGGTCACAGGCCAGGAACTGGATATGGGAAAGGAGCTCTTTGCGCTTATGCAGGAACCTTCTATATTCAAGTTTTTCGATATAAAATGGAAGGACGTATTCCCAGTTAAGGATTTTATTCTTTGCATCGAATATGACCGGTTTCCTTTTATCTTAAAAGCAAAGAAATGTTCGGAGGATGTTTTCGAGGTAACCTGCTACAGGCAGGATTTATAACCGTTGTTTAAGTTGATTCGGCAAGGAAGAATATAGTATAATATTAAGTAAATACAACAGGATCTGGCGTAGATATTCTCTTGGGGAGGCTTACAAAGATGGCAAAGATAAATTATTATAATGAACTGAACTTGAAACAGGATGCATCTCTCGAGGAAATACATAAAAGATTAGATGATTTAGAAGTTACTGTGAGATCGAAGCAGCCTGAGTTCCGTAAAGACACGACCAGAATACTTGATTTAATTACTGGAGCACGTATTGCTTTTGCCAGCAGATATTCAAGGCGGAAATATGATAAGTCTTTGAACAATGCTGTAACCGATCATATCCCATATGACCCGGTAACAGCGTTATATGAAGCGAAGACCGAATCAATGCAAACCGTGACAGAACAGCCGGAAGAGAATGAACCACTGGCAGACCTTCCTGCAGAAAAGATAGAAGATAAAACGGAGGATGCCGTCGAAGACAGCATTCTTGCAGATGATCATAAGGATATTCCCATCGAAAGTAGTACTTGTTCAAATTGCGGGGCAGTATTGGATTCCACATCGAAGTTTTGCAGCCAATGCGGAGCGAAGATAGCAAGCGGTTTCGATGATCGGGATACAGCAAATGGTTATACGGATCAAATTGGTGAGATAGGTCATAGTGATGAAGCAGTCCATTATGAAGAGAACAGTCAGCCCCAGGGGCATGACGGATTCTTATATTATCAGGGAGCGAAACATCCCAGCAAAACAACAAGCTGTGGTGATGGGATGAAGCAGGATACCATCGTTTTTATCACAGAAAAAAGCGTTTATGATATTGTAAACATTCTGCAGGATGTCTCTGTTAAATACAGAGCTACAGCTGAAAATATAAAAAATGATTCGGCATTTACGGATCCCGAAAGCTATGAAATGGCATTTGCATTATCCGGTACGGTTTCTGTACTGGGTATGAAAGGGGCACGAAGCTGGGGTGTGAGGATTTTTATCCATGATATGGGCAATGTGCGATTGATTGAGATGGATGCAGTGGGGGACGGATTAAAACAAACATTTTCCGGGAATCCTTTCTTTGGCATGGGAGACAGTAAAAAGAAAAGGAATATGATTGCCAACATGATTTCCTGAGAGATGGACTTTATAGATATATGTATAGTGTTTCTGCTATATATGAGTACTGTTATTTCAGCTTTAGGAGTGGTTATTTGATAAACAGAAAACTAGTACTTATTATTTTCTTATGTATATTTAGCGGGGATGTTTTCGCTGCTTCAAATGACAAAGACATAACCATTGTAATAGATCCCGGCCACGGGGAAATAGGAACAGGTGCTTCCGGGAATTTCGAAGATAAAGTAATTCATGAGGAAGTTATCAATCTTAAAATCGCTATGTTCCTAAAAAAAATACTTGAGGAAGAGTACGAAGGGATAAATGTAATTCTTACAAGGGATGAAGATTACGATGTGGATCTGGAAGAAAGGACGGAGATTGCCGTAGAATCGAAGGCAGCGGCACTGATCAGTATCCATAATAATGCATATGGTGAGAATTTTGAATATGACCATGGCGCAACTGTTTTGGCTGCACGAGGACAATACAGAAAAGAGCTTGCGGAAGAAGAACAAAATCTTGGCGTAAGTATTCTTCACGAGCTGTCTTTATTGGGCCTTGAGGATCAGGGGCTTCTTTTAAGAGATTCTGTGAATGGAGAGACCTATCCGAATGGCGAGGTTGCTGACTACTATGCGATAATTCGTAACGGAATTAAAAACAACCTGCTCAGCATCATTGTTGAGCATGCTTTTTTGGATAATTTAACTGATTATGAGAATTATCTGGCGACTGATGAAAAATTAAAAACGCTGGCTGAAGCCGATGCAAGAGGAATTGCCAGATATTTCGGTTTAAGATCAAAAGAAACCGGAGAACTCATCGATCCTTTAGAAAATATAGAGGAACCAATTTATTATTTGAAAGATGATCAACCTGAACACAATGAATTAAGTAAAAAAGTTTTCTTTGAGAAAACATCGACAGAGTCGAAAACAGAAATATCAACAGAAGATCAAGAATCATTGACGACTGAATTGAGCAGTCAAAGCAGCAGACATTCAAAACAGCTGGACCAGAAATCTGATCAAAAGAGTGCCTCCAGAGGAATTAGAAAGGCATTCCGTTGGGTTATTCGGGGATTTTTTGTATTCATAGTGCTCATGATATTATTTAGCTTCATCAGAAACAAAAGGACTAAAAAATAAAATTATATCCGGGGAGGGAAAAATGGCTTTATATGACAATCAGGATAACCGGCAGGATTTAATAGTATCTTATGCTCAAATGGAAGACTTGCCAGTTTTTTTTAATGAGATTATTGATGAGTATGCCAATTCTCAAACGAAAGTAACGGCGGAGTACCAGAGGAAGCAATCACGTGAAAATGATGAATACAATGTTGTTTTAAAAAATTTAAATGAGAAACGCATTAGCGACAGAAAGACAGCAGATAATGAGTATTCTGCAGTTATGAACCGAATCAACTTGACTACTGCAAAAATGGAGCAGGCAATAAATGAATATGAGGTCCATGATTCTTCCGTAAAGAAAAGAAAGAAAATGGATGCTCCTCTTGCGAAAGTATATCACGCAATCTGTGATACAAAAGAAAAAAATACAAATCGTTTCAGTGATAAAATAAGCGAATTAAAAAATCAGGAAAGCACAATTTATCAGGACAACTGTAAACAGATTGTTTTTGAATACAATTCCCGTATTGAAGCGGAAACAGCGAAACACACAAACAAGCTAGAGCTGTTTGAAAAAGAATACACTGATAACATGGAGCGTATTGATAAAGACATGTTGTCATCTGTTGATGATCTGAACCCTTCTCAGGTTAAATCCGCCTATGAGTTTTTACAGGCAGCTGCGCCTAAGATTCAAAATTTTAAAGGAGCAGAGGTAATGCCTGAAGCAGTTGAGATAGGATATAGTATTGCTGACCTTAACAAGTTTGGGATGAATGCAAACATTGACAGGGCTATACTTGCCATAGAAGATAATTTTAGTTTTGCCCTTTCTGATAATAAACGACATTGTTTATTGCTCCCTTGCGGTCGGTCATTCAGAGATCCTCTTTTCAATAAATTAATCCTATACAAAAATGTATCCAGGCATGATGCACTGGAATATCTGCGCGCGCTGGAAATGAGATTATTTATGACGATTCCGAGCGGAAAGCTGCGTGTAACAATGATTGATCCTGTAGATTTGGGCAGTAATTTTTCATTGTTTTCATGTCTTGGCGATCAAGATGAACGTATCATTTCCACCAAAATTTGGAGTGATCCGGATCGTATCAAAGAACAGTTGAGTTCCTTGATACAGCAGATTGAACATGTAAATCAGGACTGCCTTAGAAATGACTATGAGGATATCGTGATCTACAATCGACATGTTGGGAAAAATGCCGAACCATTACAGGCCCTTTTTATAGCGGACTTCCCACGGCACTTTGACAAGGATGCATGCGAATTACTTGAAAAAGTTGTAAGCTCCGGACCAAAATGCGGAGTATACACATTTATAGCTGCTGATATTGATGAAATGAATCTTACCAGGGATAACTTTGGACTGGATGGACTATTTCGGGCAACAGAGCAGATGGTTTTTGCCGGTGATTCCATAAAGTATGCCAGAAACGGCCAGGAAATGTATTTGAGGCCTATCGGTCTTCCGGGAAAGCTGGAATTAGATAGTATTCTGGCAACGATTTCCAATGGAATTAAGAATAATGACAGAATCACCATTTACTTCGATGAAATATCTGATAATCTGACAAAACATGAGGAGAGGTGGTTTAATTATTCTGAGGATAATGGTATCGATATTCCAATCGGCCTTGAAGGTGCTTCCCGGACAGTGCAGATTCACCTTGGCGGACAATCTGTAACATCGCATCATGCACTGATCTCAGGTAATCCCGGAGCGGGTAAATCAGTCCTGCTGCACACGATCATCATGAGTACTCTTTTACGATACAGTCCGGAAGATGTCCAGATCTTTTTCCTTGATTTTAAGCGAGGAGTTGAGTCAAAAGTATATGCAGACGCTGATCTGCAAAATTTCCGGGTGATTTCTTTGGATACCGAGCCGGAATTCGGGCTGGCGGTATTAAGATATCTCGATGAAGAGCAGGCTATACGGTCTCAGGCATTTCACGATGTCAATCTTCAGGAAATTGAGCAATACAGTGAACTGGCTGAGAACTCAGATGGCGATGAGATTGAAAAATTCCCTAGAATTTTACTGATCATTGACGAGTTTCATGAAATGTTCCGCAATAAGGAGTCTGAGATATCGAAAGAATGTGCTACCCTACTGGAACGTATCGTAAAACAGGGAAGAGCATTCGGCATCCATGTGATTCTCGCTTCCCAGGTGCTGCCGGAGGAACTCAGAAATATTTACAGTCTGATCATGAATCGAATTGCTCTGCAATCTACTGAACAGACAGCGAGATGTATTCTCGATTCTGATAATGACGGTATCCGAAGTCTTGGGAAAGACGATTCCGGCAAAGGAATCTTTAATGATGGAGGAGGGAACCGAGATAATAATCACCTCTTCCGAGTTGCCTATTTTGATGAGGAAGAACAAAAAGAAATTTTAGAACGAATCAAGAAGCGCCAGGATAAGATCATTGGCGATCTTGGATATGAAAAGACAAGGCTTCTTCTCTCCAGTATACAGGACGATAACGATAATCCGCTGAACTATTTTGTGGAGAAAGGGTCAATTAAAGATGACCCTCGATTAGGATGTCCGCTCTACCTGGGCGAAGAAATATCCATGGTTAACACTTTCGAAATTCGATTAATGAGACGCCGGGCGCAAAATCTGTTAATTGCCGGTGTGGATTACAATCGCGCGTACGCTATTTACAGCTTTTCCGCTATGAGTATCCTGTATAACAGCTTGAGGGTTGATCCTAATCATACTCTTCCTGAAGAACCGGTTATCACGTTTTTTGATTTTTCAAAGAACAGAAACAGGGGTATCCGGAGGACCAGAGACGTACATGATGCAATGGTCGAATTATATTCTGCTTTTCCGGACCTGATCCGGATATTCGGGCGAGACAGTTTAAAAGAAGGCATCGAAACGCTTAACGAAGAAATGAGTATATCAAATCCTTTGCGTCAACATTATGTCATATTTGCAGGTCTTAACCGGGCAAAGCGATTGCTGGATTCCGGAAATGCCTATGAGAAGCCTTTAAAACAGCAATTAGCCGAGCTGATCAAAAATGGACCTGAGGCAGGAATTAATTATATTGTCTGGGCAAATGAACCTGCAATCTTTTTGAACTACTTTGATGATCTGCTTCAAGAGTTTGATTACCGCATTGTCTATGATTTAAAAGAAGAAGAATATGAAAGATTCATTCATAGTACTTATATCGATACGAACTATGATAACAACGTTGTTTTCTATAATCCAGATGATGAGAACAAAAAGATCAGAATTTACAGTAAACCGATGACCTCCTGGATCAAACAGTTGATCGATCGCCTTGAAGGCGGAGAGAATTTAGACATTTCTTCAGATTCAGAGGATAACGGCAGCTCCTATAATCCTTCATCAAATGAAGACCATTATGAAGATGATTTTCCGGGAGAGTCTGAAGGAGAATTCGGTGGAGAGTTCGATGACGAGTTTGGCGGAGAATTTGATGATGAATTCAGTATGGAATAAACGGGAGGTGGACAAAGTATGAACAATCTGTTGAACGTTAATCAGGAATTGCAGAAATTAGAGTATCATGTTCAAAGAATTAATAAATGTACCCAGGCTTTAAGTTTGGTAGAGCAGGAGCAGGTTGCCAAGCAGCAGAGTAACCAGATGAATATTATGATAGTTTTGTCGACGATATATACGATTGTAATGATATGTATGCGCATGATCGGAAATAAAATCCTGGAGACGCAATGGTATTTTATCCTGGCAATTCTGTTGTCCTTGTCAGTATATCTTGTTACTACCACTTTCCCAACCAAACATATGAAAAACATTGGATCCATATGTATGCTCGCAGTGGCTCTGGCAAGTTTAACCCCTGTGTTACCTGACATCCTGGCGGAACAGTTTTCTTCCATGCCAGCCTTTTTGGTTGCACTGGTTCGTGTGATCAGCATGCCTGTAATATTAGTCACATGGGTAGTGACCGTGCTGGGAGACCGTAATCGGTATGGAAGGTTGAAAAAAATATGGACTGAGATCAAAGAGGACTAGTTACATGAATCCATCTCAAAAAAGAAAACTAGAGCAATTGGATCTGACCGCTATACACGAGTTTTTTGACCACAGGCAGATTGTGGACTTAACGATAAGAGAATATCCAAAGTTAACAATCCCGAAAAATACTGATCTGTGGACAGATGCCATATATGCGGCGGTCGAACAAAAAGAAGACAGTTTAAAAGCAGTGCACGCGTCAGTTGGTCTGTCAGATCTGCCTGAAGATTCAGTCAGTTGGTGGAATAAAGTATTTGCTGTTGCCGAGAAAGCGCCTTTGTGTGAGTTTGAAAAACTATTAAAAGGAAAAACAGCTATGCCGAATGAGTTTAGCAGTGACTGTTTTAAAGCAGCCGGCGATATAATTGCTGAGTGGGGAAGGCAAAGAGAATTTCAGCTTCGCAAGAAAAAAGTGGAGGCAGAAAAGAAAAAGCTGGATGCGTTACAAGGAGATGTTTCTGATAAAAGAAAAAATCTTGCAGAAGCGCAGTCAGATCTTAACAGGCATACAAAACAGAGGTGATCAGCTTGAGGCAGGAAACGGTTTATTTTCTTCAGGCGCTGGCTGAAGGAGGAGTCAGCTATGACCTTGCCAATCAAATATTGAAACAGGCCTTTTTGAGCGAAATTAACAGAAGCTGTGCGGGGGTTCAGCAAAGTGACACTCTATGGATTTCAGAGGGAGCGAAGCAAACGAGAATGGAACTGGAGAGCCTCTGTGACAGTCTGGACCGATTTTCAAAACCCTCACAGCTGCTCCCTGCTGCTGAAAACTTTCAGAAGCTGCTGGGAAAACTTCAGGGAATGCAAATCTGCACTATACAATCCCTGAACTCCAGACAAGGACCGACAACGGACCAGCTCCATATTCTTGTACCACAACTGTTCAATATGGCCAGGACACATCTGGAGTCACAAATTAGTTCTCAGATTTATCGTGCCGTCGTTTTGGGCGGTGTTGAGGTATTCAATCAATTAAGTAACAGCTTGCCAGCCACTGTTCAAGAACAGATTACGTTTTATTTAAACGTTTTGGAGCCCTTACTTGAAGGTCTTGACGATCATCTGGATGGACGATGGGCCTATGAACGAAGGAAAGTAAAAATCTGCGGAAAGTTTATTATCAACCAGTATGTTAACAGTACTGTAAAAGAGGACGAGTTGGCTCAGATACCGGGCAGATGCGCAGTCGGAACAGGAGCCGGCGGAGATATGCGCATTACAGGCAGGGGAAGTATTACAAATCTCAGCCCCGGAAGGATAAAACAAGACTGGAAACCCCATGTTATGACCAGGATTCCGAAAGATACCTTTTTTAAGATGAAGGATATCCGGTTCAAGAATCCAAATGAAATACTGGATGGTTGTTTCCAAAACAGGAATTATCTGATTTCGCCAAAAGAATACTTTCAGGTTTACAATAAATATTTGATTGCAGAGACGATGTTTCAACGGTATCATCGGGGAAATTGTCTGTTTTGTGGTGGGATGATCCTGGGAGATAAATGCAGCGAATGTGGTGAGAGAAAGTGAAAAATCTATCTCAATTATCAAATTCAGATAAGAATTTACTAAATACCGCAATGATATGGTACCCTGTATTAACGTTAGGTTACGGAAAGAGACTGGGCGTCTGGACACAGGGCTGTCCCCGGAAATGCCCGGATTGTATCAGCCCTGAATTTCAGAATTTTCATGGGGGAAGACAATGTTCCGCGGAAGATATAGTGGGAGTTGTCCCTTTTGGAGAGAGGCCGGAAGGATTAACAATCAGCGGAGGTGAGCCATTTGCCCAGCCAGAAGCGGTATTAAATCTGATTAAAGCATATCGTGCCTGTTTTCAGGGGGATATCCTTGTTTTTACCGGATATAATTTAGATGAACTGAGCGCGATGAAAAACTCTGTGATCCATGATGTTTTGAGGTCAATTGATGTTTTAGTTGATGGCCCCTACCATTCTGAGTACAACAATGGCAAGGGGCTGCGTGGGTCAACAAATCAGACAATACATGTATTTCGTTATTCGGAGCGTTATCCGGACGCTGAAAACTGGCAACGGGAAATGCAATGTGTTTTAGAGGATGAACGTATGTGTTTTATTGGGATACCACCCCTGTAATCGAGACAATAAAAAATAAGCGGTTTGAACTATGATATATTACAGGAGAACTGATCTGATATGGAAATGACGATACCTGCTGTAGCGGATAAAGGCCAAATGACTCTGCCCATGCTATGTGCGGACAGTAAAATACAATATCATAAACCTGTTTTTCAAAAGGGTCAAATAGTGGATGTATATACACTTTCAGCTCCTATGGCATTGACTGCAATGTCAGAACTGTGGTTTGCAGAAAGCAGATATCGGGAACGATGTGTCGTTAAGTTTTGCCGACAGCCGATGGATGCGGAACTGCTGACAAAGATCCAATCCTATGATTCCCCCTGGCTTGCTAAGATTCTTTCATATGGTCGAATCGGTGAATTTAGATATGAAGTATATCCCTTTTACAAGGAGGGGAGCTTGGACGAGCCGGTTTCTGAGGATACATTGAAAACGGTTGTTCTCCCCTCACTCATCAAGGCTTTGAAGGTGTTGCATAACGCAGGTCTGGCCCATAATGATATCAAACCTTCAAACATTTTCTGGGCTGAAAAAAAGCGAAGCGTAGTCCTGGGGGATTTCGGGTGTGTATCCTCCTTAGAGAAGAAACCCGGTGGAATAACACCTTCCTATGCTGCACCGGAATTGTTATCCGGAGGTGTCGGGAAAAGATCTACTGACTGGTGTTCGGTTGGTTTGACTTTAGCCTCCTTACACGCAGGCAAACCTTTAATACCTGTTGAAACTTCGGGAGATGCTCGTTATCTTTGGGAGACAGGTGTTCGTTATTCTTGTGACTCCCCTACACTGCAGCAGTTGATCAATGGGATGATTCAATTAGACCCGCGAAAAAGATTGGGACCCAAGGCGGCAAATAACTGGTGTAACGATCTGAAATTTGGGTTTGAATCAAGAAAATCAACATTTAAAAATAGAAAACCACAATATATTACGGTTGAGTTTGAAAACCCTTCCATGATCGCAGTGGACATCCCTTCACTTTTGCAGGGAATCGAATTACATTGGCAGCACTCTACATTCCTGTTCCGTCAGAAACAATTTGATCGGTTTTTAAATCAGTTTGATAATCATTGGACTTCTCTTTGTAAAGAAATAAGGAAGAAGAATCCGGATGATGAGGAAGCTTTGTTTATGCTTACCATGGAAATGACCGGAAACCGGGAGTTTATATGGCGTGGAAAAAGATGCAGCAAACTGATCGACCTGGAGGAAGGTTTCGCAAATAATCCTGAAAGAGAACAGAATGTCATTTCTTTCTTACAAAAAGGGTTAGTAGAGTACTACTTAAAAAAGATAGATGCGGATCAGGAACAAAGAAGTTTTGCAAAACGTCTGCAGGTTTCCAGTCATTATAACGGAGCGGAAGCTTGTTTGCAATTGTTTCAGGCATTAAGAGGGGACGAGGGTTTCTCCTGGCATGGTGATATAATTAATGATCTTACTGATTTAGCCAGATGGCTTGAGAAGCATACTGAGACGCTGGATGAAGAGATTGAAGACCTGATGAGCAGCAGAAAATTTGAAGCCTGGCTTGAATATCAGGGATTAGAAGGAGTAATACAACAGATCAGAAGAAGGTGTGCAAATGAGTAGTTACATAGAATCGCCATTTGTCATTGAACAAAGACGGCTGCAAGGGATAGTGAACCAATGTCAGGAAGATCTGAAGCAAGCCATAAATCAAGTTGAGAACCAGATTCAGCATATGAAAGAGATGGCTTTAAAGCAGAGGCAGAAAGACGATAAATACTATTCTGACCAACAGGAAACCGTAAAAGGATTGCTGAAAAAAATGGAATCTGAAAAGAAAACAGAGCAAATGAATAGAAATGAAGTAGAATCCTACTTGCAGGTTCTGGAAATTCAGATTCATACTTTTCAAAATAACAATGGCGGACTGGAAATGACTATTGAACGTCATCGGAAATTACGCAGGATGATCGATCAACAGCTTATGTCTGCCGACAAACTTATGGATCAATTAAAGCAACATGGAGAACAGACATCAAAAGAGATGATGGCTGTTATTAAACAGCGCAGCAGTGACAGGTTTCGAAACAGCAATCCGCAGTCCAGTATGTTTTTGGTTGGACAAAAAGGAGTTTCCCTACATGTAGAGGAAGAATCCGAAGAACAGCAGATGCCGCAGGATTCTCCCCTCACACGATTTGCGGAAAAAATGCAGGAAGCTTTCTCTTTTTCTTATGCACAAAATACTGCTTCCTTCCTTGCCTTCCGGGAAGAATTCAATCGTCAGCCGGACTACTCTAAGGCTGCATTTGCTGTGAGAAACATGGATCGGCTTGATCAGTATATAGAACAGTTTAAAAGACAAAAAAAGGTCCAAAAAGACAGAAGGAAAAAATGGGAAAGACTTGTAAAGCAATATTATGCGATATGCAGATTGCTTGAAGAAGAACCGAAAAATGAATTGACTGTCAGCATTGAACAGGCGGGGATTCTTAACAAGCATTATCAGGAGCTGTGCCACAGGTATCAGGAGATCAAGGAAAAAGACTATGTTTTTAAATCCGTGTCTGCAGTTATGGAACGTCATGGGATATTGATGACAAAGAAGAGCGAAGCAGGAGCAGAGTTTGCATTGGATGACACAACCAGTGTCAATGTAAGCGGTAATTCTCATAGAAATCTATCGATGGAAGTTTGTGGGTCATATTTTGGACAGACGCCTACTTTAAACGACAGACGAAAAGCTGTGACAACCGCAAAAAGATTTTGCTCTGTGATCAAAGAGGTTGAAGCGGAATTAAAAAATGAATATGGGATTATTTTTAAAGATGTCTGGACAGAAGAGCCATCGGAAGAGACAATTTCTATGATCAATGATTCCAGCCATTCAAACACGGAGCATCGTTTTAAAGAGAATAATCTTAAAGAACGATCATTATTATAAAGATAATCCGGAGGATTATAATACATGGAAGAACTCAATTACTTAAAAAGAAAATGTAGTCTGGGACACTGGAGCCAGGTGTTTCCCAAGGAAGGACCAATACCCGAAAAATGTCCAATCTGTGGACAGCCTTATGATCGACGAAGAAACCGACCGGTCCCTTGCAGGGAAGATGGTTCAATCCCCGGTAATGTGACAGATACTGACAGTGACCATCCTGCAGATACAGGCAGCAACACAAACAGCACAACTCCGGAAAACACGGATTATATGGCGGCAGAGCCACAGATGAGGAGAAGAAAACGTAGGGCAGCGAATCTTCAGGACCATTCTCAAGAGGGCCCAGGACTCGTCGGTTCAGCAGAACTGGTTCCTCCGCCCAGAAGAAAAAGGAGCATTTCAGAGGTGGGACCGAGTAGGGAGAACACTCGGAGCTCAGACCAATATTACCTGATTTCTGCAGGGAACAGAATCCCGGTTCCCGAGGAAGGAACCCAGATCGGAAGAGAGGGCATCTAT
>AUXO012855509.1_pt1 | contig 12781 bp, 13 predicted proteins | sample 768731 | NCBI WGS metagenome assembly AUXO01 (sample SAMN02715735, study PRJNA202380) | gut metagenome | biome: sheep rumen | host: Ovis aries | place: New Zealand: Palmerston North | reverse complement strand
TGGATAGAGCAACAGATTTCTAATCTGTGGGTTGCAGGTTCGAGTCCTGCTGGGCGCGCCAGAAAAAATACGACCTTTCAGGTCGTTTTTTTTGTGTCCGCAGGACGAGAACCGGAAAAGTTGCGTCAGCAACGAAGGTTCGACAATGAGTAGATTTTGCAAACGAAGTGCAGTGAAATCGTCACGAATGCCGCACAGGGATACCGAGCGAGTCTGCTGGGCGCGCCAGAAATCAAAACGGGGTAATACTGTTTTTTTATTTTTTTAATATTATATTGACAAAATATATTTTTGTGTTATATTTTAGTGTGTAAAAAAGGAATTTTATGCAAAATAATAAAAGTTTTGATATTGTTGGTACAACCATTTTGGTTGGTGGGTTGATATTTGCTTTTTCACATATTATGCATGAAAACAAACAACGACAGACGCCAGAAAAACCAAAAACATCAACAACAATTACTTTGAATAAATTGAATTTGGAACGTGATTCTTTGAATGATGTTGCCAGAGAATACAAAGACAAAAGAAATTATTCCGTTGAACAGCAAGAAATATTTAAAAATTCATACAAAACATATGATGATATGGATTCTTTGTATTTGTTGTCCAGAAAATTGTATATAAGTATGGATAAAAATTATTCTGTTGCACAACAAAATTTTGAAAAGAAACTTGCTAAAATTGGTAAAAGATTTTGCAGAGAAAACGGAAAATATTTTTTTACAGAAATTGATACATTCGGTAAAAAAAATCATGTCGCGTGGACCCCGGTTGGCGTATCAGATTGGTTGTTAGTATTGGAAGAAAACAAAGATAAAATTTCAAACTATAAACAAATTCAATATGAAAATTCTGTTTTAGATAATATGGGGGGCACGCTGTATGGATTTTCTGAATTCTTAAAAAACGATTTCAGACAATATGTTAAAACCAGCAAATCTCAGAAAAACAAAGATAAAAAGACACTTGTGTTGTCGTTTGGCGGTAAACTGAACACAGTTGATAATATCAATCAAGACAAGATTTTAAATGTTTTGATAAATGATTATATGAATAAATTCATTATCTTTGATCAAAACAAACAATTGTTGGATGAACAATTATATAAAAATATAATGCAAATCGCTTTGTCGGTTAAAACACATAATGATATTGAATCAGATGTAGCAAGTTATAATGAAAAATATACCAATACAGTAAATGTTTTGGACAGTGTCAAAAACGAAATAAAAGAATTAAGAAAGGTCAGATAGAAATGGTACAAAAAAGAAGATTTCCAGGAACATTAGACGACGAAAGAAGACAATTTTTAATGATGAAAATTGCTGCTGATAAAAAAGAAGAAGCGGAAAAAGAAGCAAAAATGTATGCTGGTTTGGCACCAGAAGAGGTCAGATATAAAAAATTGTTGAAAAAATTTGCGTCTGATATCGGGCTTGGCGATGTTGTCGCTGTTTTTGGGTTGGTGTTAGCAATAAATTGGGTTGTCGGTTGTTTTGATAGAATCGTTTCTGATTTTTATGTTGAATCTGATGAAAATAATAAAATGGTTTTTCAATGCGCTGGTACAAAAACAAAAGATGCAATAAAAGAAGCTTATGTTCCATATTTCCATGGTGAAACACAAATCAAAACTTATGTTCCATATTTCCATGATGAAACACAAATCAGTAAAACAACAAATAATGGTGTAAACAATCGTTGGAAAAGACATATTAGTTTGTTGGCAATAGAAGCTTTTATTTTGGCTGCGTGGTTATTAGACGCTTTGTCTAAAAACAGAAAGTCGCGCGATGATATTGCTGTGATGCTTGAAATAGAAAAACAAGCAAAACGAAACAATATAAAAAAAGAAACGTTAATCAGAATGATGAGTGTTGCACCGGAAATTGTTTCTCATATGTCATCTGAATCACGTGTGTATTTTGATATTTTAATGTCTGGTGATATGGATTTTGATACAGATCCATATGTTCTTAGTACAGCCAAGGCAATATTAGAAGGGCATCTTGATTCACACCCAGAAGATATGAGACGTGTTTTGGCGACATTTAAGAAAGATTCTTTGCCACGTGATATTATGAAAAAATTTGGACAAAAAGTTTTATAATACACTTGACAAATAAAAATAATTGTCTATAATATAAGTACAAAAAACAAAAAAAGGGTGAAGCAATGAATAAAAAAACAAACAAAGCTGTTAAAATGAAAGCTGCTACAAAAAATGCTCGCAAACAAAATTTGAAAAATACATGTAAGAAAATTTTAACATGGCCAATTCGTGCAATTAAATGGTTGTGGAATTTGTTATGTCGCGTATGTCGTGCCGTTTGGAATTGGTTGAAAAACATTGATATCGTAGGAATGATAAATTTAACTTTGTTGGTTGCGATTATCGTATTGTTTTCATCTTTGATTGCTGATTTTGTTCGTTGCGACAGATGTGCAAGAAACGCTGTCAAAAATAATGTTGTTGTTGCACAAAAATCTGGTGTTAAAAAAGCTGTTGCAGAAAAAGATAATAGAAAAGTTGTTCAACGCAAAGTGAATACAACATTGCCTTTGCGTGCAGACCCAGAAACAGGAATCACACCTAAAATCAAAGTTGTTGGTGTAAAAAAACCTGTGGTTGTGTCGGTTGCGTCTTTGCCTGCAAAAGAATTACCAAAACAAAATTTATCTGGTGATGTTATTGTTGATGTTTATCCAGATTCCCCAGTTTTATCAAATGGTGTAAATGTAGATGGAAATTTATTCATACAAAATATGCGTAAATATACATTACCATGTGATGCACAAATAAATGGACATTTGTTTATTCGTAATGTTCATAAATTAAATTTCTGTGGTTCTTTCACAGTTCGTGGAAATATCTATGTAAATCGCGAATCTTCATTTGGTCCAATACCAAGCACTGCCAGAATTGGTGGCCAAGTGATGTTATAAAATCATGAAAATGATTTTGTTGCTCTGAAAAAATACTGAGTGAAAAATCTCAGTATTTTTTTGTTTAAAGTCTGTTTTTTTATGATATAATTATAATGAATATCCAAAAAAGGAGAGAATAATGGAATTCTTCAATAAATTGGGCAAAGTATTAGCAAAGAAAATGGATTTGACAGTTATGTTCATAGCTGCGTTCATTTTATTTATCTATTTCACAGAAGGTGATTTGATTGCTGGTGCATTGACCGCATTTTTTGCATTGATTATGTATGTTGCTGCAACAGGGTTATATCAAGAATATAAACAAATGTATTCTGGTAAAACAGTTGTTGCAAAACCAGTTGCTAAGAAAGCACCTGCTAAAAAATCAGCAAAAAAGTCTAGAAAATAAAAAAATGAAAAAAAACACCCACAATCGTGGGTGTTTTTTTATAAAATTTATTTGTTTGGAAACCGGATGTTTTTGTGATATAATACATGACATAAGGAAGTGGTTTCCTTTCTTTTTCCTGAAAAAACACCCACAGTAATGTGGGTGTTTTTTTTAATTTATTCTGAAACTTTTGCCGGCACAGGTTCAGATTGTGCAGGTATTGGTTCGCTGACGATTTCGTTGCTTTCCAATTCGGTGCGCAATTCAGATTGTGCAGAATTTGAAACATTTGTTTTTGCAACAACCAATGAAAGCAGGGCACACAAGATAAAAAATATTGTTGCCAACCATGCTGTCATTTTTGTTAATAAATTACCAGCAGCAGACCCAGTCAATATACCACCAAACATAGATGCAGCGGCAGAACCAGACATACCAGAGCCCTCTGATTTTTGTAACAAAATTAAACAAGTCATTAAAACGGCTACGATTACAAGCAATACAAGTAAGATAGAGAACATATTTTTATTTCCTTTTTTATTGTTAATTTTTTTGAATTTTAATAACACGACCCCTAAAATGCAAGGACTTTTAATAATTTATCTGCGGCATCGATACTGGCTTCTTTTTTAGAAGAACCGGTTCCTGTTGCTTCGTGTCCCATTGCTTTTACAGTCGCTGTGAATACAGGGTTGTGTGATGCGCCCGTTGGTTCATGATAAATATATTCTGGCAAAGCGCCATTATCATTTTTTTGAACAAATTCTTGCAGGGCTGTTTTCGCGTCTTTTGGTGCGATGATTTCTGCGCGTGCCAATTCAGTCCATATTTCACATATAACATTTTTTGCAACATCGAATCCAGATTCAAGGAATATTGCGCCCAATATCGCTTCCATTGCATTGGCCAGAATATGATTTATTTTGCCACCCGTCATATGACCGTGATGCAAATGTTTTTCTATTTCAAGCTGTTTTGCAACCATTGCAAGCGTTTCAGTTGAAACCAATGTTGCGTGTCTGCGTGCCAGACCACCTTCGGCATCATTTGGGTACATTTTATAAAGCAATTCTGCCACAGATAAACCCAACACTCTATCGCCGATAAATTCGAGCCTTTCGTTGTTTTTTGCAGAATTTACACCGCTTTGAGTCAAAGCCAGTTCAAGCAATTTTTTATCTTGAAATTCATAATTTAATTTCATTATTGTTTCTTCCTTTTTCCGAATCTGTCCCAGCGCATTTTGTTGCCCCAATTCCACACAGCTAACATATTGGAATAATAATTATGTGAATACCATATAAACCACACATTACCCAACACATTATCGCGTGAAACATAAGATACGGCAGATGTTCTGCTGTCTGCGGAATTGTCGCGGTTATCGCCCATGAAAAAGAAGTGTTTTTCAGGAACCTTGAATTCAGGTGTATTATCCAATGGTGCATTATCAGCCATTTCTATAATTTTATGTTCAACACCATTTGGTAAAATTTCAGTATATTCGGTTGCTTCAAAAACACCGCATTCGTATTTGTTTGCGTTGCAAATATAATCAGGTTTATATTCAATTGTGTAATTAAATGGCGCAGGTTCATTGTCTATCCATATTTTATTTCCCTTGATAGACATATTTTCTTTGTAATAACCGACACTGCGCAAAGATTTTGGTAAATTAGCAATTATATATGGTTTTGCATCTTTTCTTTCAACCAATTTGCCATTTATATACAACCGCCCATCTGTCATTTTGATAGTATCACCCGGTTGACCAATTAATCTTTTTACATATTCGACATTATCATTAGGTTTTCTGAAAACAATAATATCGCCAGTTTTTGGTTCGTTGCCTGCGAAAAAGCGTCCGTCCCACATATTCCAAGAACCAAATGGGAAAGAATATCTTGAATAACCATAGGACCATTTTTGTACAAATATATGGTCGCCAACATGTAATGATGGAATCATAGAACCCGATGGTATATTAAATGGTTCCAATAAGAAACTGCGGAAAATAATAGCAATTAAACCACCGTAAAATATAGTATCAAACCATTCGCGTGCAACATTACGATTTTTAGCCGGCATTGTATATATCCTTTTTTTTATTTCGGTGTTCATTTTAACCCTTGAAAACAATCTGTGCAAGTTTTAATATGCGAATATGATAAATTTAAATTCAATTATTTTCAATGGAATGGACGCGACCAAGATAGATGTCCAAATTCAATTGTCTAATGGTTTTGCAAAACCTGAATTTAATATAATCGGTTTGGCGGACAGGGCGGTCAAAGAATCTGCAGAAAGAATCAGAAATGCGTTATCTGCATTGAATTTGTCATTACCTGCAAAACGGTTGACTGTTAATTTATCACCAGCGGATATTGAAAAGACAGGTTCACATTTTGATTTGCCAATTTTGTGTGGAATTTTATGTGCAATGGGCATATTGCCTGAAAACGAATTGGAAAAATACCTTATCATTGGTGAAATTGGTTTGGATGGTGCGGTTGTTCGAACAAACGGTGTATTGGCGGCCAGTGTTTGGGCAAACAATAATGGTTTGGGTATAATATGTCCGGCATCTCAGGGTTCAGAAGCGCGTTGGGCGGGTCAAACAAATATATTGGCACCGGCACATGCGCTGGATTTGATAAATCATTTTCACGGGAAACAGATTTTGCCAATGCCGGCAATGATAAATGTTGAATCTGAAAACGATTCTAAAATCGGTGATTTATCAGAAGTTCACGGTCAAGAAGCCGCAAAACGCGCCTTGGAAATAGCGGCGGCGGGCGGACACGCAATGTTGATGGTTGGGCCACCGGGATCTGGGAAAACAATGTTGGCGTCCAGATTGCCTACAATTATGCCTGAAATGACTGCAAATGAAGTTTTGGAAACATCTATCGTTTATTCAATCGCGGGTAAATTGGAAGATAAATCTTTGATTAAACAAAGACCATTTCGCAGTGTTCATCACACCGCCAGTCCGGTTGCTTTGGCGGGTGGGGGCAGTGATGCAAAACCAGGGGAAATATCTTTGGCACATAATGGGGTTTTATTTTTGGACGAATTGCCAGAATTCAATCGTGCAACACTTGAAATTTTGCGTCAGCCAATGGAATCTGGAAAAATAGTTATTTCGCGTGCAAAAAGAAATTCTGTGTATCCGGCACATTTTCAATTGATAGCAGCAATGAATCCATGTCCATGTGGGCATTTGGGAAATGCGGCATTATCTTGTTCCAAGGCACCGCGTTGTGCCGAGGCATATCAAAATAAAATATCGGGACCATTATTGGACCGAATCGATTTGCATGTTGATGTTGATGCGGTGAATCCATGGGAAATGACAAAATTATCTGATACGCCGTCTGAATCCAGTGCAACTGTTCGTGAACGCGTGGTCGCTGCCCGCGAACGCCAATTAAAGCGTCAAGGCTATGTGAACGCATTGTTGGACGGTGGCGATATGGATAAATATGTTGTGTTAAATGATGAATTGACCGCGTTCTTGAATACTGCGGCGGAAAAGATGGGACTGTCCGCGCGTGGTTATAATCGTATTAAGCGCATTGCGCGAACAATTGCAGATTTGCGTGGCGACGACAATATTATTATGTCTGATATCGCAGAAGCATTATCTTACCGTCCGATAAATCGTGGCAAATATGGTGTAAAACATTAAAAAAACCACCGTCACGGTGGTTTTTTTAGACAAGTGAAATAACCGCATGCCACGATTCTTTCGTTGTGTATTATATCACATTTTTTAGTCAAAATCTAAGAAATCTTTCCAATAGGTTGTTTTTTCAATAATTGTTATAATTTTTTATGTAAAAGAAAAAAGGAGAAAAAATGACTTTTATTAAATTTATATTTGCAATGGTGTTGTCTTTTTTGCCTGGGATTCTGGGGATTTTAGTCGCGCCTATATCGGGTGGGGACAATATTTGGTACAATACGCTGAATAATTCAATATTAACACCGGCGGGTTGGGTTTTCAGTGCAGCATGGACGGTATTATATTTCTTGGTCGGTTTGGCATTGTTTTTGATTATGCAAAAACACGAAAAAACGAATCGCCATGACAGAACCACCGCATATACTTTATTTGGTTTAAATATTGCTTTTAATGCGTTGTGGTCGTTTGTGTTTTTTGGTGCACAAATGCCAGAAATGGCGATAATCACTTTGACCGCATTAATTATAATCGCAATATTTATGGCACGTGCGTTTTACAGAATATCAAAACCTGCATTTTGGTTGGTTGTACCATATGTTTTATGGTTAATGTTCGCGTTTTATTTAAACGGTATGATTATTTATCTGAATTAATTTTAATATTTTAATTCTTTGAATTCAGGGTTGCCAAGATTTAATGTCTTCAACCCTAATTCTTCGATATAATCGGAATCTGGATTTGGTCGCTGTAATAAATAAATGTGATGCTGAATTTGTTTTAAATCTTTCTGTAAAACAGCCAATTCCTTGCGGTCGTGGTTTAATTTACCAATGCTGATTGCATAATGTTGAATGTTTTGGTTTCCCATAAATATTTGGACAAAGAAACCCAATGCAACCAATACCATTACAATACCGAATTTTCCGCGTGAACTGGTTGTCCATGCGCTTTTCATAAATGCAAATAAATTTTTGATTTTTTCCTTCATGCGTTATATTATATCATAAATGTTTATGAATAATCAAATTTTTGCTGCACCCCTTGCTGGGATTACAGATAAACCGTTCAGACGAATTATAAGACAATTCGCCCCTGATGTATGTTTGTTGACTGAAATGATATCTTGTCATTCGTTGGTCGGCCAACACAAAAATTGTATTCGCAATTTTGATGAATATGGGGACGAAGGAAATATTGGTGCTCAAATTTTTGGTGCAGACGCAAATTTAATGGGTGAAGCCGCTAAAATATTACAAGATGCGGGCGCAAAATGGATAGATATAAATATGGGTTGTCCTGTACCAAAGGTGGCAACCCGTTCTGGTGCAGGGGCTTTTTTAATGAAAGACCATGTATTAGCAGGAAAAATAATAGAACAATGCGTTAAATCTGTAAATATACCAGTGTCAATTAAAACAAGATTGGGTTGGGACGAAGCACATAAAGATTGGCAAGATTTAGTTCATATTGCACATGAAGCGGGGGCATCTTTTGTTGCATTACATGGTCGTACCCGTGCCCAAGGCTATACCGGTTCATCGATATTACCAGAAAAACCGGCAAACATTGAATTGCCAATAATTGCAAATGGCGATATAAAAACATTGGCTGATATAGAACGGGTCGAAAAATTGGGGTATGATGGTGCGATGATTGGTCGCGGGTTGTTGGGACAACCATGGATTTTAGGCGTTATTTGTGGTAATTGTGAAAAACCAAAAAATATCGGTGAAATCGCAATGCAACATTTAAATTTAATCATTGATTATTATGGTGCAAAATCTGGTATTCCAATGTTCAGAAAACATGCTGCGTGGTATTCTGCGGGCATGCAAAATTCTGCCCAATTCAGAATCAAAGTCAATCAAATTACAGATGAAAAAGAATTAAAAGATTTAATAAAAGATTTTTGGTCGCTTTAATTTGACAATGGGCATAAACTATCATAATATAACGGCAAAGCAAAGGATTTAATTATGGAAGAAAAACAAGAAGTAATATCACCAATGATGGAAATGACTGCGGGTGAAATGTTGCGCAATGCGCGTACAACAGGACGCAGAAAACGTGAAATTTCTACAATTGCAAAATTGCTGTGTATCAAAGAAGAATTTTTAGAAGCTCTTGAATCTGGTAATTATCGTGTTATTCCAGAAGATGTATATATTTTGGGTTTCGCACGCAGTTATGCTGTTGAATTGGGGTTGGAACCAGACGAAGTTATTCAAAAATTAAAAAAAGAATTGGGTATTACCCCAGAAGAAAAAGATGACGAAGAAGAAAAAAGCGAACCTTGTGCAAAAGCGACTTGTAAAATCAATAAAGAAATCGCTTTAAAATATGCGAAAATATCATACGAATATGTAAAAAAACATTGGGTTTGGTTTGCGTCTGGTTTGTTGGGAATAATAGTAGTTGTTTTGTTGGGCGTAATTTTGTTTTCTGTAAAACCAACATCTGAAACAGAAACTGTTTCTGATGTTGCTGTCACAGAAGAAAATGTTGTTCAAGTTGTAAAGAAAGAACCTGATTTCAGATATCCTGTTCATGAAAAATTTGATGCAAAAAATAAAAAAACTTGGGCTGATTCCCGTGTTGTATTACAGGCTGAAAAAGAATCATGGGTTCAAATAAAAGATGCTCGTGGAAATACTGTTTTTACACGCGTGTTGGTTCCGGGGGATGTATACTATATGCCACTTAGTGATAATTACAAGGGAACATTTGGAAACGCGGGCGCAATAGATGTTTGGGTCGATGGTCAATTATTAAAGAAAGTTGGACCTGCAAATACCAGAAAAGAGGGTATTTCTATGGCACCTGATGCGTTAAAAGCGTTGGGCTTTGCAGAATAATTTATTGTTGCGCAGTGCCTTGAAAATTTAACAAAAATAACTATCTGAAAAATATGTCTGGATTTATAAAAATTCGTGGTGCTCGCGAAAATAATCTTAAAAATATTGATTTAGATCTGCCAAAAAATAAATTGGTGGTGCTGACTGGTATGTCTGGGTCGGGTAAATCATCGTTGGCTTTTAATACCATTTACGCCGAAGGTCAAAGAAGATATGTTGAATCGCTGTCCAGTTATGCTCGTCAATTTTTGGATATGCAGAAAAAACCAGATGTTGATTCCATAGAGGGTTTATCACCTGCAATTTCAATCGAACAAAAAACAACTTCTAAAAATCCGCGTTCAACCGTTGGAACTGTTACTGAAATTTATGATTATTTGCGTTTGTTGTGGGCTCGTATTGGGGTGCCATATTCACCGGTAACGGGTCTGCCAATCAAATCACAAACTATTGCAGAAATGGTGGAAAGAACACTGTTATTACCAGAAGGAACAAAATTCTATATCATGGCGCCATATGTTCGTGAAAGAAAGGGCGAATATAAAAAAGAAATTGCGTTCTTGATTAAACAGGGATATCAACGCGCAATTGTTGACGGTGAATTATATGATTTATCATCTGTGCCACCATTGGATAAAAACAAAAAACATACAATTTATATTATCATTGACCGCGTCGCAATGAATTACAAAGATTTAAACGAAGATGATGCAGAAGAATTTCGTTCTCGTATTTATTCTTCATTTGAAGCATCTTTGCGTTTAATTTCTGGTTCTGTGATTTTGCGTCGTCTGGATACAAACGAAGATATTTTGTTTTCACAAGAATATGCCTGTCCAGTCAGTGGATTTACAGTTCCAAAAATAGAACCAAGATTATTTTCTTTTAATGCACCAATGGGCGCGTGCAGCGGTTGTGATGGTTTGGGTGTCCAATTAAATATTTCGCCTGATTTAGTTGTGCCAGACCCAACAAAATCTATATTGGGTGGCGCAATTGCACCGTGGTCGCGTGGCGGTATGTTAAGCCAATATGAACACATAATGGACGCATTACATAAAAAATATAAAATACCATTATCAAAGCCATGGCACACATTATCCCAGAAAGAAAAAGATATTATTTTATATGGCACCGGTGATGAAGATATTAAAATAAATTGGAACGGTTATATTTATGAAAAACCATATGAAGGTGTTATTCCAAATCTTGAACGCAGATTGCGTGAATCTGATTCAGAAGCAACCAGAACAGAATTATCAAAATATCAATCTGAAAAACAATGTCCAATGTGTCATGGAAAAAGATTAAATATTCAGGCTTTGTGTATAAAAATCAACAAATGTGACATTATGGATGTATGCGATATGTCTGTTGATGAATCTTTGCGCTGGTTCCAAGAATTACCAAAGCACTTGTCTGACAAAGACAATGAAATCGCGGGTATGGTTTTGCGTGAAATCACATCAAGATTATATTTCTTGCAAAATGTTGGGTTGGGGTATTTAACATTGTCCCGTATGGCTGGAACTTTATCTGGTGGGGAAGCGCAAAGAATCAGATTGGCATCTCAAATTGGCAGTGGTTTATCAGGTGTTTTATATGTGTTGGACGAACCATCAATTGGTCTGCACCAAAGCGACAACGATAAATTGATAGACACATTGAAAATGTTGCGCGACAAAGACAACACTGTTATTGTTGTGGAACACGATGAAGATATGATGCGTTCTGCAGATTATCTGGTTGATATTGGTCGTGGCGCGGGGATAAATGGTGGAAATGTTGTTGCAAAAGGAACCCCAGCAGAAGTTATCAAAAATCCTGATTCTTTGACTGGTATGTATTTATCTGGAAAAAGAAAAATAGAGGTTCCAAAACAACGCAGAAAGGGTAATGGTAAATTCATAACTATTCACGGTGCACGTGAAAACAATTTGAAAAATATAGATGTAGAATTTCCATTGGGTAAATTTATCGCGTTGACTGGTGTGTCGGGGTCCGGAAAATCAACATTGTTATTGGATACTTTGTATCCTGCGATAATGCGTATTTTGTATAATTCTAAATTGGAAACAGGTGCGCATGATGTTATAACCGGTATGGAAAACATAGACAAGGTTGTAGATATAGACCAATCTCCTATCGGGCGCAGTCCACGCAGTAATCCTGCAACTTATGTTGGTGTGTTTAATAATATTCGTGATTTTTATGCGGGTCTGCCAGAAGCAAAAGCGCGTGGATATGATGCGGGTCGTTTTTCTTTTAATGTCAAAGGTGGCCGTTGCGAAGCATGTCAGGGCGATGGTCAAATCAAGATTGAAATGAATTTCTTGGCTGATATTTATGTTGAATGTGATAAATGTCATGGTCAAAGGTATAATGAAGAAACCTTGCAAGTTAAATACAAGGGTAAATCTATTGCCGATGTATTAAATATGACGGTTGAAGAAGCATACAGATTCTTTTCAAATGTGCCACAAATTGCACGAAAACTGGAATTGTTAAAGCGTGTTGGTCTGGATTATATCAAATTAGGACAGAGTTCGCTTGATTTATCTGGCGGTGAAGCACAAAGAATAAAATTATCAAAGGAATTGGCTGCACGCAGTACGGGGCAAACGATATACATTTTAGACGAACCAACAACAGGTCTTCATTTTGAAGATATTCGTTCATTGTTGTCCGTATTGCATGAATTTGTAGACCAAGGAAACACTGTTATCGTTATTGAACATAATTTGGAAGTTATCAAGACAGCAGATTGGGTTATTGATTTGGGTCCAAATGGTGGTGCCGGTGGTGGTCAGGTTGTTGCCGTAGGAACCCCAGAAGATATTGTTAAAAATCCTGAATCTTTGACGGGAAAATATCTTAAAAAGTATCTTGATAAACCAAAGAAAACAAAATAAAATT
>AUXO011876831.1_pt1 | contig 12781 bp, 8 predicted proteins | sample 768731 | NCBI WGS metagenome assembly AUXO01 (sample SAMN02715735, study PRJNA202380) | gut metagenome | biome: sheep rumen | host: Ovis aries | place: New Zealand: Palmerston North | reverse complement strand
TTTTCGGAAACCAAGACCTATCATCTGTTTACAGCTACCGGTACAATGATCGATCCGCTAGAAGACCAGGAATATGAACTAAACGGCCAATATGTCAATCATCCCCGTTACGGAAAGCAGTTTAAAATCCAAAGTGCCCAAAGGCTTCTGCCTAAGCACTCGCAAGCAATCATCCAATTTCTCAGCGGATCTTCTTTCCCTACCATTGGAAAAAAGACCGCCACTCAGATTTATGAAGCATTAGGGGATGATTGCCTATCCCTGATACAAGAGAATCCATCTGTTTTGCATACAGTAAAAAGCTTATCTGACAAAAAAATTGGTATTATCATCAATGGAATTGAAGAGTTTCAAGGTTTCGATCAGACCTATGCCAAGCTGATCTCATTGGGGCTGGATACTGGCAAAATCGCGTTGCTTCAAAAGAATTATGAAAATACGATGGAAGTCATTGAGGAGAATTGTTTTCGACCGTTTTATGAAATCTATGGTTTTGGTTATCGCAGCGCATGTAAACTGGCTGACCAGCTGAATATGCCAACAGATGACTCACGAAGGCTCGATGCCTATATTTATGAGACCTTGCGTAATCTGACAATGCGTAGTGGAAATACCTACATACAATACGTAACTTTATTCTCTTTTTTATCACAAATCGAACCGGCCGTGATCCGTGCGTCTCTGGAAAGACTTGAGCTGTTGGACTCTGTTCACCTAGAACAGCAGCGAATTTATGTATTTAATTTATATAAGGAAGAAGAATCCATTGCCAATTCTTTGTATCTGCATCGGTTTCCGATTGAAAAAGTAGATGAAGAACTGATTGATCATCAGATTGAACTCGTCGAATTTGAAACATTGATACAATACGATGCTATGCAAAAACAAGCAATCCAAACGTTCTTCAATCAGTCTTTAATGATCATTAACGGTGGCCCGGGTACAGGAAAAACCACCATTGTTCATGGCATTCTTACCATCATCAAAAATTTGATTCATGATGCCAAGGTGCAGTTATGTGCGCCAACAGGAAGAGCGAGCAAACGTCTTGCTGATTTGTCCGATTACAACAGTAAAACCATCCACTCTTTACTAAAGTGGAATATGGAGGATAATTCTTTTGCGATGAATGAAGATGAGCCCCTGGACTGTGATTTTTTGATCGTAGATGAATTCAGCATGGTGGATACACATCTGTTCTGTATGTTACTTAGAGCTTTGCCTGCTCGTTGTCGGATCCTTCTGATTGGAGACGAAGATCAGCTGGAAAGCGTAGGTCCCGGAAAAGTCTTTAAAGATATCATCGACAGCCAAATTTGTCCGGTCATCCATCTTGAAAAGATATTCCGTCAAAAAAACGGGAGCGGAATCGTTACACTGGCTTCCCAAATACGAAAAGAAGAAGATTGTACATATGAAGATGGTGTTGATTTTCTATCCGAAGCTACTCAAGATATTCTCCCTGTCATCCTGCAAATTGCGCAAAAAATTCCAGCTGACCAACTTCAGATATTAGCTCCTATGTATCACGGACCGGCTGCCATCGACGAAATCAATCATGCCATGCAGATGTTATGTAATCCCCCGGCAGAAAAAAAACACGAAATACGTGTAGGAACCACTACATTCCGTGAAAACGATAAGGTCATGTTATTAAAAAATATGCCGGATGACGATGTATACAACGGAGATATTGGAACCATAGAATATATTGAGGTGGAAAAACAGGAATATTGTGTCGGTGTAAACTTCGGCTCAATCCTCGTTGAATTCACTAGTGATCTTCTTTACTATTTAAAACATGCGTACTGTATTAGCATTCACAAGGCACAAGGAAGTGAATATCCGACTGTCATCTGTGTAGTGGATCCCACCATGCAGTCCATGCTGAATAAACGCTTATTGTATACCGCGATATCCCGTGCTAAAAAACACTTGATCCTTGTTGGAAACAAACAGCTTTTTGAAAACGCTGTTCGGTTGAAGCAAAAACATATACGCCAAACGACACTTGCTGATCAAATTCAGAAGCGTCTTCAACAAAATCAATCGTAAAAAAAAGGACTTTCATTCACGAAAGTCCTTTTTGATCTAAGGGATGATCTTTTCATTATAGATATCTTCAGCCTGCTGTGCATTGAGATATTTCATCTCCACCATCGCATCCAATACCAGCCTTTGTCTTTGGCGGGCGTTTTGAAAACCTTCCACAGTCGACAAATCATACCTTGTCGGCGTTTGCGGCACGCCTGCCAAAATGGTGCACTGTCCATCGTTTAAATCTTCAGGAATCACATCAAAATAACCTGTAGACGCTTCATATATGCCCGTATAATTATTTCCATAGTTAATGACATTCACATACAATGCCAAAATTTCCTTTTTCGAATAATGCGCTTCCAAATCCTTAGCAAAGAAAAATTCAGCTACTTTCCAGTTAAATGTCGATTCATACTCACCATAAAGATTCTTTGCCAGCTGCTGCGTGATCGTCGATCCTCCGCTTTTCAGAAGATTCGAATTTATTTGCGAAAGGATAGCACGAATCAAGCTTTTAAAATCCACTCCACTGTGTTCAAAGTAGCGCCGATCCTCAATGGAAACGGTAGCTCGAATCAAAGTATTCGGTAAATCCTCATATGGAACATAAGTGCTCCGTGATTCAACCTCAGCAATTAAGGTATCAATATCAACCTGAGAAGAATATTTTTGATATTGATGATATCCATGAAAACAAATAGCTCCAAACGCAATCAGCACAATGAGAATCAAACGACGAATCCAGCGAAATATTCTCTTTTTCATTCATTAGCTCCTTTAAAATCAAAAAGAGGTGCATATACACCTCTTACAATAATTATCGGTTCTGATTAACAGATTTCATGATCTGGCGAATCTGAGCTTCGCTAGGCTTGCGCCCCATCTGTAAAAACATAGCACGAATCATCTTTTCATTGATAGGTGGATTTTCTTTCAGTTCTTTTTCAAATCTTTTTCTTGTGAAATAATAACCCAGTACGGCACCGATAATAATTCCAACAACTGTATACATTAATGATGACAAAAATGCTGACATAAATTTCTTCCTCACTATCTAAGGGTTATTTTACTCTCTTTTTAAATATTTGACAACTACTATATGAATAACGTTCCCTGCACAAACGCTTCCGGCTGTTCTGCTTTCCAAGTTCCAATTTCAATTTTACATAATGGTTCATGAATCGCAAATTTCTCCATTTTTCCATATGGGCTGGAATAAGTAGCCCCTGCATTTTTGATAGGGACTTCCTTAGCCGTCAACTGGATCCGTTCCGTTCCACTGATAGTAAATACTGACTCTGCGGTTGTCGGATACACCTTATACACATAATTCGGATTGGATTTTATAAGCTTACTGATCAAGCTGCCTTTCACTGGACGATTTCCATGAAATACTTCAGACACTTTGATTCGCTTCATCATCATCTTCTCCGTCACTACCAACAGCTGATCGACTTCTTTCGTGATTACCTTGACATCTGCTACCGTATCCTGTTTTGAAAGATTCAACGCCTTGACACCTTTCGTTTTACAAGCCATTTCACTGATCTGATTGACAGGATATATTGCAGCATATCCATTTCGGCTGCAAACAACGACCTCGTCATCTTCATGATAGGAAACATTTACACTGATCAGCTCGTCCATCGATCCAATCTTCATACAAACCATTGTCTTATTCATTCGCGATACTTCCAGTTCACTGAGCCGGGTACGTTTGATCATACCGTAACGGCTGGCCAAGATAACTTCGGTCCGGGGATCAAAAGTATCCAATACATAGGCTTGTACAATTCTTTCGTTGGCATCCATTTTTAAATAATTTCCAATATGAGAACCCAGATCCTTCCACTTTGCTTCTTCTAGTTTATAGACCGGTAGATAACCGTACTTTCCCGAACTGGTAAAAAATAACAATGTATCCAGAGTGCTGGCCGGGCCATGAAAGAGCATGTCATCGCTGTCCTTATGCCCCGTGATCGGGTTGCTGCTGGACTCATAACTTCGTACAGATACACGCTTAATATATCCCTCTCTTGTAATCGGAATGACAACTTGCTCATCCGCAATCATATCTTTTTGATCGACAGAAAGATCTTCCACTTCTTCTTCAATGGCAGTTTTTCTAGGCGTGATGATCTCCTCATTGATTTGCTGTAATTCTGTGATAATCAACTGATGAAGCACATCCTTCTTTGCGATAATCTGTTTTAATCGTTTAATGTCCTTAGATAAGGAACGGAATTCTGATTTCAGCTCCTTGACATCCGTATTCGTCAATCGATATAAACGCATGGTAACAATGGCTTCCGCCTGTTCTTCGGAAAACTCGAAACGATCAATCAGATTCACTTTAGCGTCGGCTTTATTCTTTGACTGACGAATGATCCGGATGACTTCATCCATGACAGACACAGCTTTGATCAGCCCTTCTAGAATATGGCTTCGTTCCTGTTTCTTAGCTAGTTCATAACGGCTTCTGCGTAAAATGACATCCTCTCTGTGATGAATAAACGCATCCAGACATTGGGATAAGGACATCTGCACAGGCGCTTTATCCACAATTGCAATCACATTATAGTTATAAGCTACCTGTAAATCCGTATTCTTGTACAAGTATTTTAAGATAGCTTGTGCATTAGCATCCTTTTTCAGAATGACGACAACACGTAATCCGGTACGATCGCTTTCATCACGAACATCGGTAATTCCATCAATTTTTTTATTTAAACGGATTTCATCGATCTTTTTCACCATCTGTGATTTTACGACTTCATACGGAATTTCGGAAACGATGATCTGTTGTTCTTTCTTATTCTGCTCGATGCGGACTTTGGAACGAACGATAACTTTTCCACGACCGGTTTCAAAGGCCTGACGTATACCGGCTAACCCCATCGCTATACCTCCGGTTGGAAAATCCGGCCCCTTAACAATGGTCATCAGCTCATCCAATGTACAATCCGGATGCTTGATACGGTATATGCATGCTTCGACAACCTCATTGAGATTATGCGGAGGAATATTTGTAGCATAGCCTGCGGCAATTCCAGATATTCCGTTGATCAGAAGGTTTGGAAAACGAGCCGGTAATACTGTTGGTTCCATTTTTTCATCCGAGAAGTTCGGTGCCCACTCCACTGTATTCTTATATATATCATCCAGCAAGTATTCCGACATATGAGAAAGTCTTGCTTCCGTATATCGCATCGCGGCTGCCGGATCGTCATCGATGGATCCATTATTTCCCTGCATGTCAATCAAAGGATTAGTGATCTTCCAATCCTGGGAGAGGCGAACCATCGCATCATAGACAGAGCTGTCCCCATGCGGATGATAGTTACCAATAACATTACCTACAGTCTTTGCTGATTTATGATATGGCTTGTTGTAGGTGTTTCCGTCTTCATACATCGCATAGAGGATGCGGCGCTGGACCGGTTTCAACCCATCCCTGGCATCTGGTAAAGCTCGTTCTTGAATAATATACTTCGAATACCGCGCAAAGCGATCTGACATGATGTCTTCCAGATTATCATAGACGATATGTTCCGGTTTCAGTTCTTTTTTTGCCATCATGCCACCTCCTTACCATATGCATCTTCCAATGTGAACTCTACATTATCTTCGATCCACGCTCGACGAACATCCGCACGATCTCCCATGAAGTCGGAAACCCTGCGCTCTGCCAAGGCCGCATTTTCAATACTGACACATAACAGTGTACGCGTTTCCGGATTCATCGTTGTTTCCCATAACTGGCTTGCATTCATCTCACCAAGACCTTTGTAACGAGTCAATGTGTATCCGCTCTTTAATTCTTTTCGTTTTTGGTCCAGTTCATCATCACTGTATAAATAGTATTCTTGATTTCCCTTGACGATCCGATATAAAGGTGGCAATGCGATATATAACATTTTGTTGTAGATTAGATCCCGCATATAACGGAAAAAGAACGTTAACAATAAATTCTGTATATGGGCTCCGTCATCATCCGCATCGGTCATGATGATCACTTTATAGTAATTAGAATCTTTGGCAGAAAAATCCTTTCCAAATCCAGCCCCCAAGGCATGAATGATCGTATTCAGCTCTTCATTTTTTTCAATGGCCTCATCTTTGGCTCTTTGTGTGTTTAACACTTTTCCTCGCAAAGGCAGAATAGCCTGGTATTTGGAATCTCTTCCTTGCTTTGCCGAGCCTCCCGCCGAATCTCCCTCAACCAGATACAGCTCTTTTCTTCTGGCATCGCTGGATTGAGCGTTTGCCAGTTTCCCCGAAAGAATTCTTTCTGTCTTCTGTTTTCCTTTTCCTTGCAGCGCCTGGGCCCTGGCCTTTCTGGCTGCTACTCTTGCATCACTAGCTTTGATCATTTTTCGGATCAATGCATCCGCCACTTCTTTGTTTTCTTCCAAAAAGTATCGTAAATTTTCACTGATGACCGCTTCGGTGGCGCTTCTTGCTTCCGGTGTACCCAGCTTTCCTTTGGTTTGTCCCTCAAACTGCAGCAGGTTTTCCGGTACAGTCAAATGGATTACCAGTGTCAACCCTTCTCGCACATCGGTTCCTTCAAAACTTTTTTCCTTCTTTAGAAAATTATACTTATGAGCATACTCATTAAATACCTTTGTAAATGCTTGTCGCGCACCGGTAATATGTGTACCACCATCAATGGTACGTACCATATTTGTAAACGAAAACATATGATCTAGAGAATATTGATCAGTGTATTGGAAACATCCTTCGACCTTAATATCATTGGACATCCCGTAAAAGCTGACTGGTTCATGCATTCCAGTTGTATCGCTGTTAACATCTTCGATAAAAGCTCGAAGGCCATCCTCGTATTGATAGACCATTTCTCTTTTTTCTTTACGGACATCGGTCACCGTAATCTTCAACCCTTTTAATAAAAAGGCATCCTGCTGCGCTCTTTCACAAATTTCCGAATAAGAAAAGCGCTTCGCTTTAAACAATGAATAATCCGGATAAAAAGTGACAGTACTGCCCGTACGCGTCGTTCTTCCCACTTTTTTTAAAGGGCTGACTTTTTTATCTCCATGTTCAAAAGACATAGTCCAGATGTTTTTTCCATCATAGACAGTAACCTCACACCATTCGGACAATGCGTTGACAACACTGGCACCTACACCATGCAGTCCTCCGGCATTTCGGTAACCTCCTTCACTGGAAAATTTACCACCGGCATGCAGTACAGTAAAAATTACCTCCAAAGCACTTTGCCCGTTCGCATGCTTACCTACCGGCATACCACGGCCATGGTCTTCAACGGTAATACTATTATCTTTATTTAACGTAATATGAATTTCATCCCCATATCCGTTTAAGGCTTCATCCACCGCATTGTCAAGAATTTCCCATACAAGATGGTGCAATCCTCTGGAATCCGTTGAACCAATATACATACCGGGGCGTTTACGAACGGCATCCAGACCTTCCAAAATGACAATACTGCTGGCATCGTATGACTTTGCTGGCATTCAATCATCCTTTCTAACTTACCCATTATATTCGACTTTTTCAAATTGTTCAAATATTTCCTATACCTATAAAAAGATGATAAAATAAGGTTGAGGTGATTAACTATGGTAAAAACAATATTATGTCTTGTATTGGGTTATATATTAGGTTCCATTCCTTTTGCGCTGGTTATTGGAAAGGTATTCTTCAAAACAGATGTACGGCAATATGGATCCGGAAATCTAGGTGGTACCAACGCCGGACGCGTTTTAGGTAAGAAGGTTGGCGCATTGGTCATCTTCCTTGATGGATTCAAAGTTCTTTTGGCTATGGGCATAGCCAGTCTGGTTGACCCGTCTACCGCAATATGGACCGGAGTATGTTGTTGCATCGGACATTGTTTTCCGGTTTTTGCCAAATTCAAAGGGGGCAAGGCCGTTGCCAGTACATTTGGATTCCTGTTGGCAACCTGGTTGTTTATTTTCCATAACCCGGCCTACTTCTTTGTTCCGCTAGCTATGTTCTTTATCATCTTGTATTTATTTAAGTTTGTGTCTCTTGCCAGTATCACATCTGTGATTACATCAAGCTTATTTATTATAGGAACAACGCCGGTATTTGATGTGCAACATATCTTTATTATAATCGCAAGCTGTTTTATGAGCGTTCTTGTCACATACCGCCATAATGGAAACATACAAAAGATCAAAACAGGTACTGAAAATAAGATAAGTTGGTTATAATCACGCTTTTTTCACCTTCATCTGCTACGATACAGATGGAGGTTTTTTTATGGAAAACTATATATATTATCATTATCCGACCAGTACCGTTTGCAAAGTCGCCGAGCAGCAGGCCGTCTATGAAAAATGGCCAAATGTCACAAAGTATCTCGATGCTCTATGTTTAGAAAACGGATCGACGGTCAGCGGCCGACGCAAAGCATACCAGTACAAGATGAAGCAGAAAAAATTCACCCCTGTTTTTATCAATGAACAGCTGATTTACTTTCCTACTTCCTCATCCCGCGATCCCCATTGTGTCTGGGTCAACTACGCAAAGATCCAAACTGTGCAGTACCAGAAAAAAAAGTGTACGATCTTCTTTAAAGACCATACACATATTGAATGTCAGAATCCTGACCGCATTCGTAATATACTGCAGTCAATCCGGCAATACCAGCAAATGCTTTAGCAGCCGGAACAGCTGTCACAATCATGAGAACAGCCGGAATTTTTCATTTCCTTCTCATAACGTAGCGTATTGATTGCGAAAGCTTCAATTTCTACCATAGCTTCATTTTCCAAATCGGAAACAGCTACGATGGAACAGGCTGGATAAGGTGCTTCAAACATGGTTTTATACATAGATAGGAACGCATCCCGATTATGAATATCCTTTAAAAATACTGTTGTTTTTACCACATGACGACTGGAAAGCCCAAAATCTTCCAATACTGTGAATACCCGATGACAAGCGCTGATTGCCTGTTCTTCAATGGACGATCCCTGTCCGGTCTGCGCACTGACATATACAAAGTCTCCAAGGCTGACCGCCTCCGATATACATCCATCTTTAATTTGTTTTGCGTTCATAAATACATTCATAATCTAATCAATCCCTTTCTTACATCTCTTCTTCGTATGTGTTTTTAATATAAACCTCTCTTGGCTTACTGCCGTTAGCCGGTCCAATGATGCCCTGCATCTCCAGTACATCAATTAAACGAGCTGCCCGTCCATATCCGATGGAAAACTGTCTTTGCAGTAACGATGTACTCGCCTTCTGCTTATTGATAACAAAATGTTTTACATCTTCATAGATCGGATCCATGGATTCGTTCTTCACTTCACCACCCTGGCTGGCAATCTCCCTTAGCTGAATAAACGTGTCATCATAATGTGGTTTGCCCTGTGCTTTTACAGCTTCGGCTATACGCACAACTTCATCATCCTGAATGAATACACCTTGTATTCGTTGCGGACTGGTTTCACCGTTCGGCAGATACAGCATATCCCCATATCCTAACAGTCGTTCAGCTCCCTGTTGATCCAGGATGGTTCGACTATCGACAGCCGATGACACCGCAAAGGCAATACGGCTAGGAATATTGGCTTTGATCACACCGGTAATCACATCAACACTTGGTCTTTGTGTAGCAACAATCAGATAAATACCGGCCGCTCTTGCTAACTGTGTGATCCGTTGAATACTAGATTCCACTTCTTTAGCAGCAACCAGCATCAGATCCGCCAGCTCATCAATGATGATGACAATGCGTGGCATAGGCGGAAGATTTTGCTCAGGGTGCTGCTTGATCAGTTTGTTGTAGCCATTGATATTACGAACGCCCCATTCACTGAACATCGCATAACGGTCATCCATCATTTTTACAGCGACCTTCAACGCATTGTTGGCAAGTTCACTATCTGTAACGACCGGAGCGAGTAAATGTGGTACATCATTATATGGAGTGAATTCGACCTTTTTCGGATCGATCAAGATCAGCTTCACTTCATCCGGACGCGTACGCATCAAAATAGAGCAGATGATTGAGTTAACACAAACCGATTTTCCTGAACCAGTGGCACCGGCAATCAATAAATGCGGCATACGGTCAAGCTGACCATAAATAGGCTCACCCAGAAGATTCTTTCCAAGACAGAACAAAAGCTTCTTTCCAGCATCCGATACCGGAATGGACTGCATAAGCTCCCGCATTTGTACCGTTGTCTTTTCTACATTCGGTACTTCGATACCGACCGCATTCTTTCCCGGAATGGGCGCTTCGATCCGTATGTCGGTTGCCTCAATTGCCATCATTATATCATCTTGCAGGCCGCTGATTCGACTCACACGCACTCCGATCTGAGGACGAATTTCAAATTTTGTGACACTGGGACCAATATGGATCTGAACCAGCTCCGCTGCAATCCCAAACGTATCGAGTACTTCAATCAGTTTTCTTCCTTGTTCCTTGGCAGAAGAACTGTTTTTATTAGATCGTGATGTACGAGTCAGAGGATCCAAAACATTCATCTTCGGCAAGGTATAATTCTTATATTCATCAATCGGTACATCATAGACCGTATTCGATGCCTCCAGTACTTCTTCCTGTTTCTGCTCGATCTTTTTCTTTTCCTTTTTTTTGTTGGAATCCACCGGTTCAGGCACAATGACATCCTTCTTTTGTTTGTCATCGGCTTCCATAAACAAACTTGGATTTGAATCGATGATCAACTGGTCGAGGTCGTTGGCATCAATGATCTGGTAGGAAGAGGTATCCTTCTTCTTTTCCTTCCTTTTTTCTTTCTTTTTCTCTTTCTTTGGTTTCTGTTCCAATGGCTCATCTTCCCGATTGGTAAAATCCACCACAAAGTCGCGAATCTGCGGATAATCAATCAGAAGGACCCCTAACATGATAAACAAGACGACAAAAAGATAACAGCCTCCCTGACTGAACAATGTACCGATGATGCCAAGTAACAGAGAGCCGATCACCCCTGTACTTACATACTGCCCGCCGATGATCGCAATAAACTGTCCAAAGGTCGTTTCCAACATAGACCAGTAGCTGTCCGCTTGAAAACCACGGACTGCCACCAGTAACATCCAGGCGGATCCCAATAACGCCATTCCCACGTAATGACGTGTGACCAAAAAGGGTTCTTTCCGGTAAGGAATCGAATACAAACAAAACCCCATGATCAGTAAAATCATCACAAATCCAAAGGATCCGAACAACCAGTTAAAAAACTGGAACAGGATCGAACCCACCGGACCGAGATGCAATAGCGCTATAATACACAATACGGCTATACAAAGTAGAAGACACACTCGAAATAACCTCGATTGTGTCTTTTTAGGAGCCGATTTTTTTTGTGTTTTCTTTTTGGTTGTCTTTTTCTTGGCAGCTGCCATAGACTCATCTCCTTAAACTACGTGTTAATTTCCATTATGACCGGAAGGATCATCGGGCGTTTTGCCGTCTGACGCAGTAAGTATCTCGATACTTTATCACGGATCGCTTGCCGGGTTTCCATATTATCATACTTCTTATTTGATACATCATTTTCTATGGTTTCTTCCATAATCTTTGCCACATCTTTTGTGATGTATTCAGCATCTTTTAAATAGATCAGCCCGCGTGTTTGAATATCCGGTCCATTAATGATCTTCTTGGTTTTTGCATCAATACCGATAGCCAGAATGATCACACCATCCGTGGATAACGTTTCTCTGTCCTTTAAGACAACACCAGCCATGTCCCAGTTTTTCTTTCCGTCTACTAGAACATCTTTTAAATCAAATTCCATACGACATGATACCAGCCGGCCATTTTCGAACTGTGCAACCTGACCATTATCCAAAATAAGAATGTTGCTTGGACTATACCCCATATTCATGGCCAGTTCGGCATTCATATATAACTGACGATACTGCCCTTTGACCGGAATATAGTACTTCGGACGCAGGATGAACAACATCATTTTCAGGTCTTCTACAGAAGGATGCATATTGATAACCTGATCCCCCAACACAATCAGTTCTGCATTCAATTTATAAATATCGTTTTCCATGGCCGCAAAATCTTTTCCGGTGCCAGCAATGACACGACTGGCCATACAGATCACATCCTGGTCATCCATTGAAATCAGATTATCTTCATTATTGGCGATATTGTGGATCATATTAAACAATACTGGTCCCTGTGAACTGATGATTACCACAATATCCTTCATGGAATTATTAAATTCTCTTTCCGTTACGATGTATTTAGAAGGCACCTCATATCCGACTGCCTTCAGATATTCCAGCATTTCCTGCAGATCCTTGTTATAGATAAACATGCGTCGGTTATATTTAATACATGTATTTAAAATCTCCTGTAAACGATACACACTCTGCGAGTATACGCTGACAAAGATACGCTTGTTCTCATTTCTTTCCAGAACTTTAGAGAATGCCGGTGCAATTCGGTGATTTGGCGATGTATGCCCGCTGCGTTCAGCCCCTTTGCTTTCCTGCAGAAGCAAAAATACCCCTTCCATTCCCAACGTAGTCAATGTTCGGATATCACCTCGGTAATCATCCGTCAGGTCATCATAGTCCATAATGAATTCACCGGAGTAAACGATATATCCGTAGGAAGTGGAGATAGCCAGACCATACGTCGAAGGAAAATTATGTGTAATCGGAAAGAAAATGACCTTATGTTTTCCTATTTTTTTCGTATCATGACGTTTTACAGTATAGATCC
>AUXO010283227.1_pt1 | contig 12783 bp, 12 predicted proteins | sample 768731 | NCBI WGS metagenome assembly AUXO01 (sample SAMN02715735, study PRJNA202380) | gut metagenome | biome: sheep rumen | host: Ovis aries | place: New Zealand: Palmerston North | reverse complement strand
GCCATTAAAAATATTGGCCAATATATTAAGTGAAATCTTGCAATATCCTTTCCAACAATTTGAACATCTGCAGGCCAATACCTTTTAAATAATGAATCATCATCAGACTCATATCCTAGTGCTGTTAAATAATTAGTTAAAGCATCTAACCATACATATATTACATGTTTTGGATCTTTTAATACTTTTATTCCCCAATCAAATGTTGTTCTTGTAACACATAAATCTTCAAGTCCTGGCTTAATAAAGTTATTAATCATTTCTGTTTTTCTATATTCAGGTTTTACAAAATCTACATGTTCTTCATAATATTTTAAAAGTCTATCAGCATATTTTTTCATATTAAAAAAATATGATTCTTCCTTCATTAATTTAACTTCTCTTCCACAGTCTGGACATTTTCCATCAACTAATTGTGTTTCAGTAAAATATGATTCACAAGGAATGCAATACCATCCTTCATATTCTCCTTTATATATATCTCCTTGTTCCATAAATCTATCAAATATTTTTTGAACTATTTTTTCATGTCTTTCATCTGTTGTTCTTATAAAATCATCATAATCTATATCCATTTTTGCCCATAGTTCTTTTGCCATTTTCGCCATTTTATCAACATATTCTTTTGGAGTCTCCCCATTCTTTTTTGCTACTTCTTGTATTTTTTGTCCATGCTCATCTGCTCCAGTTAATAAATATGAATCATATCCTCTTAATGTTTTATATCTTTTTAAAGTATCTGCAAATACTTCTGTATATGTTGTTCCAATATGATATCTTCCACTTGGATAATATATTGGTGTTGTTATATAAAATTTTTTATCCATAGAACATCCTCCTTCTATTATTTGTTAGCTTTAACTTTTTACATTTTTCCAACTATTTCTTTAAATTTATCTCCTCTTTCATACATACTTTTGAACATATCAAAACTTGTACTTGCAGGTGAAAATAGTACTACTTGATTGTTTATAGCATTTCTTTTTGCCATAATTACAGCTTGCTCTAAGCTATCACACATAATTATTTTCAATTCTTTTTTCTGGATATCTAATTCCTTTTTTACTTCATTAAATATTTTTCCTGCAGTTTCTCCTATAAGAATTAATGTTTTAACTTTATCAACAATTGGTTTTGCAATTGGTGAATAATCTAAATTTTTATCTGCTCCTCCAGCTATTAAAACAATATCTTCATCAAATGCATTTAGTCCTGAAATAGTCCTTGTTGGTGTGGTACTTGCAGAATCATTATACCATTTTACCCCATTTATTTCTTTAACAAATTCTATTCTATGATTTACTCCTTTGAAATTTTTACAAACTTCCATTGCTATATCTTTATCAACTAAAGTTTCTGTTGCAGCTAAAGCTGCACAAATATTTTCATAATTATGTGTTCCTTTAATTGTTATATCTTTTAGATTAATTAAATGCTTTCTAATTTTATCATCACATTGTTTTATTGCATCTTCATCTACCATATATCCATTATCTAATTTTGATTTACTACTAAAATAAATAACCTTTCCTTTAGCTGTATAACTTATTTCTTTTGTTATATCATTATCAAAATTTGTAACTAATATTCCTTCTTTATCTTGATAATCTATTATTGTTTTTTTAGCTGCAATATACTCTTCATAATCTTTATGTACATTTAAATGATTTGGAGTTATATTTGTTATTACTGCAATATCAGGACTTACTTCCATACCCATTAATTGAAAACTACTTAATTCTAGTACAACAACATCTTCCGGCTTTATTTCATTTAATTTTGTAAATAACGGTATTCCTATATTTCCTCCTAAATGACATGTATACCCTCCTGCCTTTATTATTTCTGAAATAAGTGTTGTTGTAGTTGTTTTTCCATCACTACCTGTTATTCCTATCATTTTACATGGGCACATTTTCATTAATAATTCTATTTCTGTAGTAACAATAGCCCCATTATTAGCTTCAACTTCTAATTCTGGAGTAGTTGGTAAACAGCTTGGAGATCTAAAAATTAAATCAAATCCATTTAATTTAGATAAATAGTTTTTTCCTAAAGAGAATTCCATAGCATATTCTGTTATTTTATCCATAACATCTTTTGGCATTCTATCAATTTCTCTACTATCAAAAACCGTAACATTTGCTTTATGATCATGTAAATAATCAAGTAATGGCATATTACTTACACCCAACCCTATTATTGCCACTTTTCTATATCTTATGTAATTATTAAATTCTTCTAGTTTTTGATTTTCAAACTCCATACTGCTTTTCTCCTTTCTTCCCTTAGAAATCCAATTTATGATACATATTTTATCACACTTTTTATGTTTACACAATATTTTAGGCACAAAAAATCCCCTTTTCATGCTTATATTTTATGAAAAAGGGAGCTTTTTTGTGATTTTTATTCTTCAACTTTCTCAAACATGTCTTTTCCTACACCGCATAAAGGACATGTCCAATCATCTGGTAAATCTTCAAAATTCATTTCTTCTACTTCATCATCATATATGTATCCACAAATTGTGCATTTATATTTCATATTTTTCACCTCCATTTATTATTTTTTATGTCTTATATTTTATCAGCAAGTTTTGTTAATTCTATTTTTGTTTTATCTTTCATTGTAGACTGAATTGTAATTATTGGTTCAATTATATCAATATCTTTCATTTCTAGCAAGATATTTTTCATAGTTTTTGCAGCAGTTGGTGCCCATGTTCCGTTTTCTATTAATACAACTGTTCTTTTCTGATAATTTCTTGATTTTAAATTATTTAAAAATTGCTCCATTGCAGGGAATACTCCTGCATTGTAGCTAGATGATGCTAAAACTAATTTGCTATATTTAAATGCTTCAGCAACTGAGTATGACCATTCTTCCCTTGTTAAATCAATAAGTTTAACATTTTTTCCTTGTTTTTTTAATATATCTTCTAAATATTTACTCGCTTCCAATGTATTTCCATATATTGAACTACATGCAATTAATATGCCTTCTTCTTCAGGCTCATATTTACTCCATTTATCATATTTTGATATATAGTACTCTAAATTATCTTTAAGTACTGGTCCATGAAGAGGGCATATTGTATTTATTTCCATATTTGATACTTTTTTAAGTAAACTTTGAACTTGCTCTCCATATTTTCCAACAATTCCGATATAGAATCTTCTTGCTTCATTTAACCACTCATCATTTTCAATAATTTTTCCAAATTTTCCAAATGCATCTGCCGAAAATATGATTTTTTCTTTTTGTTCATATGTTACCATCACTTCTGGCCAATGTACCATTGGAGCCATAAAAAACTGTAATGTATGTTCACCTATATTTAAAGTATCTCCTTCCTTAACTAAAACTTTTCTTTCAGATAAATCCATATCAAAGAATCTTGGTAACATATTAAAAGTCATGGCATTTCCTACAATTTTCATTTCCGGATATTCTTTTGCTAGTATTCCTATGTTATATGCATGATCAGGTTCCATATGGGATATTACTAAATAATCTATTTTTTCTCCATTTAGTTCTTTATCTATATTTTCTAACCATTCTCCAGTAACACTTTTATCAATTGTATCCATTACAACGTTTTTTTCATCTTTTATTAAATATGAATTATATCCCATTCCATTTGAAATTAAATATTGTCCTTCAAATAAATCATTTTTTTCATCATTAGCGCCAATATAGTATATATTCTTTGCTATTTCCATTTTGTTCCTCCTTTGTAGTTATAATTTATCATAAAACAATATAAATTGCAAATAAATTTAGTTTATTTCAAAGAAAAAAGGAATAGCTTTTAAACTATTCCTTTAATCCAGTTGTGATTTTCAAAATGGTATTTCACCCTTTTGATAAATTTCTCCCAATTCCAGCCATACATTCCAGCTAAAAGTCTTGCTGGGCACTCTTTGCCAGACCAATACTTATGTGGTACAACATTCTCAATCGGAATATTATACATATTCATAAGTGTTGCTGCAAGCTGCGCTTGCAAATCGATAGCTCGATCCATGTCTGTTTCAACATTTACAAGCCGTTCGATTCCAATACTTCTGGAATTTCCTTCAAGAGTTCCAGAATGGCGTGTCATAACACTTGTTTCCAAGAACTGATAAATAACTCCATCATTATCATAATTGGCTTCCACTAAAAAGTGGTATCCAATTTGATTTTCAGAGTGAAGTAATATATCATAGTAATAATGAAAGTCCCTCTCTTTTGGCCGAAGCTCTGTGCCAAGTGATGTCTCATGAATTGTTATAAATTCAGGATTAATCACCCCTAGTCTCTTAGGAGAATTAGTCGGCAATAACTTGCTTACAACTTTTGTCACTTTTACCTGCCTTTCTTTTATGCCTGTGACTTCTAATTAATCTTTTATTATTATACCATAAAATTCTCTAAATATCAATACTTAACTGCTTTCAAGCTAATTAATAGTAGTGCTTGTTTGTCCTGTTCCTATTACTGAATTTTGTAGTGATCTCCATGTATTACATCCAACTATTCCATCTACTACTAAGCCAACTTGTCTTTGATAATTTCTAACGGCTTCATCTGTTTTTATTCCAAATATTCCATCTAGTCCTCCTGTATTAAATCCTAATGTATTTAAATCATCTTGTGCAATACATACATAGTTACTTATGCTCCCCCTTTTTAAAGTTGGATATCCACCAATGCTACATGCTGAAGTTCCAAATCTTTTATCAAAATGTACCCAAGTAGGAGTAAGTGAAATTGGTTCTACATAGCTCCAAATTCCAGAAGAATTGCTACTTTCCCATAATGCTATTCTTCTTGTATTACTTAAAGTTTGCCCCACATCAAATGCTACTCCTGCATAATGTTGTGATTGCGCTCCATGTCCTCCTTCATATGTTCTCTTAAATGCAAATCCTACAGGAATTGGTGCTCCCCAAATATATCTTTGGCTATTCCATGCTTGCATAGTCCTTTTGGTCGTCCATAAAATATTTGAATTACTTGATCCTCTAAATTCTCTAACTTTAAGTGTACCATTTGTATTATATGGCATTGGTGATGATTCACTTCTTGTATATATTTCCATTTTATCTGTATCATTATTAAAAACTAATATTTTTGCCACAAAAAAATCCCCTTTCATTTTTTTATATTTTATGAAAAAGGATTTTTATATGTTACTTATTTATTTAATATTAAATAATTTCTTTAGCATGTACAATTACTCTTTTTTTGTTGTCATTTGTACAAGTTATTAAAGTAACTATTTTTTTTCCTTCAGTATTTTGACTTGTACAACTTGTATCTTTTGGTACAACATTATATTTTTCATATACTGAATACTTAATTTTTCTACCACTTAAATCTGTTATTTCTATTATATCTCCTATTACTAATTTAGGAACTTTACTAAAAAATTGATTATTTTTATAGTTATGTCCAGCTATACATAAATTGCCTACTTCATTTGGATCAGGCCCCCAAAACTTACATGGAGAAATTTTAAGTAGAGGTACTGAAGTTTCTGACAATATAGGATAATTAACATTTATTTTAGGTATTTTTATACTACCAACCGTATTGTATTTTTTTCCATTTGATGCAACAAATGTTGAGCTTATTGCATCATTGTTTTCTGTATTTTCTTCTTGTGTTGTATTTTGTGTTTCTATCATTTCTGAATTTGTATTACTTTCTTGGTTTTCTTCCACTGAAGCTATAATTATCTCCCAAAACTCGTCTTCTTCTTTTATTTCATTTGCCTCTTCAATTTCTTCTACTTGCTCATTTAATTCTGATAATATATCTTGAGAAATTTCTTCGTTTTTCACCTTATCATATTCTGCATATACATAAAAAGATGCTAATGCAATTATTATAAATATTGAAAGAATGAAACTAAATTTGTATATTTTCTTTTTTCTTCTTAGCTCTGGCGTAACATAAATTTTTTCTGTCACTAAAATTTGATTCATTACATTAACATCTCCTTTCATTATTTTAATTTCTATTCTTTATTTATCATATTAAGAAAATAGTTTGTTAATCTTGCAAAATCTTCTATTGTTAAACTTTCAGGTCTTGCATCTTCTCTTATTCCTAATTCTTTTAAAGCATTTATACACTGCTCTTTTGTCTTAAAAATTCCTACACTAGTTAAAGAGTTATTTAATGTTTTTCTTCTTTGCATATATGCACTTTTAATTATTTTAAACATTACCTTTTTATCTTTAACATCAACAAACTCTTTATTTCTTATTCTTAAATTTATTACTTCTGATGTAACTTCTGGTTCTGGAATAAAGCACTCTTTTTCAACTTCTCTTATTTTATTTGATTTGCAGTAATAATATACTGTATAAGTTATTGCACCTGTATTCTTATCTCCTGGTGTTGCAATTAATCTTTCAGCAACTTCTTTTTGAACCATAACTGTTATTGTATCTATCATTAAATTATTTTCTATTAATTTCATAATAATTGGTGTAGTTATATAATATGGTAAATTAGCAACAACTTTTACTCCTTTATATGTTTCATTTTTCTTTTCTTCAGTAATTAATTCATTTAAATCAATTTTTAAAACATCTTCATTTATAATTTCTAAATTATTATATGCAATAAATCTATCATGTAAAATTCTAATCATTTTTTTATCTAACTCAATACATATAACTTTTTTAGCTTTTTCAAGTAATAGTTTTGTTAAACTTCCAAGTCCTGGACCAATTTCTAAAACTAAATCATCTTCTTCTATTTCTGCACCATTTGTAATGTCTAATAATACTTTATCATCAATCAAAAAATTTTGTCCTAACCCTTTATTTGCCTTTATTTTATATTTCTTCATTAAAAATTTGGTTTCATTTAATGTATCGTTCATATTCCTCTACTTTCTTCATTGACAGTTCTAGTTTCAATTTTTGGCTCATATATTTCTTCCATATATATATTATTTTTTTGTGCTAATACTCCCATTTTTGCTTTCATGCTCTGTATCAAATAATTATGATAGTTGTAATTAATGTATGGAAAATTTTGCATATATAATTTTTCATTACCTAAATTATTATTTTCTAATAAAAATGATATTTTTTCATCCGACCTTGATATTTCTCTAACAGCTTCTATATAACTTTCTCTTAAAATGTTTGTTAAAAATGCATTTGTTGATTGAGGTATCTTTCTCCTTCCTCCATTTAAACTAATATACTCATTCGTCTCAGGTTGTCGTGAAACACTAACTAAACTTCCCTTTGTTTGAAAAAATGGTAATTTCTTTTCTGATTCTTCAAATAAATCTGGTCTAACTTTATTAATATATTCAATAGTACTAACTATTTTTTCAAGTTCATTTTCTTTACAATATATTACTATTTTTTCACCTCTTGGATTTCTTGCATTTACTTTATTAGAAGCAAATTTCATATAGAAATTTGAATTAGTATTAAAATTTAAAATCACTTGTGAAAGTTTTGCTATATTTTCATTACTGCAATTCAAATATACTCTAACTATATCTTTATATTCAGGAAATGTATATCCTATAGATTTTATATGATAAAAAATAGTCTCCCCTGTTTCTGATAATTTTTGTCTTTCAATGGTATATCGGCTTTTTATACTGTCTTGACTTAACAATTCATCTTCATTTTTTTGATTAATAAAATACTGGTCCTTTGTAACTTGCTTTCCAGTCATTGTAACTAATGCAGTATATGCCATTTCAAAACAACTAGTTTTATCATTTGCTTCATTTACTTTAAGTTGATTTAAATATGAGTTCAAAAATAGTTCAATGTATTTGTCAGCTTTTGTTTCTTTTCCGTTATTTCCACCGGAATTAATCCAATTTTTTTTGAACATTCCTTTTTTATTCAATTCTTTATTTCCTTCTGGTAAAGCTTTAATGTTTTGCTTTTTCCAAAATTGTTTTATCTTATCTATTATACTCATAACACTTATATTATACATTATTTAATAAAAAAAATCAATCTTTTTAGACATGAAAAAAGTATAGTCTAAACTATACTTTTTTCAACCTTTAATTTTAAATTATATATTATTATAATCATTAACTTTCTTTAATGAATATACAGCTACCGCCAATACAATTAATACTACTAATGCAAATAATGAATTCATATCTTCAATTCCTGTATATGGCATACTATCATCTGATGTATTATTAGAAAATATATTTGATGTATTTTCTGTATAAGATGAAGTATTTGATGTATTTGATGTATTGCTTGATGGTATTTCATTTGTTATCACATTATTTGTTACAGTATTTTCACTTGATGTATTTTGTGTTGTATTTCCTGGTATTTCTGTAGCATTTTCATATGTTGTGTTGTCATCAAATAAAGATGAAAAACTATCATCTGCCGCTAAAACTCTATTTCCTATTGAAAATACTAAAATTAAAACTATTCCTAAAACTACTGTTATTTTTAATAAACTATTCTTTTTCATACTTTTCTCCCTCTATTTTGCATGTAAACTCTATTTACAAGCATTTATTAATCAATTCATTATTAATTATACACCCAAATTGTAGTGTTGTCAATGCTTTTTAAACTTTTTTTATTACATTTTTGTTACAAACATGTAATATTTTTGTAACATTTTGCTTATACATTGAATTTAAACAAAACAATATCTCCTTCTTGCATAATATATTCTTTTCCTTCAGAACGTACTAGACCTTTTTCTCTTGCCATTGCCATTGATCCTTCTCTTATTAAATCATCATATGATACAACTTCAGCTTTAATAAAGCCTCTTTCAATATCAGAGTGAATTTTTCCTGCAGCTTGTGGAGCTTTAGTCCCTTTTTTTATAGTCCATGCTCTAACTTCTGGTTCACCTGCTGTTAAGAAAGACATAAGTCCAAGAAGACTGTAACTTTTCTTTATTAATTTATCAAGTCCAGATTCATTAAGTCCCATTGCCTCTAGCATTTCTTTCTTTTCATCATCATCTAAAGTAGATATTTCTTCTTCTATTTTTACACATAGTGGTACTACTTCAGAATTTTCTTTTGCAGCATATTCTTTTACTTTTAATACATTTGGATCATTTTCTGCATTTTCAATTTGTGATTCTGAAATATTTGCAACATATAAAATAGGCTTAGATGTAAGTAAAAGCATATCTTTTAAAATAACTTGTTCATCTTCATTATATTCTAAAGCTCTTGCTGATATTCCATTTTCTAGATTTTCTTTTATTCTTTCTAATAAATCTATTTCTAATTGATATTTTTTATCTGCTTTAAGCATTTTTCTTGCTTTATCTAATCTTTTATCAACTGTTTCTATATCTGCAAATATTAACTCTAGGTTAATTGTTTCTATATCTCTTATAGGATCAATTGAACCATCAACATGTGTTATATTTGAATCTTCAAAACATCTTACAACTTGTGCAATTGCATCTGTTTCTCTTATATGTGATAAAAACTTATTTCCTAGTCCTTCACCTTTACTTGCTCCTTTAACCAAACCTGCAATATCGACAAATTCTACTATAGCATGTGTAATTTTTTGAGTTTTATACATATCTCCTAAAACTTTTAGTCTCTCATCTGGAACAGCAACAACTCCAACATTTGGTTCAATTGTACAAAATGGATAATTTGCACATTCTGCACCTGCTTTTGTAATACTGTTAAATAATGTTGATTTTCCTACATTTGGTAATCCTACAATTCCTATTTTCATATTAATTTTCCCCCTCCAACTACTATATCTCCAAGATAAAAGACTGCTGATTGACCTGGAGTAATTGCTCTTTGCGGCTCATTAAACTTTATTTTTATATTTTTTCCATTTTGAATTATTTTAGCTTTTGCAGATTTTGCTGAATATCTAGTTTTAACTTCAACTTCCATTGGCTCTTTTATTTCATCTACAAGTAATAAATTAATATCAGTAACTTCTGCCTCTTTTTTATATAATTCTTTTTCTTCTCCAACTATTACTTCATTATTTTTGCTATTAAATCCAATTACAAAAAGTGGTACTGGATTTGAAATACCAAGTCCTCTTCTTTGTCCTATTGTATAATTATATAAACCTGTATGTTTTCCTAATACTTTTCCATTAGAATTCACAATATTTCCTTTTTTAGGTTTAATATCAGAGTTTTCTTCCAAAAATTTTTTATAATCTCCATCAGGAATAAAACAAATATCTTCACTATCTGGTTTATTTGCAACTTTTAATTTATGTTCTTCTGCAATTTTTCTTATTTCATCTTTGCTTTCAAAATCTGAAAGAGGAAAAATTACATATTCTATTAATTCTTTAGGAATATTCCATAATACATAGCTTTGATCTTTTCTTCCAGCATTTGATTTTTTTAATATCCATCTTCCATATTCTTTACTGTATTCTGTTTTTGCATAATGTCCTGTTGCTATGTAAGTACAACCAAGTTCTTTAGCTTTTTCATACATTAATCCAAATTTTAAAAATTTATTACATTCTATACAAGGATTTGGTGTTCTACAGTTAGAATAACAATCTATAAAATCATCAATTACAAATTTTTTAAATTCATCTTTGTAATCATATGTAAAATGAGGAATTCCTATCTGATTGCATACATTTTTAGCATCCATATATGTATTAATATTACAGCAACTGCCACCTCTAAATAATTCTAGGGTGGTCCCAATCACATCATATCCTCTTTCTTTCAAAAGAATTGCAGAGACTGAACTATCAACGCCTCCGCTCATTCCAAGTAATACTTTCTTACTTTCCATTTTATTATTCCTTTATATATTTTTTAAATCTTTCATAAGCTTTGTTTAATGCTGCTACTAATTTATCTACATCCTCTTTTGTATTATATAAATAGAAACTTGCTCTGCATGTAGAATCTATTCCCATTGATCTTGTAAGTGGTTGTGCACAATGATTTCCTGAACGTACGCAAACCCCTTCATTATCCAAAATACTTGCTACATCATGTGGATGTATTCCTTTTATATTAAAAGAAATAACTGCTGAATGATTTTCTTTATTTGGGGTTAAATATATTTCTAAGAAATCCAATTTTGAAAGTTCTTCTCTTGCATATCCTACTACTTCTTTTTCAATTTTTTCTATATTATTATATCCTATTTTTTCAATATAGTCAATTGCAGCACCTAGTCCTATAACTCCTCCAACATTTTGAGTTCCTGCCTCAAATTTATTTGGAAGTGGAGCAAAAGTTGTTTCTTGCTCATATACATAGTCAATCATGTCCCCTCCCATTAAGAAAGGTGTCATATTATTTAGTATACCCTTTTTTCCATAAAGTACTCCTATTCCCAATGGTGCAAGCATCTTATGACCTGAAAATACAAGAAAATCACAATCTAAATCTTGTACATCAATTTTCATATGTGGAATACTTTGAGATGCATCAACTATTACTATTGCACCATGCTTATGTGCACATCTTATTATTTTCTTTACATCATTTATTGTTCCTAATACATTTGATACATGTGTTATTCCAACTATTTTTGTATTATCTGTAATCTTACTTTCTATTTCTTCATCTGATAATTCAAATTCGTCATTTATATACATATATTTTAATGTGCTTCCTGTAACTTTAGATACTTTTTGCCAAGGCACTAAATTTGAATGGTGTTCCATAATTGAAATTACAATCTCATCATCTTTTTTTAAATTGTCCATTCCATAAGAATATGCAATTAAATTTAAACTTTCAGTTGCATTTTTTGAGAATATTATTTCTTCTGGATGTCTAGCATTTATAAAACCTGCAATTTTTGCTCTTGTATTTTCATATATATTTGTTGCTTGCATACTTAAGTCATATGCCCCTCTATGTGGATTTGCATTATATTTTTTATAAAAATTATTTACCGCTTCTATTACTTGAATAGGTTTTTGTGATGTAGCACCACTATCTAAATAAGTAATATTATTATTTTGAAATAAAGGAAAATCTTTTTTTATATCTTCTATATTCAAACTATTTCCTCCCCTCTTTATTGTTTTAATTATTTAGCTAAATTATATTTTTATTTTCTTCTTAAATTTTAGTATCAATTTCAGCTAATATTTTTTGCTTTAATTCTTCATCTTTTATATTTTCTATTATCTTATTGAAATTAGCTTTTACAATAAGTTTCATTGCTTCTTTTTCAGAAAAACCTCTGCTCATAATGTAAAATAGTCTGTCATCATCTGCTTTTCCAGCAGCAGTACTATGACTTCCCTCAACATCTTCTTCTGTACAAAGAAGCATCGGTAGAGCTTTAGATTTTGCAGTATCTGACAAAAGAAGACAGAATTCATTTTCATCACCTTTTGCCTTTTTACATCCTTTTTTGAAGTCAATAGTTCCTTTAAAATTCTTTGTTGCTGTATCATCAAGTGCACCTTGTACTTCAATGTTTGCTTCTGCATTAATCCCTCTTACCTCTACTATATAGTTTATGTCGAAAAGTTGGTTTTTGTTTCCTAAATATATTGTATTTAAGTCACTTTTTGCATTTTCTCCTATTACATTAGAATAATAGTTTGAAATACTTGATATTCCGCCAAAATCTACTATTGTATATTTTACTTTTGCGTTATCCTCTATTTCATTTTCTATACTTAAAAAGTTTCTTGATTTATCATTTAACATATTTATTATTATAATATCTGTTTTTGAATCTTTCTCAGCTTTAAGTCTTATTATTCCATTATGATAATATTTATTGTCTCTATCTGATTCATATTTTATAATAATTGTAGTTTT
>AUXO017144374.1_pt1 | contig 12784 bp, 7 predicted proteins | sample 768731 | NCBI WGS metagenome assembly AUXO01 (sample SAMN02715735, study PRJNA202380) | gut metagenome | biome: sheep rumen | host: Ovis aries | place: New Zealand: Palmerston North | reverse complement strand
CCTCGCCCACTTACATTTATTAAAATACTCTGCTCCGCTTTGAGAGTTTTTGCAAGTTTCAAGCCATAAGCAACCGCGTGGGAACTTTCAAGTGCTGGAATTATTCCTTCCATTTTTGATAATTCATAAAAGGCATCCACTGCCTCTTTGTCGGTCGCAGTTTGATATTCCGCTCGTCCTATACTTTGCAAAAAAGCGTGCTGAGGCCCTACACCGGGATAATCAAGACCGCTCGCAATGGAATATGCATTTGCAACACTGCCGTTTTCTTGCAAGAATAAACTATTAAATCCGTGTTCTGTAAGTTCTTTTCCAAAAGTTATGCTCGCGGCGTTGTCGCCGATTTTTTCACCTCGTCCAAGTGGTTCAACACCAACGAGTTTTACATTTTCGTCATCCACGAAACCGCTGAAAATTCCTATTGCATTACTACCTCCACCGACACAAGCGACGACATAATCTGGCAGTTTGTCGTCCAATTCTAACATTTGCAACCTCGCCTCACGTCCAATTACGGACTGGAAGTATGCCACAATCAACGGAAACGGGTGAGGGCCTACGACAGAGCCAATAGCATACATAGCGGTTTGATACTCTTTAATGTAAGCATTGAACGCCTCGTCAACCGCTTCTTTCAGTGTTCTTTGCCCGCTTTTCACTGGCACAACATTTGCTCCCAAGATTTTCATTCTTGACACGTTTGGAGCCTCTTTTGCCACGTCAACTTCGCCCATATAAATATCGCATTCAAGCCCCAACAAAGCAGCAGCAGTAGCCATTGCAACGCCGTGTTGACCTGCACCAGTTTCTGCAATAACTTTTTTTTTGCCAAGATGTTTTGCCAACAAACATTCGCCGATTGCGTGATTGATTTTATGGGCTCCTGTATGGTTCAAATCTTCACGTTTGAGATAGATTTTACAGCCATACTTTTTTGACAAATTACTTGCAAAACTCACTGGACTTGGGCGTCCGGCGTAAGTTTTTAACAAGAAATCCAATTCGTCGTTGAACTTTTTGTCATCAATGAGTTTGTAAAACGCTTTTTCAATTTTTGCAAACTCGTTTTGCAATTCCGGAGGCAAAAAACTTCCACCAAAATCACCATAAAAGCCTTTTTCATTAGGCATTAAAATAGAACTAAAACTTTTCATAAAAAAAATAATAAAACAATAAACTGAAATTGGCAACCTTTTTGATAAACGAGATAAAGCAATTTAACTAAAATAATTGGACTAAATTATTTAACCCACGACTGGAAGTCCAAATTAGATATTAAATGAAGTCATAGACGCAACGACACTCGCAGTTATTGCGTCTTATAGCCATTGCCAGAAATTTTTGGTAGCAAACCCCTGTGAAAATTGCGAGAAAAAACCAAAATTTGCAACTTCACAGCACAGCATACTATTTTTTCAAAAACGTTTGCGTAAATTTCTTTACCACATCAATTATCCTATTTTCTGTTGTTTCGTCAAGAGATTTATTTTTTGTAATCATTTCAAGTATATCTTTGTTGTTTTGCTTGATTTCTTCAATGAATTTGGTTTCAAACTCTTTTACTCTTTCAACAGGAATTTCTTTCAAATAGCCTTTTGATGTGATGTAAAATATGCAAGTTTCTTCCGCCATTGAGTTAGGTTTGAACTGATCTTGCGTTAGAATAATGGATACTTTACGTCCTTTATCAAGCGTTGCAAGTGTCGCATCATCAAGATCGGAACCAAACTTTGAGAATGCTTCAAGTTCGCGATATTGTGCTAGTTCAGTTTTCATTGAGCCAGCGGACTTTTTAACTGCTTTTGTCTGTGCTGCCGAACCAACACGGCTGACCGATAACCCAACGTTGATTGCAGGACGGAAACCGCTATGAAAAAGTTCAGTTTCCAAGAAAATCTGTCCATCTGTAATTGAAATGACGTTTGTAGGAATATATGCAGAAATATCGCCGGCCTGTGTTTCAATTATTGGCAAAGCAGTCAATGAACCAGCACCTTTTTCATCACTAACTTTTGCCGCTCTTTCCAATAGGCGGGAATGTAAGTAAAACACATCACCCGGATAAGCTTCTCTTGCTGGTGGACGACGTAAGAGCAATGACATTTGACGATACGCAACTGCGTGTTTTGAAAGATCGTCATACACAATCAAGGCGTGCATTCCGTTGTCGCGGAAATATTCGCCAATAGCACATCCGGCATATGGAGCTAAATACTGCAATGGTGCAGGATCTGAAGCGGAAGCCACGACGATTATAGAATATTGCAAAGCTCCTTTATCTTCAAGGTCTTTTACAAGTCCGGCAATTGTTGATTGTTTCTGTCCAATTGCAACATATATTGAATAAACTTTATCTTTTTCTTCGCAATGTTCGTTTGCATTTGCTTGATTTATGATTGTATCAACAGCTATTGCGGTCTTCCCTGTTTGTCTATCGCCAATTATAAGCTCTCTTTGTCCGCGTCCAATTGGGATAAGTGCATCAATGACCTTAATCCCTGTCTGTAATGGTTCGTGAACTGATTTTCTATCCAAAATTCCCGGTGCCATTTTTTCAATAGGATTATAAGCATCAGCTTTTATCTCACCTTTGCCATCAATAGGATTTCCAAGTGCATCTACTATACGTCCAAGCATCGCCTTGCCGACCGGAATGCTTACATTTTTGTCTGTGCGATAGACTTTCATTCCTTCGCTAACTTTGTCATCACTTGCAAAAAGCACGACATCAACGCTGTCTGCATTTAGGTTTAATGCCATTCCTTCCGCGTTGCTTTCAAATTTTACAAGCTCACCGACACAGACATTTTCAAGCCCGTATATCTTTGCAACCCCATCGTAGATCGAAACGACAACACCGAACTCCTTTACATCAGGTTTTACATCAAGGTTTTTAATATTTGCTTTTATAACTTCAACGAAGTCTAAAACAGATCTGGCCGACATATCGGTGTAATCGCTTTGCTGGTTTTTTTAAAATGCAACAATTTTCATTGTTTGAGAACTTGCACTTTGACGATCTGGATACTTTTTTACGTTTATATAAAAACTTATCCAAGTTTTTCATAATCTGCCAAAAATTTTTTTATTCCGTCGTCAGTCAAGTGGTGATTAAAAAGTTTTGTGATTATACCATAAGACATTGTTGCAACGTCTGCTCCAATCTCAGCGACTTTTTCAATATGACTTACATTTCTGGTTGATGCAACAAGGATTTGTGTGTCAAAAGCGTAATTGTCATAAATTGTTCTTATTTTTGATATTAAATTCAGTCCGTCAACGCCATTATCTTCTAATCTACCAACAAATGGGGAAACGAATGTTGCACCAACTTTTGCACATAATAAAGCCTGCGCTGGCGTAAAGCATAAAGTCATATTGGTCATAATTCCTTTTTCCGTTAATGCTTTACAAGCCCTTATTCCATCTTGTGTTATAGCGATCTTTATACAAACATTTTCCGCAATTTGCGATAGTTCTTCGGCTTCTTTAATAATCTTTTCATAATCGTTCGATAGAACCTCCAAACTTACCGGTCTATTGTCGCACAATTTGCATATTTCTCTATATCTTTCCTTGATTTCATCTTTTGATTTCAAAGTTTTAGAGATAATCGACGGGTTCGTTGTTATTCCATCCAAAATACCAAGTTCATTGCATTTTTTAATTTCATCAATATTTGCAGAATCAAGGAAGAATTTCACAAAAACACAAAACACAACTTTTTACAAAAAGATAATATTCAAGGGCTAAAATTGCGTTCCCATTGTAATACCAAATTCAAGTGTGGTATCAAAGTCTTGCTTTAATATTGGTTTTGCATAATAAAAACCAATTTGTCCTATTATCGGATTTCTCCAAGTTATTGCTAAACCAGCTGACATACGAATATTTGAGCTATCTTTTATTGTTTCTCTATTTGCATAAAAGATATTGTTGTTTGGTATGTCAATGGCTTGTGTTGTATGTCCGGAAAAACCCCAGACAGAACCAGCATCAACAAATGCGGAGAAGAAAATACCGTAATCTTTTGGTATAAATAATGGCGTTCTTAATTCTGCTGAAACATAATAAAATTTATTTCCTTCTGTAGCATAATACATATCAGAATAAACACGTTGAAAAATATATGTTTTTCTAATTCTTGGACCTATTCCATAAAAATTAAAGCCTCTCATTCTGGAATATCCACCGAGTGAAAAGAGGTTTTCCATTCCAATGACTTGCCCGTTTTTAAGCGAGTGGACAATTCCTGCACTTCCTTCGCCGTGTAGGATTAGATCTTCTCCAAATATTTGAAGGTTTCCAGCGACATTAACGATATTTCTGATAAATTGTTGACTATTAGGGATGCCAAAGCCACCAAAATCAACTTGATATTGCAACATATAACCGCTTGTTGGATATCTTGGGCGGTTCATTTTGTTGTATGTTAAGCCTAAACCCAAGATATAAGAAGTTCTGCTTCCCATGAGTTGCTCGTAAAGTTTATATCCGGATTCTGACATTTGATGATACTCATATCTTGAAGCACTAATTGTTGTGCTGAGTGTTAATCTATGAGCTAACTCAAAAGATATTCCAGTTGTAAAGCCAAAATTTTGACCTTTGTATAACATCATTGATGTGTATTGTGTTCCCCCGCCGAGGTCGCCAAAGCGAGAATAATGTGCACTTGCAGAAAAACCTATATTGTGATTGCTGAAAAAATAAGGATCCGAAAAGTTAACACTATAGCTCTCCATATATCCGGATCTTTCTATTCCCGCTCCAACAGTGAAACCACGACCGAGGAAATTATGAATTGTCACGGAAGCACTTCCTATAATTCCATAATATCCACTATACCCAATGGAAAAATTGAGACGACCAAAGAAATTTTCTTCAACAACAACTTCAAGTTGCACAAGATCGGAATATGGAATTGGTTGTTCTAATATTTGGACGTTTTTAAAATATCCGAGCATCAAAAGCCTGTCCTTTGATAACTCTATTTTGCTTTTATCATATAAATCTCCCTCGTGAATTTCCATCTCTCTCAAAATAATATTGTTTTTTGTCTTATTATTGCCGGAGATAATGATCCTATCAATATAAGCTTTTTGCCCAATGTTTAGAGTGTAATCAATATTTGCTTTTTTTTCTTCTTCATCGTAGTCAATGCCATAAGTAGGACGAATATTTGAATAACCTTGCGAACTTAAATATTCGGCTATATTTGCAATGGTTTCGTCAATTTTTCTTTTATCAAAAGTTTTATTTTCCTTGGTTAGTATTAATTTTTTTAGTTTTTCATCGTTTTGGAATTTTTCCATTGGTGTCGAAATTGTCGATGTGCCAAATTTATATTTATCTCCTTCTTCTATGTCAAAATAGACTTTAAAGCCGTAGTTTTTTTTATCAAATGAAGTTATAACATTTTTTACATTCGCCTTTGCATAGCCTCTATTTTGGTAGAAATTTACAATCATTTGTTTATCTGCTGATGTTTTTCCGTCTTCAAAAGATGCACTTGAATGATCTATTTGAATAACCGAAATTTCTTGCGACAATATTTGCTCCTTTAATCTTCTTGCTGAAAAATTTTCATTTCCATTAAAAGTTATTTCTGTAATTTTACTCAAATGCCCCTCTGTGATATCAAAAATTACATCAACAGCATTCTCGTCTTTCAAAAAAACAACCTTTGCTTCAATGTGTGCATCTAAGTATCCCATTTTTTGCAATGTTGCATAAAACCTATCAAGATCTAATTTTATCCTACTTTTTGAGTACACCTGCCTTGGTTTTGTTGACATACTTTTTTTCACATCATCGCTGTCAAATTTGCTACTACCTGTAAAAAATACCCCACCAATCAACGGAGTTTCCACGACATTGATATTTAATTGTTTTCCATCTTCGTTTATGGAAATATCGCTAAAATTTCCAGTTGAGTATAGTCGTTTTATTGCGTCGTTTATTTTACTTTTATCAATATTCTCTTTTGTTTTTAACCCAGAAGTTGCGATAATAAAATCCTTGTCTATTCTCTTGTTTCCACTGACTTCAAGGTTTGCGATTATGCCAGCGTTTGCTTCATAAGCAAGTGAGAAAAGCATAATTGTGGCGGAAAAAAATTTTATCACCAATAAACAATTGCAAATAAAATTTAACTTTTTTAATTATCAAATAGATATATTTTTATTGCTCTAACGGACAGATGGCTGAGCGGTTGAAAGCACCGGTCTTGAAAACCGGCATACGTTTTTGCGTATCCAGAGTTCGAATCTCTGTCTGTCCGCCATTGATTTTTATACGTATTCTTTTAATTACTTGCAATAATTTTCATTTGAAGTAAATTTATCCGAGCGAGTTTAATATGAAGCAAGGGTATGAAGAAAATATGTTTTTAGCAAAAAAACACGAAGAGGAAGTCGTTCAAGATAAAGGTTATTTAACGATGATTTGGGAAACGATTAGAGGTCTTCTTCCTGGTCATACTTTGTCACCAACTCAACATATTATGGAAGTACCATATATAGGTGTTTTGCAATACGAACGTGCTACAAAAGATGTAATATGGGATTCAAGTGAATTCAGCAAAGATGCCTATCTTTATGTAGATAAAGAGAGATTGGAAAAACTATTTACATCTGGAAACATTTCTCTGTTGCCTGACGAATTTCTTGAAAATCTCGCTAAGGGTAAAGATTTCGGCAGATTTATTAGGGTTCCAATGATTTGTGAGAAAAGAATGTGGCATAGACAAAGTGGCGAGCAGTACAACGGGGTCAATGTACCGACTCTTGCAAGAGTTAGATTTGGTTTTCCAGGTGTCGCTTATACACCGAAACACAAGCATTTTATTCACACATATTTTAAAAACAATACCAAATATAATCCCGACGACTTAGTTGGCATTACAATTGGTGAGTTTAAAGGTCGTAATGACGGCACCGGTTTTAGACAATTTGTAGGTCTAAAAGAAGTAAAAGAGCAGGATTGCGGTTTTGGCAAGTTTACGAAAGGAGAAAAACATAAAGGTATTAAAGTTTTTTCTGAATACAAAAGAGAGAACAATAAGAATTTTTATTGCAACGAAACTTATTATATAGATCAAATTAATGCACCTAACGATAAAAAAGGCAGACGTGTAATGTATAGCCCTCTGCAGCAAAACTTTAATTTTTCAGGAGGAACCGACGCTGATAATATACGAGGCGACTTTCTTATCAAGGATATAGATGGGAATGATTTTGCAATGAAATTTCAAGGTAATGATAAGGTTATAACAAAAACAATATCAAAAGATATTGATTTAACAAAGATAGACGTAAATATTCCTGTTGCAGGTCCGAACTTACATGAGAAGTTCATCACAATTGGCGGTGCAGTTGCTGAACATTGTTTTGACATAGATGCTAATAAAGTAATTGTAACAAAAAAAAATGATTTAACTGACAAAAAAAGTTTCTTTGTTATGAACAAAAACGATGTAAAAGGACATTCTCTTCAAGAGCCGTCGGGGTTATCAAACGTTATTCAGGAAGTAGATCCGTCCAATAACCATTTAACATATTGTGATTTTTTATTTGGTGATAAGTTTATTCGTTTAAAAGTTGGTAAAAAAGCCGGTGCTGCTGGAAGTCCTGATGTGGCAAGAAATTACGACGATGTTAAAGGTGAGCTTGAAAATGTGGCACAAGCACTGTATTCTGGTGATATGGATTATCTTGCAAAAATAAAAAAAGACCAAAACAATAAATGTGTGTTTGAAGAGGTAGAGATAAAATTTCCTGATGGCAATGAAGTCAGGCTTGTTTTAAATGGCGCCCAACAAAAATATCAATTTGGTCGCGACGGTACTTTTATGCCTCAAGCACCTATGGATGAAAGTCGCTGTTTTTACGATGCATTTAATAAAAGCAGGGTTGCTTTAAAAACTAAACCACAACTAACTCTTGACGATTTAGATAATATGGCTCTGGAATTGGCGTAGTTGTTTTTTTTTGGTGTTTTATTTTTTATTGATAAAACGCCTCTCTTGCAGTTTTTATCATATAACTCTCGTTATGCAATGTCAGCAAAGTGCAACCCAATACTTCGTCTGCTTTTGTAAGATGGTGAATATATGCACGAGTGTGATTTTTGCAAGCATAGCATTGGCAATTTTCATCAAGTGGGCTTTCGTCAAGAGAGTATTTTTCTTGTCTCAATTTCAGCTCAATTTGTTCTCCTTTTTCTTTTGCAAAAGCAACTCCGTGTCGTCCATATCTTGCTGGTAATACGCAATCAAACATATCTGCTCCTCGTTCAATAGCACCAATAATATCAACAGGCTTTCCAATTCCCATAACATAACGCGGTTTGTTTTCTGGTAGCATATCAAGTGTATAATCAAGAATTGAAAATAAAGCATCGTTAAAACCCGTTACGCCACCAACGGCGTAGCCCTCAAAATCCATATCAACAAGTTCTTTGGCACAAATTTCTCTTAAATCTTGCTTGTCATTACCTTGAACTATCGCAAATTGCCCGTATCCTTCGCGTTGTTTAAATGCTTTTCTGCTTCTTTCCGCCCAGCGAATTGACTGAAATACCGCATATTTTTCACGTTTTGGATTTGTGTAAGGCGTACATTCGTCTAAAACCATTGATATATCCGCGTCTAGCACCCTTTGCATTTCAGTTGATATTTCAGGACTTAAAAATTGCAATGAACCATCAATATGAGAACGAAATTTTGCTCCTTCTTCTGTGATTTTGCGTAATTTTGTGAGTGAAGCAATTTGAAACCCTCCGCTATCAGTCAATATTGGCTTATTCCAATTCATAAACTTATGAAGTCCGCCGAGTTTTTCCATTTTCTCCATTCCTAGGCGGAGAAATAAATGATATGTATTTCCAAGTATTATTTCCGCTCCTGTGCTGTTTATCATATCGTTAGTCAGGCATTTTACCGTCGCTTGTGTACCTACGGGCATAAAAATAGGCGTATGAATATCTCCGTGTGCGGTGTGAATTATTCCTCTGCGTTTTTTTCCTCGTTTTTCAAGTAGTTCAAACTCAAATTTTGGCATTTAGATGCTAATACTACTAATAAAATTAGTTTTTACTTTGCAACTTGAAAAAATATTTCTTGTAATTTATAAAAGTTTTTTCTTAAATGTATTGCAAGTGTTTTTAGAAAAACAATACATTTCAACTTTTATCGTGTAGTTGTTTGTTTTTTTTCCACTTTTTTGTTTTTTGCCTTTTGCAAAGGTGTTTCATCAGCATTTGAAGCTTTCCCACAAGCAAAGGGAATGTTGTTTTTATGTCCCTATATCAATTTTTCTTGGTATAATAATCCGTTGGGTGGTGGTAGGTATGACACAAATGACAAAGTAAGACAGATGGTATTTGGATTATTTACAGAATATGGTTTGACAGATAAATTTACCATCGGTGGTGATGCATATTTGATTGAGACTTGGAGAAGCAAAAATGGAAAAATAGGTGGCTCAATAGGGGATAGGAGTTTTCAGTTAAATTATTTACAGTTATTTGGAAGATATACGTTTTTTAATCGTGATGGTTTTGTTTTTTCAGCATATACCGCTGTTTGGACGCCTTCTTTTGGCGACGGAACTGGAACTTTGAGCAAGTTTGCACCATATAATAAGTGGAGCAACGAATTTCGTATTGAAGGTGGATATCGTTTTGCTAATGGCGATCAGTTTGTTGCTACATTGGGTTATAAAGCACAATATAATCAAACTCGCGATGTATTGACAATGAAATTGAGTTATACGCACAAATTTCCTTGGGATATTTTCTTTATGGTTTGGCTCAAAAAAAATACATATCTCAATAAAGGAAATAAACTTTATGCTTTTGCAAAAGACAATCGCTTTGATATTGATTGCTTTAACCCAATCAATAACAATGGATATGTCGCACTTGATGTTTTTTTGATGAAAAAGGTTGCAAAGGGACAATTTGCTGGTGTCGCATATACTCATTCAATGTCAGCCAGTTGGCTTGGGAACAAGGGTATGAGATATGATTATCGTGCTTTTTGGGTAGAGTATTGGCTATTTTTGAAATAGTAATTAGATTAAATCGTTAGGAATTATTGGACTTATTAGACTTTGTAGTCGTGAACTATAAGTATTTTCCTGTTATGCTTATTTTTGATTGTCTAATTTCGTCTGGTGTCCCTTGTGCTATAATTTTACCACCTTCTTTGCCACCGCTTGGCCCCATGTCTATGATGTAATCAGCGTTTTTTATAACATCTAAATCGTGCTCTATGACAATTATAGTTGCTTTTTTTTCTATCAATGTTTGGAAAACAGAAATCAAATTATAAACATCCAGTGGATGCAACCCTATTGTTGGCTCGTCAAAAATAAAAAGTGTCTCGTTTTGTGTTCGTCCCATCTCAAAAGCGAGTTTTAATCGTTGTGCTTCTCCTCCTGACAAACTTGGCGTATCTTCGCCTAATGTTAAATATCCAAGTCCTAAGTCTTGTAAAACTTTTAATCGTTGGCAAACAACTTTTATATCTTTGCACGCCTCTAATGCAGTATTCACATCCATAGCCATAATGTCGGCAATGGAATATAAATCTCCGCTTTTGGTTTTATATTTTACTCCGTGTGCTTCTAATGAATAACGAGAACCGCGACATTCAGGACAAGGGATATTTACATCCGGTAAAAATTGAACATCAAGGCTAATTTCACCGGTTCCATCACAATTTTTACAACGCAGTTTGCCAGTGTTATAAGAAAAATCTCCCGCTTCATATCCATTTTTTTTTGCATCATCTGTTTTGGCAAAAATCTTTCTTAATTCATCATGAATATCGGCATACGTGGCAAGCGTTGAACGAACATTTATTCCAATTGGCGTTGCGTCAATAAGTTTTACATTTTTAATTCCACCAGTTGAAACATTTTTTATATGTTGTGGCAATTTTTCATCGGCAATTCTTGCTTTCAAAGCAGGCATTAGACTTTCAAGTATTAAAGTTGTTTTCCCACTACCTGAAACACCAGTAATCGCTATTAAACGGCCTTTTGGAAATTTTACTTCAAGTGGCTTTACCGTATGAATTTCGTTCGTAGACAAAGCAATTTCTCCAAATTTAAACATCTCGTCTCTGGCAACGACTGGTCTGACTTTTTTACTCCCAAAACCAGATAAAAACGGAGCAATTTGCGATTGTGCATTGTTGAGAATTTCAGTAATCGTTCCTTGTGTCATTACACGACCGCCATTTATTCCTGATTTTTCGCCCATTTCAATAATCCAATCTGCTTCATTTAAAATTTGTGCATCGTGGTCTACGAGAACCACAGAATTACCATCTTTAACCAAGTCGTGCATTACTTCTTTTAGCCCCTCGACATTAGCCGGATGCAATCCAATAGAAGGTTCATCAAGAACGTATAAAACTCCCGTTGTTCTATTTCTCACGGCTCTTGCAAGTTGCATTCTTTGTCTTTCGCCTGTCGACAACGTTGCTGACGCTCTGTCAAGAGAAATATACCCAAGCCCTAAGTCCACTAAACGTTTCGCAACTTCTAAAAAAGAATTACAAATCGATTTTGCCATTTCTTGCATCTCCGTTGGTAAACTTTTCGGCACACCTCTAACCCACTCTATTGCTTCAGTCAACGTCATTTTACATACTTCGTCAAGAGAAATTCCGCACAACTTTGGAATTCTTGCTTTTTTGCATAAACGACATCCACCACATTCATCGCAGGCACTTTGTATTAAAAACTTTTCTACTTTTTTCATTCCTTTCTCATCTTTGACCTTTGACAAAGCATTTTTAACCGTATAGATTGCACTATAATAAGTAAAATCCATTTCGCCGGCGACATTAGTTGTCTTGGATTTGTAAAAAATATGTTTCTTTTCTGGCTTTCCGTTATACACTATGTCTTTTTCTTTTTCACTTAAATCTTTAAAAGGAATGTCAGTTCTTACACCCATTGCACGGCAAACGTCCGTCATTAAAGACCACATTAAAGTCCTCCACGGAGCAACTGCACCTTGATCTATGGTAAGGTTTTCATTTGGCACCAGCGAAGCAATATTTACATCCATTATTGTCCCGACGCCACTGCATTTTTCACAAGCACCTTGACTATTAAACGCCAATTCTTCCGCACTTGGAGCCCAAAAATGAACCCCGCATTCAGGACAAACCAACTCCTTATCTGCGGCAACATTATTTGAAGGTTGTAAATAATGTCCGTTTGGACAACAATGGTTTGACAATCTGGAAAACATCAAACGAAGAGAATTCAATAACTCCGTGCCAGTACCAAAAGTGCTTCTAATATTGGGAACGCTTGGTCTTTGATGTAGGGCAAGAGTAGCCGGCACATATCTTATGTCATCAACACTCGCTTTCGACGCGATCGTCATTCTTCTTCTTGTATATGTTGATAGAGAATCTAAGTATCTACGTGAACCTTCTGCGTATAAAACACCAAGTGCAAGCGACGATTTACCACTACCTGAAACACCGGCAATTCCAACGATTTTATTTAAAGGAATATTAACGTCTATATTTTTTAAATTGTGGACTTTCGCACCTCTAATCTCTATTTTGTCCGGCATATTACAAATAGAAAAAACTTTTATTTAAATTCAAGAAAGCGATATTGTGTTTATCTTGTTGAAATGCTTGTAGGTGTTTTAAATAACAAAGATTAGTGCAAGCTGAAAGATTTTCCCCACTCACCCCCGTCCGTTTTTTGTCCCGTCTGTCTCATCCCTCCCCGCCCTGCCCGCCCCT
>AUXO017421822.1_pt1 | contig 12786 bp, 12 predicted proteins | sample 768731 | NCBI WGS metagenome assembly AUXO01 (sample SAMN02715735, study PRJNA202380) | gut metagenome | biome: sheep rumen | host: Ovis aries | place: New Zealand: Palmerston North | reverse complement strand
ACCCGTCGCCGTCTGGCAGAATATGGTTATCACTTCACTCGTGCCGGTTTACAAAAATATCGCACCATACTCACCGAGGCATATCGTGTTCGCAATCCCAACGATTGGGGCAATGCCCGTTATGTCGCTAACTTATTGGAGCATATCTACCTGCTCCACGCTAAGCGTTGCATGAAGAGCAAGACCCCTCATGGTCTCAAGTCTTTCTTCAGCATCACACCTGCTGACATCCAGCCCATCGATGTCCCTAAAGAGAAGAAACACATCGGTTTCTAATCGCAAATTATCCAAAAAAAATAAGAAAAATGTTTCTGTTTGGATATTTTTTATTATTTTTGCAAAGAAATCTAACAATAATGACAATAACTATGAACAAAAGACTGCTATTTCCTATTGCTATGCTGTGTGTGTTGGTGGCATCCTGCAACCGGCAAGGAGAACAGGAACCGGATTTAGACAATATCAGTATTATTTACTGTACTCCTACAGATTTGACCCAAAGTCTGCCTTTGGAAATCGACAATACTGCTGACGGTTGGCAAGCCAAATATAAGGGGGCGCCTTCTAAGGAAATCATCAGACTCAGTCCTCGATACTCCGTAAACGAAGACGGTGACAGCATTATTGTCTTTGACGAGATGATTGGCGACAAGCTCAATGGAAGATATTTCTTTGGGCACATTACCAACAATAAATATGATGAGCCGCACCAATATATCACGTATAAAAATGTCAAAGGAGAACCAATGGCAGAGTTCTACGCAACCATCATCAAACATGGAGATATCTTTGTTCACCACGATGACGTTGCAAAAGATTTCAAGTTGCTGATGTTGTACGATGCCAGCGACCCTGTAGGCTGTGGCTCGCAGCGAAGAGACTTGAATTTCACGTATCTCTTCCACGAAAATCCCAAGACCTTCACCTACCAGTTCAAGATTGAAGACGAATTCAAGATGGTTGCCTCAGACGATGGGATGCTGAGAATATATGATTATTACAGCTGGACAGGTGGAAATGGTTTTAGCGCAGACTATTACACGCTTACTGCCCAGTATAAGACCAAGTCAGGAGTGATCACATTGGATGGTTTTGAGGATATATTATTATCCCGCATGGTTGACTTCAAGGGTGGTGGCTTCCCCAAATGTGGTAGACTCAATGTGTATCAAGCCACACTTAACGGCAAGAAGCATTATCTCGTCGAGACAGTTTTTTACGACCCTATGCCAAGTTCTTTTGACGAGAAAGAACCAGACATTCTTAAGTCCGATGACTTGGCTCTATTTGCTTTTACTATTGAAAATGGCAAGCTCATGCCATCCAATATTTTAAATGGCAAATCCATGATAGAGTTGGTAAGCGTTGATTGCAATGACCATATCCGTTTTAAGTACGACGACAAAACCAAGACATTGCAAGTTCCCCAGCTCAACGCCAACACCCATGAGTTTACAGGCAAGTATAAGGAAATCAAGATTGGTTAATCGACAAGTATAAAAAGTATGAAACAGATTTCTTTTTCGAATTTCAGGCGATGAAAAAAAAGTAAAAAAATCCTTATTCGTTTGGAATATTTGGGAAAATTGATTACCTTTGTCACATTAAACTAAAAACCGATGGGAAAGTACGTACGAACACTAACAGTTTATTACGATACAGACATTAGTAGCAAAGAGATTCCACTCTTCCGAGGAGTGGTATTAAAAAGTCTTGGGGATCAGGCAAATGTGCTCTATCACAATCATACTGGCAATAACACATTTAGATATTCATACCCCCTTATCCAATATAAGCGTTTAGGAGGGAAGGCTGCAATTGTTTGTGTTGAGGAAGGGGCAGATATTATTGGACAGTTTATGTCTGAGACACCAGAAACCATATTGGTTGGAGAAAAAAAACTAAAATGCGAAGTTGCAAAAGTTACTCCTACAAGGATGATGGTGCAAACATGGAAAAAACCTTTCAGTTATTACTTGAATCGTTGGCTGCCACTTAATTCCAAGAACTATCAACTGTTTATGTCAACAGATGACGAAAAGGAACGTAAGGCATTGCTTGAAAATATTCTAAAAGGCAATTTGCTTTCGATGTTAAAAGGGCTCGGAGTGTATCTGGAAAATGAATTGATGGTTATTATTACCCAAATTAGTAATCCTTATATTGTATACAATAAGGGTGTTGCATTAATGGCATTTAATGCGAGTTTTGTTAGTAACTTATCTATTCCAAACAATTTGGGAATAGGTAAGAATGCTAGCATTGGCTGTGGCGTAGTGCATCAACAGAAATCTGAAATTGAAAAATCTCAAAAAGATGGAAACATATAAACAATTATTTGTTGGAGGTGATTTGTCTGGAATTCAGAAATTCCTCTATAACATTTCTTCAAAACGGGCAGCAGTCAGTCTAAAGGGAAGATCTGCTTATTTGAGAGAGTACACAGAAGATGTGTGTAAGAAACTAACGGATGTGGTAAAGCAAGCGGGTGCTACATCTGTTGATGTGATTTATTGTTCTGGTGGAAAATTCTATTTCATAACTGATAATGATAATCAGATTATAACTGCAATTGACCATTGCGCTAGTATAATTAAAGAAGATTTATGGAAGGAACACTTGGGACAATTAGGTATTAATATCAGTTATGTGGCATTTACTGAAAACCAAGACGGAACAGTCAACACAAACGACAAGGTCAATCAGAAACCTGGAGAGTTGTGGCGTTATGTAAACGCAGATTTTGCCCGGCAAAAGAATCAAAAATTTAAAGACGTAATCAAAAATCAGTATTTACAATTCTTTCAACCAATACCTGTTGGGGGCAAAGTAAAAGTTTGTGCAATTACTGGAATCGAGTCTCCAGATTGTGTTAAACTTGACAAAGAATTCGATCAAGAAGAAGAACTTTATGTATTGCCTTCTGTTAAGAGCCAGGTTATAAAAGGATTGAAATTACGGAAGATTCAAGGTTTTAAAACGTTTGAAGAGTATGCGGATAATTCTTTCTTAGGTGTTCTGAGAATGGATGTAGATGGTCTCGGAAAACGTTTTATTGAGGGATTTAATTCTATTGCTCAATATAGGGCTTTCTCCAATCGGTTGGTTGAGTTTTTCGAGAAAGGGGTCGAGAAAATACAGCAAGAGGAAGAGTTTCTCCCGTACCTTAATATTATATATGCAGGTGGAGACGACTTGTTTATAGTTGGTCGTTGGGATAAAGTGGTCGACTTTGCAGAGCGCATTCACAAAGAAACAGTTAAGCGATTCGAGTCAGATGGTATTAGTATTTCTGGTGGGATTGCTGTAGTTAAGCCAAAATTTCCTATTGCTAAGGCTGCGGAACTTGCGGGTGAAGCGGAAGAGGCATCAAAACACTTCCGCGATGGCGAGAAAAATGCTTTCCATCTATTAGGCAAGACCGTGTCATGGGATAAAGAGTTTGAGTATGTTAAAAGCATTAAGAATGAGTTCGTTGATTTGATTACAAAATATAGTCTAAGCAAGAGTATTCTTCACAAAATAATGCTTTATGCGTCTATTGCAGATTTAAACAAGGTTCGCAAAATGAAACAGAAAACAGAGGATTTTAGCTACATGTGGCATATTAGTTACTATATGACTCGTTATATGGAACGCTATAAATCCAATGATGTTGTCTGTGAGTTTTGTCGTAATTTGAGGGATAAAGAACTTACGGCCAATAAAGGACGGAATTTGGAGCTTGTTGGCTTAGCAGCTCGATGGGCAGAATTAGTATTGAGATATTCAAACAAATAAAAATAAAAACTTTAAACTATGAGTTGGAATAAGAACGACCTGATTCCCGAAAAGGAAATCCAAGAGAAAGTAACCGATGTAACAGTCCGGTTTGCTGAGAGATTTGGTATGTATCTTGCCGAAAAGGAAGGCATTGCAGAACCATTAACAACAAGCCAGTTAAGAAAATTTTTTGGTGAGGTGAAACGCCAGCAGATGGTTGGTTACAATGAGACTTCATTTGTAATGCTGAAACCGAAACTAGCCTATGCTGTAGGCCGTGCTAAGAATGGAAAAGACAAACCTAAAAAAATTGAAGATTTCTATTTTGTCTTGGCTGATGCGATAGAGAAAGTGGGTAGAAGTCAGGATAAGCAAAAGGCTTTTAAGAATTTTATTTCTATTTTTGAAGCCATTGTGGCATACCATAAAGTAGCTGAGAAGAAATAATTTTAATCCTAAAAATATCATTATTATGGAAAAATTAATAAAGAAAATCAAGATAAATACCACCATTACCCTTCTTTCTGGTCTTCATATTGGCGGTAGCAGTGAGAATATTGAAATTGGCGGAATTGATACGCCTGTTATTAAACTGTCTTTTAAAAATGGACAACCATACATTCCTGGTAGCTCTTTGAAAGGTAAGATTCGCTGTTTGCTTGAGCAGACGGAAGGAGCGAATGAGATCGGTCTAAGCCCCAAAGTCAATCATTTGTTTGGAATCACAGAAAGCAGATCATTAAATATAACTCAAAATATTCCCTCAAGAGTTATTGTAAGAGATGCTATGCTTACTAAAGACTCAGAAATCGCCTTGAGGGGCAATGACAATTTGGACATGCCATATACTGAAGCAAAGACAGAAAATACGCTAGACCGTATAACAGCAAAATCAAATCCCCGCACCATTGAGCGTGTTCCTGCTGGTGCTGTTTTCAATGCTGAATTCATTATAAATGTATGGGACGATGACAAAGAGGATGATTTAATGGCATTCTTTGAAAGAGGTATTCGTCTACTTGAGAATGATTATTTGGGAGGAAATGGTTCTCGTGGCTATGGTCAAATCAAATTTGGAGAACTGAAGAAAACCGAAATCTCAGAGACTAACAACTGGAAAGCATAACCGATAGACATCGTTATATGGCAACATTTAATATTTATAAGTTGCACTTTGTCTCTCCTCTACACATCAGCGACCAATGTGACGATGGTAGTATCAGTATGAAGACTATTCAGTCTGACACACTGTATGCTGCCTTGACATCCTGTTTAGCAAAGGTCGGTTATAAGATTCCTCCTGATGGTGATCTTGGATTTACTATCAGCAGTATGTTTCCATATTATCAAGAGAAGAGTGATAGTGCTCCTATCTATTTTCTTCCAATGCCATTTCAAACACGTCTGCCAGAACTAACTGATGTGTCGAAGGCTAAAACCATTAAGAAAATACGATGGATAGACAGTAAATTATTTACATTAGTATTACAAGGAAAGCAATTCTTTGATGGTACTAATGAGTATTATTCTCATGTTCATGGTAGTTATTTTACAGAACAGCCTTTCCCTGTTGAAGCAGACGAGTTTGTACTGTCAGAAGTAGCTCAACGAGTGTTTATGGAAAGTAGAACAGGCAAAAAGGATGCATTACCTTACTATATGGATCGAATCACTTTTCGTGATATGTCTGGCCTTTACTTTATTGCTCAAGGGCATGTGAACCTTCTAGAAAAAGCATTGTCTTTATTGGCCTTGGAAGGAATTGGCACAGACCGTAATGTTGGTTTTGGTTTCTTTGAATATACCACTGATGTGCTGACAATAGATACTCCAAAAGATGCAGACCATCAAATGTCTCTGTCGATACTGATACCTGATTCGGAGTCTCAATTACATCAGTTGTTGGAATCCAGTCTGGTAGCCTATGATTTTATGCGTTGTGGCGGATGGATAACTACCTATCCTTACAATACGTATCGTAAAAATGCCATTTATGGTTTCTTGCCAGGCTCTGTATTTAGTATGACAGATAGTTCTGATGGGGTAGTGGGGTGCATAGTAAATTTATCACCACAAAAAGAAATACAATCTATTATGCATCCAATTTGGAGAAACGGTAAGTCTCTGATGCTTCCTATAAAATTGAGCTAAACAATATGAATAAATATCATATAGAATTAGAAGTTCTGACACCTCTTTCAGTGGGTGCAGGAAATAATAGTGAATGGATACCGGGAGCAGATTTCGTGCAAAAAGATGGCATGATATATGTTTTAGATATCCAGAAAGCAGCTGCTGCTGGCATAGACCTAGGGAAATTGACTGATTTATTTGTTAAATCAGATGGTAAGGGAATTTGTAACTTGTTAGGAAATAAACTTGAACAGTGCTCAAAGTATGTTTTCAAGAAGCCTGCTTCTTCCAATAATCCCATCAAGTCATTCTTGCGGACTCAATTCTATGATTTGCCAGTGGTTGCGGGTAGCTCTCTAAAAGGCTCCATCCGTTCTGCTTTATTCAAGAGTTTGCGTTCTCCCAATGAGCAGGATAATGTTTCCGTCTTTGGCTCTATGAATAATGGAACGGACTTTATGCGCTTCATTCAAGTTTCTGATTTCGAAATGCCTACCACCATATTGGTTAACTCCAAGTTGTTTAATCTGCGGGGAAAAGGAACAGATTGGCAAGGGGGATGGAAACATGCAGGAACAAAAGATGGAGATCCTCATACTGACGGAGAATATTCTCCACAGGGTTTTAATACCTTATACGAATGTGTTGAACCTGGTCAAAAAGGTTATGGCAGTATTGTTCTTGCTACTAAAGCTTACGACCTATTGGAGCATAGCAGGGCTATTATTAGTCATATAGAATCCAAACATGAGCTAATCAATGCCAATATCTGTGAATTGTTTAAAGTTATTAATCATACAACAAGAACTTATTTAACAAAAGAAAAGCAGTTCTTTAATCAATATCCAGCTCAACGGACTGATGAGATTGTGTCTAACATAGATTACTTATTGAGTCTCATTCCAACGGATGGGTCATCCTGCCTTCTTAAAATGTCTGCAGGTGTAGGCTTCCATTCCGTTACAGGCGATTGGCAGTACGACAATTATGATGAGACAGGCATTTGGGAAGAAGGTAAGCATAAGGATAAGAAAAAGTATAAATCCCGTAAGACGGTTGAATACAAAGGTAGACTGATGTTGATGGGTTTTGTTAGATTGCGCAATCTGACACGGAATGAAGTTGAGACCGTTTCAGAGAACTTACAGGCAAAACATCAAACTATTATAGAGAACATATTGGCTCCTATAAAAAATCGCGAAGAGGCTTTATTACAAGCAGAAGAAGAAAGAAGAATAAAAAAGGAAGCTCGTATCAAGGAAGAACAAATAAGAAATTATTATCAGCAATTGATGCAAGAAGCAAAAGAACTTCATGATGGAAATCGTCTTGACGAGGCTATTGCTAAAGCAGAAAAAGCTGCAGAATTGCTGCATGATAATATGGAAGCACTGTCCCTCATCGAGCAATGCAGGAGTGAAAAGATTTCTCAAGATTTTTTAAAAGGACAGGATGATGACAAAAAGAAGAAATTTGAGCAACCATTGAGCGTCGTTTTGCAAGGTAAAACTTCTGTTGGAAATATCGTGGGTACAACAGCTACATGGATGAAGTACCATCCCAATCCCACATTTGGCGAGGGAGAATATCTTGCTCTTATTGCTTGTCTGCAGGGAAAGTCTGCAAAGGAAATAAAAGGTAAGCGTAAAGAATTGGAAAAAGCCATTGAGAAAGAGTGGACGGATAAGATAATGGCTGCATTGAATGCAATATAATATGAAATTATATAAGATTGATGATGCATAGAAAAGTCTTTATATCATTCTTGGGAACCAACAACTACGTACAGTGTCGATACGACATTAAGGGCTCCGTTTCTGAGCCTGTACGATTTGTTCAAGAGGCATTGATTGAGTATTTTTGCAAAGATTGGACAGATAATGACAGAATCTTAATATTCTGTACGTCTTCGGAAACAACTGGTGAAAACGGCTCAAAGGAAATCAACTGGTTTGATAATGGGCAGTCGCGTATTAAAGATGATATAGAAGCAATTGGTTTACAACATAGACTCTACGATTTGAAAACTCGTCTTGAGCTCAAAGCGCAGATAGAAGAGTATGACATAGATGCTGGATTTTCTGAGGAAGAAATCTGGAGTATATTTGAGACAGTCTATTCTAAACTCCAATCAGGCGATCATATATATTTTGACGTAACCCATGCATTCCGTTCTATTCCACTCTTCTCCATTGTTCTTTTCAACTATTCCAAATTTATGATAGATACTCGTTTGGTGTCTATTATGTATGGAGCGTTTGAAAAGTTAGGTCCTGCTTATAAGGTAAATGAATTACCAATTGAGAAGAGAGTGGCACCTGTTATTGACCTTACTAATATTGCCCGCTTACAAGAATATAATCAAATCGCCAGTGGACTTAAGGATTTTGGAAAGGTAGAACAACTCAAGGATGTTATCACATCCCAATTGGAGTATTCTTCTGACCAGACCATTCGAAACTTGCGTGATTCTATCGCTAATCTGGATGAATATATTGCGACCATTGATCTGAAAGAGATAAGGAGTGGAAAGTTCATTAGTAAATTCAGAAGTAGTTATAGGAACATAAGAAAGAAGAAGAAATTTATAAAACCTATTTGTAATATCCTTGATGAACTTTATCGTGAAACAGGCGATTTTGTAGAAGAAAACAGCTATAAAAATATTGAGGCGGCTATTAACTGGGCCATTAAACACGAAATGTTGATGCAGGCATTCCCGTTAGCAGCAGAGTACGTCATTCAGCGTGTTGCTGATAAGTTTAAAAACGACAAACCCCATCAATTATCTCCCAGGCAATTTCGAATGTTTGTCTCTTCTATTCTGGGTATGCCCGAAAATATATTTATGATAAGGGATTGGGATGATATGCTTGCAGATTATTCAGATGTCGCTGATATTATTGCGGATGATTCCCTGGTGCAAGAGCTTAGGCCATTGTATGATCGCATTAGATCGTCTCGCAATTCATTGGCTCACGGCAATGGCGTTATCAAATTTGCAGAGTTGATAAAGAATGTTCCCGATATAATAGATTGTATTCGCTACTTAAATCCAAACTATGTTGAGTATCCGAGTACTAAACAAATTATGAAGGAGTTATGTTTATAAACCTGACCAACCATCCATCAGCTAACTGGAGTTGTCTTCAACGAGAAGAAGCTCTAAGGTTTGGTAAGATAGTGGACATGCCGTTCCCTGTGATTTTACCAAATGCCAGTAGCGTTGAAGTACAACTCCTTGCAGAAACGTATGTGTCGAAGGTCATGGAAGAAATGATGCAGGAACAGTGCATCGTGGTACATATTATGGGCGAAATGACCTTTACTTACAAAGTTGTCTCCCTACTGAAAGAGGAAGGCATTACTTGTCTTGCCTCTACAACAGAACGCAATGTTATCATTGCACCTGATGGCAAAAAGATTTCAGAGTTTACATTTGTACAATTCAGAGAATATTAAATCAAAAACGAGCATATTATGTGTACTTTAACAAAAAGAGACATATACAGTGTTGTTACGTTGCTGTTATTGATTGTTGGCGAGTTTTTTGCTTTATGGGGAGGAGCTCATGAGCATTACTGCAACTGGATATATGTTTCCTCTATAGCATTAGCACTCATTGCGATTTTGTTGATATGGGGTTATGCAAGTAAAACCTTGAAGTTTGAGGCTTTTACCTTTACCAATCTTTTGGCAAGTGCTATTGCCCCACGTCCTCTTGGAGTAGTCTATTTGCTAGGCTTTGTCATGCATCTTAGTTGGCTAACTGATGGCGTGCTCAATTATATTGTTGGGGATCCATGGCAGTTGCCTTTTCTGGTTGGAGTTATAGGGATTTTATTATTATGGCTGGCATTCCCGGATACAAAGATAGCGAAAAGTGACAATAAGGATGTCGTCTTCATTTCTGGAATATCCAAGATAAATGCAGAAAGCATTATGGTTAAAGATGGAGATGAGGCGAAAACAGCTAATATCATTGGGACATGGAATGTCGTTCCACTCGTTCGTTTTCTAAACTTGGTGTTTGTGTCAAGGGCTATCAAACCTGAAAATGTCAAAAAAATCCTTATTCTTAGTTCTAATGGAAATTCCCTAGACAGAATCCGTGAGGTTTCCCTAAAAGGCAATAACAGTATTGCCGACATGCTCATGATTGATGTTACAGAGCATTTCCAACTTAAGGATTTTCTGGAGCAGGTTTCTAAAACGCAAATTATAACTGTGAAGGATTTGACAAACAACAAGGAGAGGAATGTTATTCCCCTTATTTTTGATAATAATGATAATCTTATCAAGACTATCATCAAAATTACCGCTCTATTAGAATTCCCAGAGCAGTGCGATTTTGTCGATAATTTGAATATCGAATTAACCCGTCCATGCGATTATGATAATTTCGACGAATGCTTCGGTGTTCTTAGAAAAGCTGTAGAGAAAGAGGATAATAAGAAGCAGCTACTTAATTTCAATCTCACTCCAGGAACAGGCATTATTGGGTCACTGATGACGTTGTTCTCCATCGACAATGATAGAAAATTGTATTTCTATGCGCAGTTCTCTAAACTAAAGAATAGTGAGCGCCTGAAACCAGTAGATAAAGATATGATTCCCTTGGAAAACCTGTTGTCTCAAGCATTACAAAAATTGAAAAATCCGACCTAAGTTATATCAGTCAAAAAGTGGTTTTAGAAAAAAAGATCTTTGACATATTGATACAGTATAATGTGTATTTCCTATATAACAAGGATTAAAGAGGGTTGTCGAAGAGCTTACATTCTTCGCCCAGATAATCTTATTTGTATTCCATTAGAAAAAGGATAGGAATAATCCATAGTAGCCGGCAATCTTTACCTCTGATGTATATCCAAGATAACAAGGATTAATATATGTACCCAATAGGCATAAACTCATTCTCGTCATCTTCCAATGTCATTCCATAACAACAAGGGTCAAGACAAATAAATAGTGCTAAGTATACTCGCAATGAGCCCGAAGAGTTCCAATGCCATTCCTTTACAACAAGGATTAAGATAGGACGTCTTTGTCCCAATAATACGTTTTTTGGTTATTCTATCTTCATTCCATCAAAACAAGGATTAAGACTCTTCCTTGGCAATCCAGTACATGATTCCAAATGAATTCTATCTTCATTCCATCAAAACAAGGATTAAGACAAGAATATCAAGCTCATTATGCCAGCCACAATAGTTATTCTATCTTCATTCCATCAAAACAAGGATTAAGACGTAAGGAGTCTTGTACCGCTGGGGCTGCAACACCATTCTATCTTCATTCCATCAAAACAAGGATTAAGACACCACGGCCTGAGCCTTGGTTGGGTCGTATGTCACATTCTATCTTCATTCCATTAGAACAAGGATTAAGACTTACGCTCGAATTCATCAACAGAAGAACCAATCTCTAGTTCCAACGCTATTCTATTACAACAAGGATTAAAAGTTATGTAAATCTGCAGCATAAGATTATAAATAGTTTGAGACAATCCATTGTTGTTCCGAAAATTATTTGTAATTTTGCAACGTGTCAACATTTGGCGAAAATTGTTATTAGGAAAGAGGATTGGGTGAACATCTATCCGCTCTGTACTGAATGCTATGCTCGCATAGAATATATACCAGCGGTTAAGAAAAAAGAGCCAGTTAAGATAGCTGTTGTCTAGGCATAAATATTCTATAATGTATGCGCGATCTTTGACTTATTGATACAAGTAAATCTGGAAAATCATTTGCGAAAAAATGATGAAAGTATATGTTAAGTAGTTGGAAATATGGAGGATGCGAAAAGTCTGGCGAAAGAACAAATCCACAAATCATTAGTATATAGGACTGTTCCAACGCTATTCTATTACAACAAGGATTAAGGCAATGTGAGCAGCGTGTAAATAAAGTTTATCATAATATGTTCCAACGCTATTCTATTACAACAAGGATTAAGACAATGTACCCGATTGGCAAAAATTCATTTTCATCGTCATGTTCCAACGCTATTCTATTACAACAAGGATTAAGACTCCTTTTTTTTACAATTGTAAAAATTTAATAAAGTCCCAACGCTATTCTGTTACAACAAGGATTAAGACATGTACGGCTCGCAAACACGTGGAGTGATGTAAAAATATTATCTTCATTCCATTAGAATAAGGATTAAGACCCCATCATGTGCCATCCACGCACTCTCTGAGTTGTATTCTATCTTCATTCCATTAGAACAAGGATTAAGACACATTTGCAACAAAGTTGTAGGCATAAACATTAGCGCGTTCTATCATTCCCATAAAATAAGGATTAAGACTTGTACCAGTCACTCTTACCTTACTCCAATCACATTCTATTTTCATTCCATTAGAATAAGGATTAAGACACTGGCCACACATGTCGATAGTCTGCCTTTTTAATATTCTATCTTCATTCCATTAGAATAAGGATTAAAACAAGAAAGCCATATAGTCGATGAGGTCATTTCTGATACTTCTAAAAACATTCCATTAGAATAAGGATTAAGACTCATAACCAGCCAGAAGAAGTGCACTCTTTCCTATTCTATCTTCATTCCATTAGAATAAGGATTAAAACAAATCATAAACGGTGTTTCCGTTCAGCTCACCTGTGGATTCTATCTTCGTTCCGTTAAAACAAGGATTAAGACGTGAACCACCCATTGTTATCCTTATTATCAGGAACAATTCTATCTTCATTCCATCAAAACAAGGATTAAGACTCATACTTCACACCGTAAGCGGTAGAAGTCTGAGCAAATTCTATCTTCATTCCATCAAAACAAGGATTAAGACGAAGGAACGTAGCCTTCCTCTGCAACGAAGATCTGCTTATTCTATCTTCATTCCATCAAAACAAGGATTAAGAC
>AUXO015273111.1_pt1 | contig 12787 bp, 12 predicted proteins | sample 768731 | NCBI WGS metagenome assembly AUXO01 (sample SAMN02715735, study PRJNA202380) | gut metagenome | biome: sheep rumen | host: Ovis aries | place: New Zealand: Palmerston North | reverse complement strand
TAGATTTTAATTAAAGCTTTTTGTATTTATTTTGCAATTTTATCAACTAATCCATAATGAATAGCTTCAATAGCTGATAAGTAATTGTCACGATCGGTATCTTTTTCAATTGTTTTAATACTTTTTCCAGTATTCTTAGCTAAAATTTTATTCAGTCTTTCTTTGAGTAATAATATTCTTTCAGTGGCAATCTTAATATCACTAGCTTGCCCTTCACTTCTACCTAAAACCTGATGAATCATAACATCAGAATTTGGAAGAATTAGTCTTTTTCCCTTACAACCACTAGATAATAAGAAAGCTCCCATGCTAGCAGCAATTCCAAAGCAAATAGTTGAGACATCACTTTTAACAAAGTTCATTGTATCATAAATTGCTAAACCACTAGTAACACTTCCTCCAGGAGAGTTAATATATAAATAGATATCATCATGACTGAGAGAATCTAAATATAACATTTGAGCAACAATATTGCTACTAACTTCATCTGTAATTTCCCCAGAAAGAAGAATAATTCTATTTTTTAATAATCTAGAATAAATATCATAGCTTCTTTCGACACTGTTTTCTTGATCAACAACAACTGGAATAAAGTTCATAACTATCACCTATTTATAGTATAATGTCAATAAAAATAAATATTCATATAATAATGTGACAAAATGTGTTATACTGAAAATAATAATAGAGGAGTGTGGTATAAGTGATAGAGACAATCGAAATTATAATAAGAGGTAAAAAATATAAATACAGTAAAAACATTACTTTACAAGAAATATATAAGGAACACCAAGAAACACACCAATATCCTATTATTATAGCTAAAGTAAATAACAGATTAAGAGAATTAAGCTACAAATTAACAGAAGATTGTACAGTAGAATTTTTGGATTTAACTTCATATGAGGGAAGCAGAGTACATATAAGTGGCTTAATATTTGTCCTTCTTTATGTTGTAAAAAAATTATATGGAAAAGATGCTGATATCAGAGTTCGCCATTCGCTAGATAAAGGAATTTACATTCAAACGACATTTAAATTGACAGAAGAAAAATTAGCAAGAATCAAAGAAAAAATGAAAGAAATAATAGAAAAAGATTTACCAATTACTAAACTAATGATTGACCGTTTTGAGGCAATTGATTATTATAATAAAATAGGTGACCAAGTAAAAGCACAGGTGCTAAGATACAATACAGACAACTATATTAAACTATATCGTTTAGGAAATCTTTATAACTACTTTTATACCTTAATGCCATTGTCAACAGGAAAAGTGAAAGACTTTGATTTGACTTATATTAAAGGAAATGGCTTTAATTTAAGATTTCCAACAGTCTATATCAATAGCAAAATTCCAAAATATGAGCATCATCCTAAAATGTTAGATGTTTTTAATCACTATAAAGAATGGGCAAAATTAATTAAAGTAGAAACAACCGTTGATTTAAATCGGATAGTGTCTACAGGAAAAATTAGTGACCTAATAAAGATGGATGAAACGGTTCAAAGTAATAGATTGCTTTTTCTAGCTAAAGACATTAACGATGGAAAGGATAAGATAAAAATAGTTTTGCTAGCCGGACCATCTTCTTCTGGTAAGACAACAACCTCTAGAAAACTATGTATGTATTTAAAAATATTTGGTTTAAACCCAAAAACGATTAGTATGGATGACTATTTCTTAGATCGCAAAAACACCCCACGAGATAAAAATGGCAATTATGACTTTGAAAGTCTAGAAGCTCTAGATTTAAGTCTTTTTGATAAACAAGTGGCTAGTCTACTAAAAGGAGAAGAAGTAACTCTTCCCACTTACAACTTCATCATAGGAGAAAAAGAATATCAAGAAAAAATGAAATTGGAAGAAAATGATATTTTAATCATTGAAGGAATACACGCTTTAGATAGCAGAATTTTAACAAATATTAAAAGAGAAAAGAAATTTAAAGTATATATAGCACCACTAACAGAATTGAACATGGATAATCATAATCGTATTTCTACAACGGATAATCGGCTATTAAGAAGAATTGTTAGAGATAATAGAACTAGAAATTATCCTGTTGAAAGGACTTTAAAACAATGGGCTAGCGTAAGAGAAGGAGAAGAAAAATATATTTTTCCATATCAAGATGAAGCTGATGAAATGATAAATTCAGCTGCCATTTATGAAATAGGAGTCCTAAAAACATATGTAGAACCCCTATTGTACTCCGTTGAAAATACATCCCCATACTATGAAGACGCTAAAAGATTAATCAATTTCTTAAGATTATTCTTACCAATACCTGCAGATTCAATACCAGAAGATGCTATTATAAGAGAATTTATTGGCGGAAGCTATTTCCATGAATAAAAATTGTCCACAAAAATTGTGGATATTTTTATTTATTAAGCAATTAATATTTTATATGTGCTTTTTTAAAGGAACATCCAATGACTATCAAAATCCATCCTATTGATAAGAAATATATTACTATACCAAGCAAATCCTTGTTTCTTTTTCATCTAAATCTAAAACTAATGGAAAAAAAACTAGTCATCTAAATGAAAAAGCAAATAAATAAATAAAAAAATATTATGTAAAATTTTTAATTTTATTTGACAATAATTAAAAAAATAAAAAAAATAATGTATAATAAGAATAAGGAGATGATAAAGTGATAAGAGTAGCAATTAATGGATTTGGAAGAATTGGAAGATTGTGTTTTAGACTAATGGAAGAAAATGAAGAATTTGAAGTTGTTGCTGTAAATGACTTAACAGATGCAGATCAACTTGCCTATTTGTTAAAATATGATACAAATCACAGAAATTACAGAATTGATGAAATTCATGCTGAAGGAGAATATATAGTTGTTGGAAATCGTCGTGTAAAAGTTTACGCTGAAAAAGATCCAGCAATGTTACCATGGAAAGATTTAAACATTGATGTAGTTTTCGAATGTACAGGTTTATTTACATCAGACGAAAAAGCAATGGCTCATATTAATGCTGGGGCCAAGCATGTTATTATTTCAGCACCAGCAAGCGGAGATTTAAAAACAATTGTCTACAATGTAAATCATGAGATATTAACCGGAGATGAAAAGATTATTAGCGCAGCTTCATGTACAACAAACTGCTTAGCACCGGTAGTAAGCGTTCTAGATAAAGAGTTTGGGATTGTAAAGGGATTTATGACAACTGTACACGCTTATACAAATGATCAAGCTTCATTAGACATTGCTCATAAAAAAGGACATATGGCTCGCCGGGGTAGAGCTTGTGCAGCAAATATTGTACCAGCATCAACCGGAGCAGCCTCAGCTATCGGATTAGTTTGTCCAAATTTAGCAGGTAAACTTGATGGAACTGCTATGAGAGTACCTGTACCTACTGGGTCAGTTATAGATTTAGTTCTAGAACTTGGAAAAAATACCACAAAAGAAGAAATTAATAAAGTTCTAAAAAATCATACAAATGAAACAATGGAATTTACAATGGATCCAATTGTTTCAAGTGATATTATTGGAAGACGCTGTGGATCCTTAATAGATGGATTACTAACCAATGTTTTAGAGGTAGATGGAAAGCAACTAGTTAAAGTAGTATCGTGGTATGACAATGAAATGAGTTATACTGCACAAATGGTTCGCACAGCAAAATATTTAATGAATAAATAAAAAAGGAAGAATAATCATAATTGAATTCCTTTTTTTTTAACACAAAAAATGATATACTTATAATGAATAGGAGAATTATAATGAATACAATAAATGATTTAAATATAGAAAATAAAAAAGTAATCATACGATGTGATTTCAATGTGCCAATAAAAGATGGCAAAATAGTAGATGATACCCGAATAAAAGAATCGCTAGAAACCATAAAATATTGTTTGAAAAAAAATTGTAAAGTAATTTTACTATCTCATTTAGGAAGAATAAAGGAAGAAAAAGATCTTGAGAAGAATAATCTTTCTCCAGTAGCAAAGGATCTATCAAAACTACTAAATAAAAAAATAATTTTTAGTGAAAAAACTAAAGGGAAAGAATTAGAAGAAAAGATAGAAAACATGAACTATGGAGATGTTTTATTAATTCAAAATACAAGATACGAAGATTTAGAAGGCCAAAAAGAAAGCAAAAACAATTCAGAACTAGGAAAATATTGGGCATCTTTAGGAGACATCTTTATAAACGATGCTTTTGGAACAGCGCATAGAGCCCATGCTTCCAATGTAGGCATTGCTTCTCATTTACCTAGCGCCTTAGGCTTTTTAATAGAAAAGGAATTAAAGGCCCTATCAACATTAGAAAAACCAGCTCATCCATTTATAGTAATCCTTGGAGGAGCTAAAGTTGTTGACAAAATAGGAGTAATCAAAAGATTAGTTACCAAAGCGGACAAAATACTAATTGGCGGAGGAATGGCTTTTACTTTTTTAAAAGCAAAGGGCTATGAGATTGGAAAATCTATTTTAGATGAAGGAAGCATTGCCTTTTGTAAAGAAGTATTAAAAGATTATAGTGAAAAAATAATATTGCCAGTAGATTTCGCTATATCAACCGAGTATTCTAACTCCGGAATTTACCAAGAAAAAGACATTGAAAATTTTGCAAAAAATGAAATAGGACTAGATATTGGATCTAAAACAAGAAAACTATTTGAAAAACACATAGAAAAAGCAGCTATAGTTATGTGGAACGGGCCATTGGGAGTATACGAATTTGATAAGTATCGAAAAAATACAGATGAAATATTAAAATACTTAGTAAAAAACAAAATAAAAACAATTTTAGGTGGTGGAGATATAGTGGCAGCAGCAACAACGGCAGGATACAAAGAAAAAATATATCATGCATCCACTGGAGGTGGTGCAACACTAGAATATCTAGAAGGAAAAAAATTACCAGGTATAGAAGTTATAAGAAGAAAATAATAATTAAGTGGGTGATGGTTTTGAATAAAGAAAAATTGTTTTTGGTAGATCCATATAATGATTTACAAATTCAAACGATTACAACATTTGAAGATGAAAATAAAATAGAAAAAAAAATATCAGCTGAATTAAAAAAAATACAAAATAACTTCTCAAAAAAACAATACATTAATCAAAAAGAAAGCTCAAATGAATTAGCTATAAATCTTTTCCTAGAAGAAAAAGGTAAAATAAAAGATATTTGTAGTATTCAAGGAGAAAAAGATATAAAAAAATGTAAAATAACATTTGTTCCTATCCAATCACCTACAAGAAAAAAAATGATTAAATTAGCAACAGAGTATGCTCTGGAAATGTTAAAAATGAAACTTGTATTTCTAGATATTAATCCAGAAGATAAGTTAGTAATATCATACTTAAAATCTAATGGATATGAAAATTTAGGAGAAGAAAAAGGAAAAATAATATTTTTAAAAGAAAAGGAATAAAAATATAAAGGTAGATAATATGAAAATTTTAGATAGTATAAAAAAGAACACCATACTATTATTAATTATTACTTTAATAGTATTATATGTTATATTGAAAGATGATTTTTTTAATATTATAAATATATTAAAAAATTTAGATATGAAATACATTTTATTAGCTATTTTGTTTTTCTTTTTGTCTGTTTCTATAAAGGGATATGTAAATTATAAAATAACAAATGATAAAGATAAAGTAAGTTTAATGGAAGCAATTAAACATAATCTGATTGCCCAATTTTTTAATGGTATAACTCCTTTCTCAACAGGAGGGCAACCAATGGAAGTTTATATGTTAACAGAGCATAACATTCCTGTTTCAAAAGCGACCAATCAAACAGTTCAAAGCTTCATTTTTTATCAAATTGCCTTAGTAATATGTGGTATATTGGCTGTACTATATAATTTTACATTCCACATTTTTCCAAAAATCAAACTATTAAAACATTTAATCTTATTAGGATTTTTTATTAATACAGCAGTTGCTGTAGTATTAATACTAATTTCTTATTCAAAAGTAATCACAAAAAAAATTGGAGATCTAGTTATTAAAATTTTAAAGAAATTAAAAATAAAAATAAACGAAGAAAAAATACAGAAAAGTTTTGAAGAATATTATGAAGGTTTTCAAGAAATAAAATCAAGAAGAGGATTGTTTGTGTCAGGGGTTGTCTTAAATATTGCCAGTTTATTGCTCTTATACATAATACCATTGCTTATCCTTTATAGTATGAGAGATTTTTACAGTATAAATGTTCTAGAAACATTAACAGCTTCTGCCTATGTTTATATTATAGGTGCTTTTGTCCCTATTCCAGGAGCTAGTGGAGGTATTGAGTATGGATTTAGCCAAATTTATGGGAACTTTATCTATTTTAATAAGTTATCGGCAACCCTACTTATATGGCGATTTATTACTTACTTCACAGGAATAATTATAGGAGCAATTATTTTTAACATAGAAAAGAAGGAGAAAAGATGAGAATAGGAATATTTACAGAAACTTATAGCCCATATATTAGCGGTTTAGTTACAAGTGAAATAATGCTAAAAAAAGCTCTAGAAAAACAAGGACATGAAGTGTATGTAGTAACAGCCAATCTAGAAAGCTTTAAATATGAGTACAATGAAGAAGAAAAAGTTTTAAAAATACCAGGAATTCCAACAGGAATCTATAATTCAAGATTAAGTAGTATTTATCCTGTTCGAGCAGTAAATAAAATTAAAAGCTGGAATTTAGAGGTAATCCATTCACAGACAGAGTTTGCAATAGGCACCTTTGCAAGATTGTTTGCCAAACAATATAATATACCACTAGTTCATACTTATCACACAATGTATGAAGACTATATTTATTATATAACGAAAGGTTATTTCAAAAGATCAAGTAAAAAACTATTGGAATATTTTACAAAGTTTTACTGTGATACAACAGCTACAGAATTAATTGTTCCAACAAATAAAACTTATAAATTGTTTAAAGAAAAATACAAATTTAAAAAAAACATTAATATTATTCCAACAGGAATTGAAGTAGAAAGATTTTTTACAGAAAATATTAATCAAAAAGAAATAGACAAAATAAAAAAGCAATTGAAAATATCAAAAAAAGATTTTATAATTCTCTTTGTTGGTCGACTAGCGGAAGAAAAAAATGTAGAATTTTTAATAAATTCTCAAAAAGAAATTCAAAAAAAGTATAAGAATATAAAGCTATTAATTGTTGGTGACGGACCAGATAAAGAAAAATATGAAAATTATGTAGAAAGTTTGAATATAAAAAGTAATATAATATTCACAGGCAAAGTAGCTTGGGATGATATGCCATATTATTATCAAATAGCTAATATTTTTGCAACCGCATCAAAAACAGAAACTCAAGGGTTAACAATTATTGAAGCTATGGCCTCAAATGTTGTACCAATATGCATGAAAGACGAAGCATTTTTAAGTATGATAACAGAAGGGCTAAATGGACTCTTTTTTGAAACGCCCGAAGAATACATAAAGTTGGTATTCTATCTTTATGAAAACAAAGAAGAACTAAAAAGATTTAATAGGCAAGCAAGAATACAATCTGAAACGTATAGTTCGAAATACTATGCCGAAAGAGTATTGGAAGTTTATAATAGAGCTATTCGCGAAAAGAAAAACGAAAATCGATATGGATTGTTTTCTAAAATTTCCAAAAAAATAAAGGAGATAAAAAATGATCATAGCACTGAACAATAAAAGTAATTTAGAAAAAAAAGAATTTAAAAGTTATAAAGAAAACTTAGAAAAAATAACAACAAAACATAAATTAATACTATGTCCTACTTTTTTAAATATTGGCCAATGTAATCTAAAAAACATATCTTTAGGAGCTCAAAATGTCAGTTTATCAGAAAATGGTGCCTTTACTGGTGAAATATCAGCAACCCAATTAAAATCTTATAAAGTAGAATATTGTATTGTAGGTCACAGCGAAAGAAGAGAATATCAAAAAGAAACGAATCGTGAAATAAAGAAGAAAATAGAAAAATTATTTTTAAACAATATAACCCCAATTTTATGTGTTGGAGAAACATTAAAAGAAAGAAATGAAGGGAAGACAGAAGAAATAATAAAAGAAGAATTATTAAGTGCAATAGAACGATTAACAGAAAAACAAAAAAAACAATTAATAATAGCTTATGAACCAATCTGGGCTATAGGAACTGGGAAAATACCAACCCCCCAAGAAATAATAGATATTTTCACATATATAAAAAAGATAAGTCCAGAATCTTCTGTTTTATATGGTGGAAGCGTAAATGAAAAAAATATTGATAGCCTAAAGAAGATTGATTTAATAGATGGATTTCTATTGGGTGGTTTAAGTTTAAATATAGACAAACTAGTAATATTCTTACAAAAATGCAAGTAGACACATTAGACAAGTTCGACAAAACTTGTTCTTTTTTTTTCTTTAAATTTTTCTTGACATATTATATAATAGAAATGCGTGGTAAGATAAGAGAGGAGAAAGAATGAAAAAGACAAGATTATTTGTTATTGACGATAATAAAGATTTAGTAGGAATGGTAAAAGAGTATTTTAAAAAATCTCAAAGCATAGAAGTATCCATGACAGCCAAAGATGGTAGTGAAGGAATTCTAATGATTGACAAAAATATCGAAAATTTTGACATTATTTTATTAGATTTAGTAATGCCTAATAAAGATGGATTGAATGTATTGGAATACCTAAATGAAAAAAATATTGATAAAAAAGTTATTGTATTAACAGCATATAATACACAAGATGTGATAAGAAAAGTAGCCTCCTTAGGAGCTAGTTATTTTATGGTAAAACCATTTGAACTATCAGATTTAGAATCAAAAATTAATGAGTTGACTTTAAGACAAACAAAAAAAGGTGAGTCAATAGATTTATTCCACAATAATTTGCAAATATCAATCACTAAGACCCTTCATGAATTAGGAGTACCATCACATATTAAAGGGTACCAATATATAAGAGAAGGAATTACACTTGTCTATAAAAAACCAGAAATAGTAGGAGGAATAACAAAGGAGTTATATCCAGAAATAGCAAAAAAATTTGACTCAACAGTATCGCGAGTAGAAAGATCAATCCGACATGCAATTGAAGTTAGTTGGAATAGAGGAAGTTGGGATTTAATGGAAGAAATATTTGGGCATAGTGTAGACATAGACAAAGCAAAACCTACAAATTCAGAATTTATCGTAACAATAGCTGATAAACTAAGATTAGAATTTAGTAAGCCATTAGTAACCAATTAAGTCAATTAATTGGTCTTTTTTTTATGTTTTAATTTTAATATATATTTTATTTCCATATCTAGCAAAAATTTATACTTAGATTAATAGCATAAAAGTACTCCATTAATAATCAAATTATATTTCTAGCACTTGACAAATATAATCCAAAAACTTATACTTAAAGTATAAAAATATGGTAGGAGGTAACATATAATGGAACGTAAGATAGATCAATACTATTGTAAATGGAAAAATGATGTTATTCGAAAACCACTCATTTTATATGGAGCAAAACAAATAGGAAAAACATTTTCTGTTTTAAATTTTGGTAAAAAAGAATATAAAAATACTATATACTTTAATACAGATAACAATTATGAATTATTATCCCTATTTAAAAAAGAACGATCAACAGAAAAAATAATTTTAAAAATGTCTTTATTATCTGGAGAGACTATTTTAAAAGAAGACTCTTTGATTATATTAGATAATGTAGTAGATAATAACATTGTAAAAGGTTTAAAAATTTTTGGAAGTGAACATAGCAAATATCATATTATTGCAATAACATCAAAAAAAGAAAAATTATCAGAGTTTAAAGGAGAAGAATTACAATTTAAAGCAATGAGTTCTGTAGATTTTGAAGAGTACTTATGGGCAAAAGGAGAAAAAAGTCTAGCAGAAATAATAAAGGAGTCCTTTTATAAGAAAAAAACCTGTGCTTTTCACAAAGTGGCTTTAGACTTGTTTCAAGATTATATAGAGACAGGTGGATTTCCAGAAATAGTATTAGCAAGCATAGAAGGAAGAAGTAGTTATGAATTATCTGCTTTAAAGCAAAAAATATTAGATATTTATAAAAAAGAAATAGCCCTAACTTCAAATCTTATCGACATAGTAAGAGGAATAGAAGTACTAAATTCAATCCCTCAACAGCTGAAAAAGGCCAATAAAAAATTTCAATATGGATTAATTGGAACCGGAAAAAGATCAAAAGAGTATGAAAATAGTATTGCTCACTTAGTCAGCAATGAATTAGTATACAGAAGTTATAAGGTAGAATCGATAAAATCACCATTAAGTAGTTGTAAAGAAAAAGATAGTTTTAAATTATATGCTCCAGATGAAGGCCTTCTTTACATGATGCTCCACTTAAATCGCAAGCAATTCTTAACAGATGAAAACATAAAAGAAGTTTTATATGAAAATCATATTGCAAAAACAATTGCTGAAGGAGGGTTTGCCTTATATTACTACCAATCGGGGGGAAAGGCCGAAGTTAACTTTGTTATTCAAAATAGAATGGGGCAAATAATGCCAATAGAATTAACAATAAGAAGCAATTCAAAAGCAAAATCATTATCTGTATTTATGAAAAAGTTTACTGTAACGCAAGCTTATAGAATTACAGAAAATAACTTTTCAACCAAAAAGGAAGTTAGATATATTCCAATATATGCTACTTTTTGCCTAAAAGAAAACAGAATATAATAAAAAAGACACTTTATTGAAAGTGTTTTTATTGTTGAATAATTTCATCCATATCAATTTCAAATAAAAGTCCAGGTGAAATATCCAAGGCAACAGAGATTTTCCACAATGTATCAACAGAGAAAGACTTTTTTCCTTTCCTCGATTCATTTCTTCGTATAAACTCATGAGAAACACCAACTTTTTCTGCTAAATCAGCTTGGGTAATTCCTGCTAAATTTCTATATTTTTTAATATTTCTAGCAATTTGTTCATAAATATTAAATTCATATTTATTCATAAAAGCCCTCCTAACAAAAACTACATTATTATTATGAATGAAAAAGCAAAAAATATATGTAAATAAACGATTTACAAAAAACAGGCTATATTGTAAAAAACGAAAAAACGTTCTATAATAACCAAGAGGTGAGTAGCGTGAAAGAAAGAATTATTTTCCATATTGATGTAAATAATGCATTTCTTTCTTGGACAGCAGTGCTCTTATTAAAGAAGGGGTATAGCAAAGATATTCGAGAGATACCTTCTATTATAGGAGGAGATGAGAAGACAAGAAGAGGGGTTGTGCTTGCTAAATCCCCTATTGCTAAAAGGTACAAAATAAAAACGGCAGAAACAATCTATCAAGCAAAGCAAAAATGTCCAAATTTAGAAATCTATCCACCAGACTACAAATGGTATCTTGAAAAATCTAAAGAGTTAATGAAATATTTATCACAATATTCTCCAAATCAAGAACAATTATCTATCGATGAATGTTTTTTAGATATGACAGGAATGAATTATATTTATAACAATTTAGAGGAATTAGCCTATCATATAAAAGAAGAAGTTAAGAAAAAATTTGGATATACAATCAATATTGGAATTGGTAATAACAAACTATGTGCCAAGATGGCCTCAGATTTTGAGAAGCCTGATAAAGTTCATACATTATTAAAGGATGAAATTGTTACTAAACTATGGCCGTTAGACGTTGGGGATCTTTATATGTGTGGTAAAAAGACAAAAGAACGTCTAAATCAGATGAAGGTATACACTATTGGAGATTTAGCGAAAAAAGATTTAAAAACGCTTGAAAAAGAATTTAAATCACAAGGAAAATATCTTTATGAAGCATCTCGTGGGAAAGATTTTTCAACAGTATCTCAAAAAAAAGGAAAGAACCAAAGCATAAGCACAACAGAAACCCTTCCCTATGATTGTAAAAATCGTCAAAAGCTAAAGGACATTTTATTAAGACAAGCTGAAGTGACAACAGGGGAATTAAGACAAAAGGGATTATTTGTAAAAACAATAGGAGTTATTTTTAAAAACAACCAATTTATAAGCTATTCAGCCCAAACAACTTTAGGAAAGGCAAGTAACAATACAAAGGAAATACTAGAAAAAGTATATGAAGTTTTTGATGATAATTATAAAGATGATGAATTAAGACTAATAGGGGTAAGATTATCTAACTTAACAGAACAGAAGCAAGAACAAATTTCAATATTTGACCTAGAACAAAAAGAAGAAAAAAAAGAAGATTCAATTCAAGAGACGATTGATAAAATAAACAATAAATTTGGGAAGGCGATTATAAGACCAGCATCTCTAAAAACCCCAAAAGAGAAAAAATGAAAACAAAAATAATTCTGAGACTATTACGAATAGTATAATCTTAAAAAGTGGTTTCCTATGCAATCTTCGTATGATAGATTCAAAAAGACCGGTTAACACTAGTAAGTTTTGCAATATCGCAAAAGGAAGAAAGCTTGGACATTTTATTTACCTGAATTAACGATAAGGCAAAAAAAGTGAAATGTTCAGGTACTACCCACGGATAACCGTGGAAAATTCAAAACCACAGTCTACATATAAAAAAGGCTACCACCTAGTAAAATCAAAAAACTAAAAAAAACACCAAAAAGTGCTTGCAAACACTTTTTTTTCTTGTTATAATTAAATACGTGTGACTGCTTAGATGTGCGAGGTTGCTGATACGCCAGGACAAGTTGTCAATTGGATATTAGGTTATTCGTACGGAGCAAGTCTATACTAGATATAGGCGAAGGGAGGATTTGAAATGTCAA
>AUXO016002984.1_pt1 | contig 12789 bp, 9 predicted proteins | sample 768731 | NCBI WGS metagenome assembly AUXO01 (sample SAMN02715735, study PRJNA202380) | gut metagenome | biome: sheep rumen | host: Ovis aries | place: New Zealand: Palmerston North | reverse complement strand
TGAGTATAGTCAACTCTTTCATCAATGATATCTGATAATCTCTCTAAACCAAATGCGAATCCAACGCAACCTAAATCTGGTCCATCTAACATTTTTACTAGATCATTATATCTTCCACCAGCGCAGATTGTTAATGATTGACCTGCACCACCACCATCTATTTCAAATTCAAAGATAGTATTAGTATAATAATCAAGTCCTCTTACTAGGTTTAAGTCTACTACATATGGAACATTAAGTTTATCTAAATAATTCTTCACTACTTCAAATTCTTTTTTAGATTCTTCACTCAAATAATCGCTAATTTTAGGCGCATTTAATAATACTTCATTGTCTTTATCAACCTTACAATCAAGAATTCTTAATGGATTGGTAGAATATCTATTCTTACAATCATTACATAAAGAATCAAGTTTATCTTTAAAATATTCTTTTAATGCTTCTTTATATCTAGTTCTAGATTCATTATCACCTAAAGTATTTAGTCTTACCTTAAAATTATTAATTCTTAATGATTTGAAGATGGTTGATGCCATAACAATACATTCAGCGTCTATATATGGAGAATTTGTACCTACAACTTCAACACCGAATTGATTAAATTCTCTATATCTACCTTTTTGAGGTCTTTCATATCTGAACATATCGCCCATATAGAATAACTTAAGTGGCAATGGTCTTGTATATAATTTATTTTCAATTACCGCTCTAATTACAGGCGCTGTACCTTCAGGTCTTAATGTTAACATTCTATTTCCTCTATCTGGGAAATCAAATGTTTCTTTAGTAACTATATCGCTAGATTCGCCACTGCTTCTATGAATAACTTCCATATTTTGTAATATAGGTACTCTAATTTCACTATATCCATATAAGCTAGCGATATCTCTTAAATAGTTCTCAAGACCAGTAAGTTTCTTAGCTTGTTCTGGAAGAAAGTCTTGTGTTCCTTTAACTTTTGTATACATAAGTAGTAAACTCCTTCTTTAAAAAATAAGCCCAAATAAGATTGGGCCTTATATAAAATTAGTATTAATAATTATTTTTGTTGGCTAGCAATGTAATCTACTATATCAGATACAGTTTTTAAATCCATCGCAACTTCATCTGGTAATTGGATAGAGAATTTATCTTCAAGGGCCATAATCACTTCAACAGCGTCAAGTGAGTCAGCGCCAAGATCAGATTCGAGTGATGCGTCGATAGTAACTTTTTCTTTATCAACATCAAGTTCACTACAAATGATTGATCTTACTTCTTCGAAAATTTGATTTTTGTCCATTATTTTTAGTATCTCCTTAATTTAATTAATAAATATATATTTATTATACAACATTAATGTTATATGTCAAGTATTACACTGATTGGGCCATCATTGATTGAATTTACCTTCATATCCGCTCCAAATACACCAGTTTTGGCGTTTAATTCTAATTTAGCTTTATTTATAAAGTCATTATATAAAGGAAGTGATTCATCATATTTTAGGCTTCTAGAAAATGATGGTCTATTACCTGTATTCAAATCAGCGAATAAGGAAAATGATGAGATTACCATTACTTCTCCGTTTACATCACCAATAGATAAATTGAGTTTATCAGCTTCATCAGTAAATATCCTTAGCTTCTTTATTTTAGATATAGCTTTATCATTTTTTAAAGGATTATCTCCTTCTTCAAATGCACAATATACAAGCAATCCTTGACCTATTTCAGAATTAGTTAATCCATAAATTACACATTTACATGATTTAACTCTTTCAATTAATAGTCTCATTATTTATTAACCCTCTCAATAGAATATATGCCTTTAATCTTTTCAAGGTTAGATATCATAATATCAAGTTCAGTCTTGTTAAAAACTGAGACTGTTAAATTGATGTATGCGTCGCTAATATTTGACGGTTTTGCGCTAGCCGCAACTATCTTCGCATTATAAGTAATTGATGTATTTAGGATATCAGCTAAAATAGAATCTCTATTTTTTACAAGTATTTTTAAGTTAACTGAGAACCTCTTATCTGTCGTATCAGCCCATTTTACAGATATAAATCTGTTGTGATCCAAGGATTGACAGTTTTTACAGTTGATTCTATGAACCGCTATTCCAACACCTTTAGTGATGAATCCTACAATTTCATCTCCAGGAATAGGTGAACAGCACCTTGCGAGTTTGACACTTGGAGCGGTTAATCCTTCTACGATAATTGATACGTCATCATGAAGAGTTTGTGGTTTAATTCCACGTTTATTTATTAGATCAATAATCTTTTCATTTGATGTCTGATCTTCAGTTTCAATATAATCATTTAATATAGCTTGAACAGAATATACACCTTTACCTGCGGCGTAATAAAGATCTTCTAAATTTTTAAATTGTCTTTCAGGTGAACTCTTCTTTTCAACTAATTCATCAGTTAAGTCTATATTAAGTTTTTTAGCCTTAATTTCGTTAAGGATCATTTCTTTTCCTTTTTCGATATTAAGGTCTTTATTCTTATTATTTAAGAACTGTTTAATTTTACCTCTAGCGGATGTAGTTTTCGCAATCTTTAGCCAGTTTTCATTAGGTCCAAATGCGTTAGGTGATGTCTTAATTTCACATATATCACCAGTTTTAAATTCATAATCAATTGGCACTATCTTGCCATTGACGATGGCGCCAGTATAAGTATCACCAATCCTTGAATGGATTCTATACGCAAAGTCTAATGGGGTCGCGCCTTCTGGTAAAGAAATTACAGTGTTTTTAGGTGTAAATACATAAACGTTTGCGCTTAAGACATCTTCACTAAATAAAGTGGTTAAATCATTTTTAGTATCTTTTGAATCGTCCGCAGTATATTTAAGTAAATCTTTATACCATCTAAGCTTTGATGCGGTAGATTCATAATAATTGGCTTTTAATTTTACACCTTCTTTATAGGCCCAATGCGCAGCGATACCATTTTCCGCTATCTCATCCATCTCGTGAGTTCTAATCTGTATTTCAAATATGTTTCCTTCGCTTATTACCGTAGTATGTAAGGACTGATACATATTTGGTTTAGGCATCGCAATATAATCTTTAAATCTTGATGGAACTGGTGAATATTTAGAGTGAACTATACCCACCACCTTATAACAATCCATTATAGTATCAACGATTATTCTAAACGCTTGTAGATCGTATATAGATTCAAATGGTAAGCCCTTCTTTTTCATTTTATTCCATATAGAATATAGATTTTTAGCTCTACCAGAAATCTCACAATGAACATTTTCACTATCTAGTAAATCTTTTAGTTCTTTTAACATTCTTTCGTTTTCAGCGTCTCTACTCTTCTTAGTAGTTTTAAGATTTCTTGCGAGCTCCTTAAAATCTTCTGGGTATAAGTATTTAAATGCTAAATCTTCAAGTTCAGCTTTTAAATGATACATACCAAGTTTATGGGCTATAGGTGTATAGATAGCGAGAGTTTCTTTAGATATTCTAATCTGTTTTTCAAGTGGTAAATATTTAAGTGTCTGCATATTATTTAATCTATCAGATAATTTAATCCAGATTACACGAATATCTTTACTCATAGAAAACAACATCTTTTGGAAATTAGATGTGTATTCTGTCTCTTCCATAAAACCACTATTATCATTATCGCTATATTGAATCTTTTGAATTTTAGTTAAGCCTTCTACAAGATTCGCAACTTCTAATCCATATCTTTCTTTAATATCATTATAAGTATATGGAGTATCTTCAATAACATCATGTAAAAGAGCCGCAATAATTGTGGTAGGATCAGCTTTATATCTAGTGAGTGTTAACGCAACTGCGACAGGATGAATAGTATATGGTTCCCCACTCGCTCTTTTTTGATCGCCATGCGCTTTAACCATAAAATCATAAGCGTCTTTGATTTTATCTAATGTGTTTTGATTGTTTATGTATTTTATGAGTTCTGCATGTAAAGGACTATAATAGTCTTCCAAAATATCACCAACTCTCTAATCTATATCATACTTAATTAAAGTTTTTAAAGGAATATCTTTAAATTTATCTTTACCATTTAGTTTAGTTAATTCTATTAATTCACAGACTCCGACTACTTTAGCGCCTAATCTTTCTGCGAGTTTAATACCCGCTAAAATAGTTCCACCAGTCGCTAAAATATCGTCAATAATAACGACTTTATCGCCAGGTTTTAATGAATCTTTATGGATTTCTAAAGAATTAGTTCCATATTCTAAATCATATGATTCAGTGATTGTTTCTCTAGGTAATTTACCAGGTTTTCTTAATGGTACAAATCCTATTCCTAGTTTTACCGCAACAGGACAACCGAAAATGAATCCTCTAGATTCTGGACCCATAATCATATTTGCGCCTACTGATTTAGCAAATTCAGCCATTTCATTAATAGCTTCACTAAAAGCATCGCCATCTTGAATTAATGTAGTTATATCTTTAAATTGTATTCCTGGAAGTGGGAAATCAGGAACATTTGTAATATATTTATCAAAATTCATACTAAACCTCTTTTATTCTAATCTTTCTAATATATAATTTTTAATATCTTTTATATCTGAACGTAAAAATGATGTGACTTCATTTGATTCTTTATGCATCATAAATGTCTTAGAATCTTCTAAATGGATTCTTTCGCCTTTTTCTTTAGGAATTGATTTAACACTTCCATTATCTCTTTTAATTAAACTCAATTCTTCAAATATAGTTAAGACATTATTTAATACATCTTTAGAGACTCTTAATTCCTTTTGTAAAACTATTTCATTAGCGTTAGGATTTAAGCTAATTAGATAGATAGTTCTTTTAAGAATACTTGGATCTACTATCTTATATGAATCAAGTTTAGATTCAGCGATAGGCGCAATATATACGATATTTGGATCCTGTTCTCTAATTAATAAATCTAAATCAGAAATGCTTTCAAAGTTATCTTTTATAACTAAGCCATTATCCTTATCGAAATATTGAATCGCATTATCGAAATCGGATCTCGCTCTATAATCTATAACCTGTACACCAGATACTTTATAGTCTTTCGCTATTATTTGAATATGTTCAAATCCATTATAATTATTTTTATTTATTTCACCTACAACATCGATTAAATCACCAGGTTGTAAATTAAATGATAGTGATGGATCATTAAAGCACATAACATTTATATAATTACCATTTGATAATTTAGCTTTAACTTTAGTGTGTTTATCAGCTAAGAATGCGGTCTGAACTACTTCTAAATCTTTAAATAGGAAATCAGTTTCTAGTAAATCATATTGTTCAAGTTCATTCGCAAATGGAATATTTAATAGAGTGTGATTTAATTTACATGCGATATCTAATGTCGGTTCTCTTGGAATAATCTCAGATAATTCAATAGATAATCTATCTTTTAATTCTTTAATATGAGATGCTTTCATGGATACACCACAAGCTTTTTCATGTCCGCCAAATTTATCTAATATATCAGCGTTCTTTTCAAGAAGTTCTAATATATTACAATCACCAACTGTTCTAAATGAACCTCTAGCGTAATTTTCTTGGTTAACATTAAATACACCAGTGATCTTTCCTGTTTTCTTCATAACTTTTTGAGCGATTATACCTAGTACTCCTTCATAGAATGATGGAGAATAGATAAGAATTACTTTATCATTAGGATCGATCATCTTGTATGCAAGTTCTGTATTTTGAGCTGTTAATTCTTTTCTTAACGCATCCGCATCAACTAAAGCTTTTATATCTTCTTTAATCTTATTTGGATCGCTTTCAATTAATAAATCTACCGCAACTGATGCATCTCCAATTCTACCTAATGAATTAAGTTTAGGCGCAATCTTAAATGATATATCTTTAATATTATTTACATGAATCTTAAGTTCATCTAATAACATTCTTAAGCCTAGACAAGATGAATTATTAATCTTCTTTAAACCTTCATTTATAAAAGCTTTATTTTCTCCAGTTTGAGGCATCATATCAGCGATAGTTCCTAACATTACTAAATCTACATAATCTCTTATATAATCTTTATCTAAAGCTTCCGCTATTTTAAATGCGACACCAGCGCCACACATTCCTTCATAAGGATAATCATGCATCAAATAAGAGTGAATTATATATTCAGTATTAGGAAGTGTTTCTTTTGGTTCGTGGTGATCAGTTATGATTACTGATATACCTGCCTTAGTTAGTTTTTCAGTTTCTTCTATCGCAGTAATTCCGTTATCGACAGTGATAACTAAATTATATCCATCAGATATTATTTCATCAACTACATCATTGCCTAAACCATAACCATCGAAGAACCTATTAGGCACTCTATAAAATACATTAGCGCCTTTATGTTTAAGTATCTTATATAGTATGGATATTGCGGTTATTCCATCAACATCATAATCGCCATAAATAAGAATCTTTTCATTATTTCTAATAGACATCTTTATCTTCTTGATAACTATATCCATATTCTTAAATAGAAATGGATCATTAAAATCTTTAAATCCTAAATTATGATATGAGATATAATCGCTAATTCCTTTTATCTCATGCAAGATACTTATGATTTCGTTATCAGAATAGTTATTAGTATACTGAATATTCCACTTATTTTTAGATAGAATCATAATCGCTCCTTTCTTGCGTAAAACGCAAAATATCAGTCTATTTAAATTATTTTAATCAAAATTTATTTCATTATCATATGTTTTATCTAGTCTTACCCATTTAGCATTTCTACCCTTTCCCCAGGCAGTAATCTTTCCTTCATCAGATAGCCTCTTTAGGCATCTATCAACTGTAGTCATTGATATATCTGGAAGCAACTTCATAATATCTTGTTTAGAAAAATTAATAGGTAATTTATAGATAACAGCTTCAACAGTTTCTTGTTTTTTTAGTTGTTTATCATAAGTTATATTATCGTTTAATTCATTTATCTTTTGATAAGATTCAACACATATATCAAGCATTAAATATAGTAAATCAAAACAGTTATTAAGATTTTGATCTAACAAGTGATATGCGTTAAGAATCGCTTTATCAAATTCGCCTTTTCTTTCAAATAGGACTTTAAAGAATGAATAATAATTAAATGATTTAATATCAGATGATTTAAGCATCGCATAGAACATAATTATACCGATCTCTTCATTAAAATATGTGAATGGTGATAAGTAGAGAAAGTCTACTAACATGCTGATGGATGCGTAAATTAATTCTATATCATCTTTTTTAGTGGCGTTTAAATATTCTTTACAGATAGTTTCTAATCTATCTATATAGGATAGTTCACCCTTATTATTCTTTTTAAAGAAATTATTTAACTTAGTACCTCTTACAAATTGATTAGCTAAATTTCTAAATTCTTCAACATCAATTCTAAGTTCAGCGCCACTATCGATTAAATCAAATATTCTAACGATATTCTTTAATATTATTTCATCATTATTCTTGGTGTATTCACCAGTCTTCTTATCGATATATTGTTTGATTCTAGTATCCTTTAATTTAGAGTCACTAAAATAAGTTTTATAGAAATATAGAATATTATCTTTATTTGTTAATTCTTTATAGTTTTGATATTTTTCATCTAAAAGTTCTATTGTTTTATCCATTAAACCAATAGTCTTATACAAATTAAGATATTTTTTAAATACTTCAGTAGGTATTCCGTTTTTATTACAATTATTTAGTGAACTCATAAATCCTCTAGAATAAATCTTCTTTTAATCTTTCGTTTTCTAATTCTTCATCTATATTTAAATTATCATTTTCATTATCATCATCATTTAATTCAATTCCTAAATCAAATATAGATTTTTGTTTTTCAATGATAGAACCCAATTCATCAATTAATGAATTTGGATGTTCTTCTCTTATTTTTTCTATTGATTTTGATAAATCGTTAGATAGATCATTGTTTTGTTTTTCATATTGTTTCTTATCAATAATATCTAAATATAATCCAATAGGCAACTGATCGTTAGTTATTGGTGCGCCATTTTCATAATTATCTTTAGGTATTTCACTACCTTTATAGACAATCATTTCTTTATCAGTTAAAATGCTTAATTCGATAGAGTCTTTATATTTAGATGGGTTAGTAACGATCGCATCAACCACATAATATGGATTAGATTTAACAAATTTTAAGAATGGATAGCTTCTACCATATCGTTTAGTTCTAACTACATTAGATAATAGAACTCGTTTTAATGCGCCTCTATTTGTTAATAATAAAATCTCTTCTTTATAGTAGTTAGGAACTAAATATGATTTTATTACTTCATCTTTAGGACGAAGCCCAATCGATCTGACTCCAACTGCTTTACCTGATGCGATAGGAACTTCACTCTTAGCGTATTTTATAATGTAGCCTAACTTAGTTACTGATACAACTTCTTCAGAATCTTTTGATTCAATTGATGCGCTAACCAGGATATCTCCTTCTAACATCTTCATCGCAAGAGTCTTTTTAAATCTCTTCTCAATGATTTCATCAAGAGGTAATAATTTAATCTTTCCATCTCTAGTTGAAAGCAAAACATTCTTACCATTTTCAGGTTTAGAATCGATATGGAATATAGATACTATCTTATCTCCACCAGGTAGATCAAATAGTGATCCTATATAAGCGCCTAATTCCTTATATTTTAGTTCAGGTATTTTATATACTGGTAAATTTATAGCTGAACCATATTGAGTAAATAACAATATTGAATTCATAGTGTTACATACTTTATCAAAGATAATATGGTCTTCATCTTTTAATCCAGGTAAGCTATTTTGACTCGCCTTATAAGCTTTATCAGATAATCTCTTAATATATCCATCTTTAGTAATCATCACATGAACATCTTCATGAATGATTAATTCTTCTTCTTTATAAGTGATGGTTTCTTGTTCTTCAATGATAGAGGTTCTTCTAGGAGTAGTGATAGATTCATTTATTTCTTCTAACTCTTTTATAACCACTTTCTTTAAAGCTGATTCATTCGATAATATATTTTCTAAACGTTTAATATTCTCATTTAGTTCTTTACATTCTTCCATTAATTCTTCTACATCATATCTAGATAATCTATAGAGTTGTAAAGTAACAATAGCTTCAGCTTGTAGTTCAGTGAAACCATATTCGTTCATTATATTATTTTTTGAATCTTGTTTACCATTAGATTTCTTAATAGTTTCGATTACTTGATCAGATATTTCAACTAGTTTAATTAAACCTTCAACTATATGTAGTCTCTTCTTATCTTTATCAAGTTCAAAATATGATCTATTTCTAGTAACTTCTTTAATATGTTCGATATAGGCGTCAATTATGTCTAAAACACCTAAAACTTTAGGTGATTTATCTACGATTGCGACCATATTATACGCAAAATTAACCTGTAAATCAGTGTTTTTAAATAGATAATTTAATATAACATCAGGATCAGCTTCATTCTTTAAACCAATGAATATTCTTAAACCTTCTTTATCTGATTCATCTCTAACTTCATCAATTCCACCAACTTTAGAACTTTGAGCTAACGAGTCAATCTTCTTAACTAATTGAGCTTTATTTATTCCATAAGGGATTTCTGTAACTATGATATTATGGTTTTCAATCGTAGTTTTAGATCTGATTATTACTCTACCTTTACCAGTTTCATATGCTTGTCTTAATTCGTTAGTATCTTGGATTGAGCCACCAAGAGGGAAATCTGGTCCAGGCATAATAGCCATCGCTTCATCGATTGATAATGCAGGATTTTTAATTCTTGCGATAGTAAGATTAATAGTCTCATTTAAGTTATGAGGTGGGATATTTGTCGCATATCCAGCGCTTATTCCATCTGCGCCATTAACTAATAGATTAGGGAATTTCGCAGGTAAAACAACTGGTTCTATTTCAGAATCATCATAGTTTGGGACGAACTGAACTGTTTTCTTTTCAATATCTTTAAGTAGATACATAGAAGCTAAAGATAATCTAGCTTCAGTATAACGCATCGCTGCGGCGCCATCACCATCGATTGAGCCATTATTACCATGCATATCAATTAGTGGTAAATTAATCTTAAAGTCTTGGCTCATTCTAACCAAAGCTTCATAGACTGAAGAATCACCATGTGGATGGTATTTACCTATAACTTCACCGACGATTCTCGCACTCTTTTTATAAGGTTGACCATAAACCATTCCAACCGCTTTCATAGCGTATAATATTCTTCTTTGAACTGGTTTTAATCCATCTCTTACATCAGGAATCGCTCTATCTTGAATGATATATTTAGCGTAAGAACCAAATCTATCACCCATAACTTTTTCTAAATATTCAGTTTGTATCTTCTGTTCAACAAATTGTTCTATTTCTTTCTTGGCCATAGATTAGTCCTCATTTTCTTCCACTTGATAATCATCTATTTCATTGAATGCGACATTGTTGTCAATCCATCTTTTACGTGGTTCAACATCATCACCCATTAATACTCTTACTGATTCATCAGCGTCCGCAAAATCATCAATCTTCACTTGGATTAATGTTCTGTTTTTTGGATCCATAGTTGTTTCCCATAACTGTTTCGCATCCATTTCACCTAAGCCTTTATATCTTTGAATGATATATTTTTTAAGTTTAGACATCCACTGATCTCTTTCTTCATCACTATAACAATATACAACTCTCTTTTTACCAACAGTTTCTTCTAGTTTATATAGTGGAGGTTTAGCGACATAAACATGGCCGGTTGTGATTAAATCGGTCATATATCTAAAGAAGAAAGTTAAAAGTAATATTTGAATATGTGCACCATCGACATCCGCATCGGTCATGATGATAATCTTATCATAATTTGATTTTTTAATATTGAAATCTTTACCAAATCCAGCGCCTATCGTATAGATCATTGTGTTTAATTCTTCATTTTTTAATACGTCTTCAATAGATGCCTTTTCGGTATTTAAAACTTTACCTCTTAATGGAAGAATAGCTTGGAATCTTCTATCTCTACCTTGCTTTGCGCTACCACCAGCTGAATCACCTTCGACTAAGAATAATTCATTAATCTTATTGTTTTTAGATGAAGCAGGAGAAAGTTTACCTGATAAGTTTTGTTCGAGTTTAGTTTTAGATTTAATTAATCTTACAGAATCTCTAGCTTTTCTTGCGGCTTCTCTAGCGGCTCTTGCTTGATAAGCTCTTTGTAGAAGATTTTGTATAATTTGTTGGTTTTCAGTAAAGAAATATAATAATTTATCTCCAACAACATCTTCTACTGCAGTTTTCGCTAAAGGAGTACCTAGTTTTTCTTTTGTTTGTCCTTCAAATTCAAGCACCTTTTCAGGAACTTTTAAAGATAATACCGCAACTAGTCCGTCTCTAACATCTGGTCCTTCGAATGGTGAATCTTTTTCTTTTAAAACACCTAATTTATATGCGAATTCATTAAAGATTTTAGTTAATGCTGTCTTAAAACCAGATTCATGAGTACCACCATCTTTAGTTCTAACATTATTTACGAATGAATGAATATTTTCTCCATATCCATCTCTTAAATAATCTATTGCGAATTCTACATCAATTTGATTTGATTCTTCTTCAAAATAGATAGGATTTTCTATAATCTTATCGTGATCAGTAGATAAGAAATTTACATAATCAACAATACCTGTTTCATACATAAATGTTTCTTTATTCTTACTTCTTTCATCAGTTAAAGTTATAGATAAGTTTTTAATTAGATAGGCAGTTTCTCTAACCCTTTCTTTAATTGTTGAATAGTTAAACTGTGTGGTTGTGAAGATTGTGTGATCTGGTTTAAACCATACTTCAGAACCATGTTTTTTAGTTTCACCAATTACTTCAGGAGCGTCTAATTTTTTCTTTCCACCATTTTGATATTTTTGGTGATATATCTTGCCATTCTTATATGATTTAACATCCACCCATTCACTTAATGCGTTAACTACTGATGCGCCAACACCATGTAGTCCACCTGCAGTTTTATATACTGCATCATCACTATCATCGAATTTTCCACCTGCATGTAAAACTGTGAAGATGATATCTAATGCATCTTTACCACTTTTGTGTTTTCCAACAGGTAGTCCTCTACCATCATCAGTAATCACAACTGAGTTATCTTCTTTAATAGTTAATGTTATCTGTTTAGCAAATCCTGCGATAGCTTCATCTACTGCGTTATCAAGTATTTCCCAAACAAGGTAATGTAAACCTCTTGAATCAGTTGATCCAATATACATACCTGGTCTTTTTCTTACAGGTTCAAGTCCTTCTAGAATTTGTATACTCGAAGCATCATAGTCTTTGCTAGCCATAATAAGTTTCCTCACTAAAAATATTTAACACTTTATTATACACAAAACATTCAAAAAAATAAATAAAAAAACCTATAAAATAGGTTTTAATATCAAAATATAACTGATTTTCTATTTAGATTGGCTCTGCATTGCCTGCATTACTTGTCTAACTTGTTTTTCACTAGGAGTTCTTCCCATCTGTCTCATCATGATTCTAACTTGATCTTCAGTGATAGGAGGGTTCTTCTTTTGATATTTCTTAAAGTATTGAATAGCGATAAAAAATCCTGCGATTGCGCCTAGTAATAAAGCTACAATTCCAACAATTAATAATATCCACCATTGTATCATTAGTAACACACCTCATTTTTCAATAATATTTATTCTAAAATAAATAATACACTAAAGAACCTAATTTTTCAAGTTATTTAACTTTTTGGAAAATAATAATAAGTTAGTATTTACTAACATATATTT
>AUXO018776015.1_pt1 | contig 12794 bp, 9 predicted proteins | sample 768731 | NCBI WGS metagenome assembly AUXO01 (sample SAMN02715735, study PRJNA202380) | gut metagenome | biome: sheep rumen | host: Ovis aries | place: New Zealand: Palmerston North | reverse complement strand
AAATCTAAAAATCTATATTCTAATCTTAAATCTTCTCTTACTTCTTGATCTGTATTAATTTCAAAAGGCAATACGTTTTTACATTTACCTAATATTTCTACAAAATTTGCAATTACTTCAATTTCTCCTGTTGGAATTTTAGTATTTTTATTACTTCTTTCCACAACTTGTCCGCTTAATGTGAATACAACTTTCAGTAGTATACTCTCTTATTTGTTCTTGTAATTTTTCGTCATTTACAACAATTTGAGTAATACCAAATTCATCACGTAAATCTATAAAAACCATAGCTCCCAAGTTTCTTACTTTTTGAATCCAACCTGAAAGCTCTACTTCTTCATTAACATTTTTTATATTTAATTCTCCACATGTTTTTGTTCTGTACATATAAATCATCCCTTTACTTTTTTAACTTTATATATAATACCACATTTTTCCTAATCAAACAAGAGGTACAAGCCTTTTTAAGATATTTTTTGATATTACTGTCAATATTTTTGATATTACTTGCGAATTTAAATTATTAATGTTATTATAAATAAAAAATTGATTTAAATACTATACTAATAATTTTTTTTAGTAGAATGATATTATATACAAAGGAGCAAAAAATGAGAGGAAAACCGCCAGTATTTGATTTTTATGATAAAGCAAGTTTAAAATCATATAATCTTAGTGAAAATATGAGATATCAATTAAATATGTTAGATACATTAGATGTATTTACTAGAAAACATTGTGAAAATGTTGCAAGTATTACTTGTAGACTTTGTGAATATTTACACTGTAGAAAAGGCTTTACTGAATTTTGTACAATAGGTGCTTATTTACATGATATAGGAAAACTATATATTCCACCTGAAATATTACAAAAGCCAGGTAAATTAACTGAAGAAGAATTCGAAACAATGAAAACACATACAACTTTAGGTTACGAAGTATTAATGAAAGATCCTCAACTTCGTCCATATGCTCATTTTGCCTTATCTCATCACGAAGGTTTAAATGGAACAGGATATCCTCAAGGATTAACAAAAAAAGAAATTCCTTACGAAGTTCAAATAGTTTCAGTAGCAGATGAATTTGATGCTATTGTTAGTAAACGTCAATACAAAACTCATATTGGTATTTCTGATACCTTAAAAATACTTATAGAAAATTCTCACCCTAATCCTAATGAAAAAAATATCGAACAGGATAAATCAGTAGCTTTAAATGAAATGAGAAACTTAGCTAAACTAGGAAAACTTAATCCAGCAATAGTAAAAGTTTTATTTAAAGTTGTTTCTGATGATATTGGTTATGAAATTTCATTTAGAGAATCTTATATTTTTGATTTAAAAGATGAATTAAAACGTTTAGATGAAATTAAAAAATATAGAGATAAAATGAATAAAACTTCAAATGAGAAACAAAAAAATTATTTCTTAGAATATATTAAAACTTATCTAAAACCTGAAGAAAATCTTGAAAACTTTGATCAATTATATATTGAATATAAAGAAGCTTATGAGAATAGAAAAAATGAAATTGATAATCTTTATAAAGAATTAAAAACCATTAAAAAATTAAAAGTTTAAGAGTTAAAAATTTTAAAAATTAAAAAGTAAAAACAATGAGATCTCAATTTGCAATCTCATTGTTTTTTTCTAAAAAATTGTTGTTCTGTAATAAGTTAGAGTTGTATATGGTATAGTACTTCTTTTCTCTATACTATCTCCACCTCGTAAAACAGTTACATTTCCATTAGCTAGACTTGCACTATTTGTACTTTTTGATTCTAATGTTATTTCCGGATTTTGTACTAAATTTTTAATCTTTAATATTTCTGTGTTTGATTCGTCACTACTTTTTTCTTCTAAAAATTTACACATTAAATCCCATTGAATTCCAAACATTAAGCTTTTAGTTCTATCCCCTATACTAACATGTACAGAATTAAACGCATCACTACACTTTTCTTCTCCTATTTCATCTTGTGAAACCCAAAATCCACCTTTATCTTTGATACTTTGATACATTTTATTTCTTAATTCATTATATTCTTCTGTAGAACTTGTTCCACCCATACATCCATCATAATATGTATCTAAATATCCTTCTTCTCTATATGTTTTAGCATATTCTTTTAAGTCATTCTCTATTTCTTCCAATGTATGAGCAGTATCTATATCTTCATCTTCATCATGTTCCAGTGCTCCTTCAGGCACTTTTACCCATACATATTTTTCATTTCCTTTTCCCACTTCACCATTTCTAATTACTAAGCCATCTTCTATAGTATTCATTGATGTTAATTTACATACCTGAAATCCTTGTGGAATATATGCAGTATCACCATTTTGATCTTTATAATTTCCTTCTTTATCATATGTTGCAGACCATGAATTAATATCATTTTCATTTACTTCTATATATAAAACATTTGGGGTTATATTGTCATCTTCCGAAAAATAGTATCCATGATACTCATTTATACTTTCAACAAATTTAATTTTATCTTGATCATTTAATCCTGATATTTGATTTGCATTTTCTAATTCAAAAATACCTTTTATTTTTTTATCTATATTTATCCATCTATATTGATTTCCAGGATTCTCTATATTATCTATAATTATACCATTACTTTTATTTTCACTTACATATTTGTAACCATCAGGTATTCTTACACCTTCGACAAATCGTAAATCTACTTTTTTTGTATCTTTATCTTTATTTGTATAATATTTAAAGCTTTTGTTTCCTTCTTCTATTTCTATACCATTTAAATAAAATATATTATGACTATTTTCATTAATAACATATAAATCTGTATTATCACCAATACTATTTCCGCTTCCAGTTAAGTTTTTAAATTTTTCATAGTCTTTTCCATAATTTAATGTTAAATTTTCAATAGCCACTAAATCTATAACTAAATAATCCCCTAAATCATTTGCTCCTATTGGACTATCTGCCCCTTGCGCACTTGAAATTGCTGCTATTTTTTCATTTACTCCTCCTAGTTTTGAGACAGGAATTGCTGGAATTTTGCCATAAACAGAGTAATAATTTGAAATCTTATCTTCTAAATTATCTATATCAGTATACAATTTAGTCAATTTATCTATATCATTTGTATCTTTAACACTATAAAGTAACATTGAAGTTATTATTCCTATAACAATTACTGCTGCTGCCAAAGAAATTAAAGATACACCTCTTTCTTGCTTCAACAATTTTTTCATCTTTTGAATCTCCTTCCAACTTTCATTAGTATTAGTTTACTATTAATTTTTATTATTTTCAATACTTTTTAAAATATTATATATCTTAATTTGCTTTGTATATTTTATATTTTCTTTTATAACTATAAGCCATAAATATATTATTATAAACAATATTGCAATATTTTTATAATAATATATTGCAATACTCGAAAGTGCTGTGAAAAAAATCATAACCACATTTGTTATTGTATTTGTTATTCTTTTACTTTTATAATTTCCAACAAAAATATGTAAAATTCCTTTTATAACCCTTCCTCCATCTAATGGGTATATTGGAATCAAATTAAATATAGCAATCAAGAAATTAGCATATATTATGATATCATTATATTTAGGAAATATTTTATAATTTAGAAATATTAAAGCTATTATAATATTAACAATTGGTCCTACAAGTGCAACAACTATTTTTTTTAATTCATATATATTTGCTTTTTTGATTTTTCTATTATAATCCTTAAAATTTGTTTTAAATGATATTCTTAATCCAAGAGACATTAATCTAATTTCCTCAGGTTTAAATTTTAATATAATTCCACAAATCATATGAGATAATTCATGTATTACGGCAAATATCATAACAATTAAATAAATATCAAGTTGCTTCGTAAAATAGAATATAATTATAAAAAGAACTATTTTTAAATCTATACTAAATTTCATTATTTTCCTCCATTGCATTATTTATTTTATTTCTTTCTTTTCATAATTCTAATATCTTTTCTGGATCTATTGTCTTTTCACAAAATCTTATTTCAAAATGTAAATGAGGCCCTGTAGAATTACCAGTAGAACCTACTTCAGCAATTTCCTGTCCTTGTACTACTCTATCTCCTTGCTTTACATATAGCTTATTACAATGTGCATAAATCACACTAACATCTCCAATTTGAACTTTAATATGATTTCCATAATCTCCTTCAGATGATGCTATAACAACTTCTCCATCTGTACTAGATAATATTTTAGTTCCTAAATTAGCTGCAATATCTGTTCCTGTATGATTTTTAGGAACAGTACTTGTTGTTGGATTTCTATATCCATATTTTGAACTTATTGGTCCTTCAACTGGTTTTATAAATGTTGCTGTATTCTTTATATTTAAAATTGTTTGTTCTTCTTCTGAAAGTATAGGAATTTCTTCTGGAATATTATCTGTATTCTCCACATTCCCACCAATATTAGCATCACTTATTTCATTATTATCTTTATCTTCTACTTTACTCTTTGCGTTTATATCATCTATTTTCTCTTGAGATTGTTCTTGTTGCTCAATCTGTTCATTTTCATTATTTTTTTTGTTATTAAAAATATTTGAGATAACTCCACTAATATTATTATATATTTCAACAAAATTTGTATCTGTATTTATAAGTTCTCGAACTGCACTTATAAAATCGTTTGAAAATATGTAATTATTATTTTGAACTATATAGACTCCTAAATAAATAAACAAACATATACTCATTTGAATTATTGATTTTTTTAATAATCCTATATTCTTTTTTTCACTATTTCCTAAGTTAAATGTTGCAGTATTATTAGGACTATTCATATGGCGCCTAGCATATATTTCTTCAGCTCTTTTAATTTTTTCTTCTATAGAAATTGTTCTGTCCATATCAATTCCTCCTTCGTTTTTTTAACTATATGCTTGGCTTTAAATTTTTATGTTTAATCCACTATGAAATTATTACTACAAATTCTACTACAGCTAATATAGTTGAAATATATGCTAATCTTTTATATTTTTTATTTTTAATATTATGTTTTTTAAAACTACTATTCATTTCCAAACTATTATCAATATCTTCAACTTTATTTATATAATCTTCAATTAATAATTCAGCTTCTTTTACGACATATTCCTTATTTTTAGATGTTTCATCCTCTTTATTTTTATTCTTAAAATTTTCTATTTTTTCCAATTTTTTAGCTTTTTTACTAGATTTCAAAACAACATAAGCTTCATCAACAATATTTGATGGTAAATTTTTTAAGACTACCATGTTTTTCATTTTACTTATATCCATATTAATCACTCCTTGAAATTTATGTATTTATATTATTTTTTCCATAAATTTCAAGTGTATACATTTAATTTAATTATTGATAAAAATAATTTATTATTCCATTATAAATTCCCCATGCTAATCTATTTTGATATTCATCATCTAATAACTGTTTTTCTTCTTCTGGATTAGATAAAAAACCACATTCCACAATAGTCGTTGGTATCTCAACATGTTTAATTATATAAACATTATCAATTGTTTTTGCAACTCTATTATTTTCTTTTTCTATAGAATTATTTAAACTTGCTTGTATTGATTTTGCAAGTTTTGCTCCATTTTCTTCACCTTGCTTATAAAATGTTTGCCATCCATAATACTTACTTTGTGGAATTTTATTTAAGTGAATTGATACAAATATATCCGCGCTAGATTCATTACCTATTTTAACTCTATTATGAATATCAGATATTTTCTTCTGTTTTAATGTTTTACTGTCTAAATCATATATTGCATTTTCATCTGACCTCGTTAAAATAACAGTACTTCCACTTTGCTCTAATAAATTCTGAACCTTTAATGCAATCTTTAAATTTGATTGTGCCTCTGTAGTACCATTACTACTTTGTGCACCTTCATCTGGAATCCCATGGCCAGCATCTAAAATTATTTTCTTTCCGCGATACTGGTAGAACTACAGTTTCTTCCGTTTTTTCTTGATGCCCTGCTGTAAACATGAATGTAAATATTGATAAACAAGCACATAAAGTTGCTATCGTGATTTGTTTTCTTTTTAAAATAACCATAATAAAAACTCCTAATACATTTTTTATAAATATATTAAGAGTTCAATTATTTATTCTTTTAAATTTTTATTTTACTAAAATGTTAATTACTATGTTACATTTTTCTTCTATCTATCGCATAACTACTTCCATTTATTGCTTTTGCAGCATGTTTAACTTGGGCTCCAACCTCTCCTATTTCTAGTATGTTATGAAATCTTCCTTCATCGCATTCCACAACACCTATAGATATTGAAGTAAGTGGAAATTGTTCTACTATTCCTTTTCTGTTTTCGACTTCTATATAACCTTTTTCATTATCTTGGTCTGAATAGAAACGATTTACTTGTGAATCAAAATTTGCAATTATTTCTTGACAAACTTTTTCACAATTTTCTACAGGCACTATTCCTACGAAATCATCTCCACCTATATGACCAACAAATACATTTTCAAGCCAACTTTTATGCAATATTCTTGATATTGTTTCACCTGTATATATAATGATTTGATCACCTTTTAAAAATCCATATACATCATTATATGCTTTGAAATTATCCAAATCAAAATACATTACAGCAAATGTCTCTTTTTTTAACAATCTCTTTTTTAGTTCAGCATGTATTTGAACATTTCCTGGTAATCCCGTTAATGGACTTATTCTTCTATTTATTGTTAGTAATCTACTTAAATTCTTAACTGTATAATATAAATAATCCTCATCAACTGGTTTTCTTATATAATATTCTATACCTTGTTGTAATATTTCTACTCTATGCTTTTTATCATCATTTGATGATACAACAATTACAGGAGTTATTGTGTTATCCTCGTCATCTCTAATTTGTTTACACAATTCAATAATATCTCTATCTACAGCATCTTCATTTATTATGATTAATGAAGGAATATTTTTTAAAGCAATATCAATTTCTTCTGATTTTACATTAACAAATTTATAATCAGGATCTGTTTTGAATAATTCTCTAAATACTAATATTGATGAATAATCATCATCTATTATATAAATATCTTGCAATTTTATTTCCTCCCTTTATCTTCTGAATCATTTTCTTTATTTTGTTTTCTTTTATTTAAAATCTCAGTAATCTCTTTCGTATTTATTGCTGGAAATGCTTGTTTTAATCTATACACATACCTATATAGCCTTTCAGACATTCTATTTCTTCTACTTTCAAGCTTTTCTACACTAATTTCATCATTTTTCATTTTAACATTTTCAGTAGTAGTTTCAATTTCTTCAGTCTTTTTCTTTCCGCGTTCCTTTAAATCTTTTATTTTCTTTCTTATTTCTTCATTTATTTTTTCAATTTTTTCTAAAGCTGATTTTATATTTACAATCTTTATAATACTTATAATCGTATCCAAAACTATAATTCCTAAAGCTATATATATAATCACATGAAATAATTCTGGATCTACTTTTTCTAATTGTGATACTATAAATGGATGTATATATTCAATAAAACCTACCCCTAGAAATCCCCAAGCAAGTGAATTGGTCAAGCAAATTCTTCCCTGAAAATTTATTTTATGGTCTGAATAATCCCAATATTTTGTCTTAAATATTTTTTCTAATAATACTCCTACTATATATTCCCAAAATGTTAATACTATAAGTGATACTAAAAACAATGCTATCATATTTCCTTTTAAATGTCCAATTATTAGTATCATTATTATACTTCCAAGCCCATATATAGGGCAAACTGGTCCGTATTAGAAAACCTGTATTTATTATCTTTTTTTCACAAAAAGAACGAAATATCGATTCCATTATCCATCCTAAAAATGAATAAATTATGAAATAAGATAACATATCAAATAAACTCAAACTCATTTTGCTTCCTTCTTATCATTTTAAATTTAAACGCCCTCTATCGCATATAGAGGGCTATAATCTATTTTTTCCATTTAGCTTTAACTGGATCTGATGCAACACCATTTGAATTATATGCTACAATTTGTATTCTATTTTCATCCCCTTCTTTTAATGGGAATTCATATGTAAAATCTTTTCCGTCTGATTCTATTTTTCTTGTTTTACCATCTGAAATAGTAGTAATTTCTATTCTATCTAATGCAATATCATCATGAGCTTTAATAACATAAGCATCATCACCTTTGCTTAATTTTATTGTTGGCTTTGTTGTTCCTGTTATTTTAATATTTTCTTCACTTGATTCATCATTTATATCTGTAGCTTTTACCATAAATTCATGTTCACCCAATTGAACTTGTATTTCAAATGTTTGCTCTGTTTGGCCTTCTGTAATTTCCAATTCTTTTAAGTCATCATCATCCCAAGCATATTCTACTTTCTTAATTTCATCTTGTCCTGTTACAGTTATTTTTATATTATTTCCTGATTGTTTTATATCTATTTTCAATTTTCCTTCTAATGTATATGTCTTTGAATATTCAACTTTTTCTCCATTAACATCAGTAGCTTTTACTGTAAATGTATTTTCCCCTGTTGGTATATCAATTGTTTTTTCTATATATTTTCTTTGATCACCATTTACAACAGTTGGTTCTTCATCATTCCAATAGTATTCTACTTCTTTAATTGCTTTATCATGCATTATTTTTAGTATAAACTGTTCTCCATTATCTTTGTCCTCTAATTGTAATGAAGGTTTTGTAGCAACTTCTTCTTTTTTAGTTTCACCACCAAATAATGCTAATGAACTATTAGCAATTAGAAAAACCCCAAAAACGAATAATATTACTGCAAAGAATTTTGTTACTGTTCTAATATCTTTTGGTCCTTTTTTACCTTTGCTTTTATTATTGTTATTATTAAATTTATTATTTATATCTTCCGTAGATAATATTTGATTCATATTACACCTCTTTTGAATTTTATATAAAAATTATAACATACATTTTTTTTGTTGTAAATAAAAAAATAAAAAAACGAGAATTAGGTTTCCCTAATTCCCGTAAGTATTATAAAACATATTTCTTAATTAAGAATATTCCTCCAGCAATTACTACTAAGATTCCTAATCCTAAAGCATAGTATGTTACTTCAGAACCTGTTGAAATTGATAACATTACTGGTGCGTCATCTATATCATCTTCTCCTGGTACTCTATTATCAGGTGTTGAATCATTATCTGGTACACCCCATTCGTTGTAATCTTCTGATATCTCTGCAGTATTTACTTTTAATCCTAAGTTGTCTTTACTATTTATCCATGTTAGTAATACTTCAACATCAGCATATCCTTCTCCAGCTTTTAATAATGTTCCTTCTAATTTTCTTGTAGAAATTACATTATTTCCTTCATCAACCCAATCTGGGTTATCTTCTGGTAAGAATTTTAATCCTTCTGGTATGTAATCTGTTATTTCTTTTACATATCCATCAATTTCACCTTGGTTATATACTCTTATTGAATATCTAAATTTAACTGTTACATTATTTAAGTTTCTTCTATGTAATTCAACTTTAACTATGTCTTCTGGATCATCCCAAGCATCATGTCCTGTATTTGTTACTTCTTCTTTTCCGTTTTCAATAACAATTGCTTGTGTTACCCATTTTCTTAAAGCTAAGTCAAAATCAGGTACTTTTAAGTTTTCGATATCTTGATCATCTTCTCCTTCGTTCCATACGTTTGGAGTAGAATCTCTATCATCAACATCTTCTCCTTCTTCATCTTTATCTTCAGAAATTTGAGCATAGTTTGTTAAAATTCTTTTACTTCCATTTGGTTCTGTTACTATAAATTTAGCTTTTATATCTCTATAATCTAATCCTTTTTCATGATCAAATGGAGCTATTAAGTTTGGATTTTCTGTATCTCCATCTTTCATTCTAGATTCACCTTGTTCAGGAGATAAGTAATCTGTTCTAATTATTGCTGCTTCACTAGCATCTTCAGTTTCAACAAATAATCTTTCAGTTTCATTTTCTTTAACTTTACATTTAACTACTTCTTTACCATTAGCTTCTGATTCATTCTTAATTTCTTTATACATTACCCATCTATATTCTTTGTTTAATTCATCTTGAGGTACAAATTGTAATCCTTCTGGAATATCATCTGTAATTATAGATGCATATCCTGCTCTATCACCCTCATTATAAATTCTTAATGTATATGTTACTAAATATCCATTTACTACCATAATTGGATCTTTTGGATGTGTATATGTAGCTGTTGTAGAACTTCCATCAGCTAATTTAGTTGTATCAACAACTGGTTCTCTTGAAACTTCTGGTGCTTTACCATTTACATCTGTTATGAATTTTCTTAATGCTAAGTCAAATTCTTCTGGTATGTTTTCTACTAATCTTGTTGGATTATCTTTTGATGATTCTTCTCTAATTAATACTTCAATATCTTCTTCATAACTTGAATTATTTATTGTTACTTTGATTGGTTCTGTTATTGTTTTATATCCTAAAGGTGCTTTTGTTTCAACAATCCAGTAATCTGTACTTAATTTTGTAGAATCATGATCAAATGTTCCTTCATCTGTTTTATTTGCATCTGGATTATCCATTGCATCTTCACCATATTCTAATCCAACGAATTTTACTAAACCATTTTTATCAGATTTAACTGTTTTTAATGCATTTCTTTTTGCTCTTGCATCTTCTTCAGTTCTATATACTTTGAATTCTGCGTCTTTTAATCCAACTTTTTCATTATCTTTATTTGTATATTTTAATAATGTTATTCCACCTGTATGAACTTCTGGTATTTCAGAATCTTCTGAATCTTCTTCACCAGATTCATTTTCATATTCAAGTGTTGCTTGGTTTGGAATTTCTTTTCCTATGATTTCAGCAAGTATTTTTCCATTTTCATCTTTAGCAAAAGATGTGTAGAATACTACTTCAACTGTATATCCACCATATTCTTTAATTTTTGTTAATTGGCTATTTCCTTTTTCTAATAATTTTACTGTTAATGTTCCAGAATATTTATCTGAACTATTATCTTCATAAGTTAATTCATAATCATCTTCTGATAATTCTGCAATAACTCTTCTGTTATCTCTATCATTATTTATAATTCTAACTTCAACTGGTTTTTTAGTTCCTTCATAAACTAATCTATAATCAATATTGTCAACGATAATATATTTTTTGTAATCTGCTATATTAGATGGTATTGTAGAATTTATTACCCATTTATGTAAGTCTTCTTCTTCATTTACGCCATCATCATATCCTGAATCTTGGTTTCTAACATCTTTAACACCTTTATGAATTGTAGGACCTTTATAAATTACTATTTTTTCAAAGTCGTCATCATCTTCTTCACCTTTGAAGTATTCAGAAGAATCTGCCCAATCTTTGTTTCTATTTTCTTCATTTCCTAAATATCCTTTTTCATCTGCTGGTGTAACTAATCTATCTTCTTGTGGGAAGTCTGTTGTTTTTGAATCTCTATCAACATCAACTTCTACTGTTCTTTCTGCATTATAGTATTTTGAAATCCAAGCTATATTTGTAAGTATTTTTTCATAGTCATCACCTTCTGCTGGTTCTAATACTCTACATTTAATAGTTACTGTTTCATTTGCTATATTATCTTGTCCTATAACATATGCTGCTAATGGATTATTGTTATTATTTCTATCTAATACTAATAAATTTCCTGTAGATTCTGTTGCATTTTTTGTAAAGTTTCCACTAACTACTTCAACAAATTCTAGTCCTGCTGGTAATTTGTCAGTAATCTTTGTTGCGTGTCCTTTTACATCACCTTCATTGTATACTGTTAAATTATAGTATACAAAATCTCCTGGTTTTACAGCTACTGGATCTTTTCTATGTTTATATGTTGCTGTATTTGGTATTGTTGATGGATCTATTTTACCATCAACATTTGGATTTCTTCCTTTTAAATCTTCATTTGATTTTACAGTAGTCTCTTCTCCATTTTCTGTTCTTGTAACTTTTGTTATGTATTTTCTTAATGCTAAATCAAATTCTTTTAATTTTAATCTTTCATAGTCATCATCATCTTCATATCCTTTACCATCTGAAGTATTACCTATTTTTGTATATTCATCATTTGATGGTGTTTCTTCTCCTGGATGTGAATCTATATCTTTTATACCTGATGGTGCATTATCTTCTGTTATTTCTGCCACGTTTAATAATGTAGCAGATGTTGCATTATCATTTACTTTACATTCAATTTGAACATCTCTATAATATGAAGCTCCTGTTAATGAAGCAAAATTTTCTTTACCATCACATGGAGTTATTTCTTCTCCTGCTAATTTTTCTGTATATATTGTTTTTCCTGTTGCATCTGTTGCATCAACTTTCCATCCATTATCTCTATTTATTGTACTTTCAGTTGCTGGAACAAAATCTAATCCTGCTGGTAAGTGATCAGTAATTTTTGTAGCTGTTCCTTTTATATTTCCTTCATTATATATTCTTATTGTATATATAACATGGAATCCTTTTTCAACTTCTACTGGTGTTTTAGCATGTTGTTTTGTAGCAGTTGTTTCTTCTCCTTCAACTGATGTTCCATCAATTCCTCTATTTGGATCTCTGTCTTGTTTCATTTGGTTTGTAAATGTTGATACACTATTACCGTTTCCATCTTTTATATCAGTTATGAATTTTCTCAATGCTAAGTCGAATTTTATATTTGGTACTATTTCAATTACTGGTTGTGTTGAATTTACTTGATCAGGATTTGTATATAAATATACATTTG
>AUXO014537012.1_pt1 | contig 12797 bp, 11 predicted proteins | sample 768731 | NCBI WGS metagenome assembly AUXO01 (sample SAMN02715735, study PRJNA202380) | gut metagenome | biome: sheep rumen | host: Ovis aries | place: New Zealand: Palmerston North | reverse complement strand
CTGCACACTTTTTCAAGAAGTGTGCGATAGAATACTTACCTTTGCAGCCGTTTTTAACAAAAGTTTGTTTAAAGGATATGAAAACAATGAAATCGATGCTGCTCGGCGTGATGCTGACGGCTGCAACGACCACCGCCCTGGCCGGTGGTATTCTGACCAACACAAATCAAAGTATTGATTTTCTTAGAAATCCCTCCCGCGATGCCTCTATCGGCCTCGACGGTGTCTACTCCAATCCTGCCGGTGTGGTATTCCTGCCCGAAGGTTTCCATCTGGGCTTCAACTGGCAGTATGCCCACCAGACACGTACCATCACTTCCACCAACCCCATGCTCGCCCTGGGCCGCAAGAACGACGGCCTGGACACCAAGCGTTTTGAGGGTGTGGCCGATGCCCCGTTCATCCCATCGATACAGGCCGCCTACAATACCGGCAACTGGAGCATCCAGTTCAACTTCTCGGTACCCGGCGGCGGCGGCTCCTGCGAATACAACGACGGCTTAGGCTCGTTTGAGAGTGTCGTCGGCGGCATTGCCGGCAGTTTCATCACCCTGGACGGCATGGCCAGCCAACTGAACGGGCTGAGCCGCCAACTGGCCCCCGTCTACACGATGTTCGGACAGGCTGCACCTGCCGCCATCGGCAATACCGGCGTTGTGGGCTACGACATGGACGGCTACATGCAGGGACGCCAGTACTATTTCGGTTTCCAACTGGGTAGTGCCTACAAGATCAATGAGCACCTGTCGGTCTACGGCGGTCTGCGTCTGCTCTACGGCACTGCCACCTACAGGGCCAAGATCAGTAATATCATGGTGCGCACCGGAAACGGCTATGAAGACTTCGGCTCGTTTCTGCCCAAGGTTCCCGTCCAGGCTCAGGAGAATGCCGCTGCGGCCCAGCAGCATCTGAACCTGATCAACCAACTGGAGCAGGTGCAAGGCGGACTGACGCCGGAACTGGAGAGTGCACGAGACGCGCTAGTCAGCGGACTGGCAACCCTGGAGGCAAGTCAGGGCCAACTGGCCACGCTGAGCAAATACTCTGAGGGTGTGAACCTGCTGTGCAACCAGAGCAGCGTCGGTGTGGCCCCCGTCATCAGCATCGACTATAAACTGAACGACCAGTTCAACTTCGCCGCCAAGTACGAGTTCAAGACACAGATCCGCATGAAGAACGAGTCGACGGTGAACAAGGCCAGCGAGATTCCCGCTGTCAATAAGTTCCGCGACGGCGAGAATGTCAACGAGGACATGCCGGCCCTGCTGACCGTCGGTGCCATGTGGAGTCCCATCGAGGTCATCCGCATCAATGGCGGCTGGCACCACTACTTCGACAAGAGTGCCCGCTGGTACAACAATGCGGAGCAACTGCTGAGCCACGACAGCAACGAGTTCCTGCTCGGTGGCGAATGGGATGTGAACGACCGCTTCACGGTGTCCATCGGCGGACAGTTGACCCGCTACGGACTGACCGACCAGTACATGAACGACATGTCGTTCGTGACCGACAGTTACAGCATCGGCTTCGGTGCCAACTACAAGGCCAACGACCATATCACGCTGAAGGCCGGCTACTTCCAGACCGACTACGAGGACTATGACCGTGTGAGTCAGGAGAATCCGCGCATCAGCGACTCGTTTACCCGTACCAACCGTGTGTTCGGCCTGGGTATCGAGGTGGCCCTCTAAACTCTAAAGAAAGAAACAGGAACTACTGCGGATCGACGTCGTAGTAGATCTGAAGCGAACTGTAGCGCTTGTCTTGCAGCATCTGCTGCTGGGCAAGCGCTAAATATTGGCGCACCCGGGCCATGTCGATGCCCGTCTCCAGTTTGAGCACAATCTTACGGATGCTCAGGGTTTTCACCCGGGAGACAGCCGGTTTGTCGGGACCCAGCACCCGACTGCCGAACCACTGGCGCAAACGGGTGCCCATCTCAATGCCCGCCGTGGTGACCACCGCGTCGTGACGATGTTTCAGATAGACATAGATAAGCCGGTAGAACGGCGGATAGCGGAAGGCTTGCCGCTCGGCGGCCTGGTCGTTATAGAACGATGTGTAGTCGTTGCGCACCACTTGCTGAATGACCGGCAAGGCAGGACTCTTCGTCTGCAGGATGACCAGTCCGCGTCGGCCTTTCCGACCGGCACGGCCGCTGACCTGTGCCATCATCATAAAGGCATGTTCATAGGCCCGGAAGTCAGGCTGGTTCAACATGCCGTCGGCATGGAGGATACCCACCACGCTGACACGGTCGAAGTCGAGGCCCTTGCTGATCATCTGTGTGCCGATGAGCAGGTTGGTACGGCCGCTGGCAAAATCGGTGATGATACGTTCATAGGCATTGCGGGTACGGGTCGTATCCAGATCCATCCGCGCCACCCGGGCCTCAGGGAATATCTCGCGTATCTCATCTTCTATCTTTTCAGTACCATAGCCGCGGTCTCTCAGATGCTTGTTGCCGCAGGCCGGGCACTCCGCCGGTATCTGATAAGTGAAACCGCAATAGTGGCAGGTCAGTTGGTTGAGATTGCGGTGAAGGGTCAGACTGACATCGCAGTGTTCGCAACGCGGCACCCATCCGCACTGACTGCACTCCAGCATCGGTGCCCAGCCCCGACGGTTCTGAAACAGGATGGCTTGCTCGCCACGCTCCAGAGCCTCGCGAACTTTCGACAGCAGCAGGGGCGAGAAGGGGCCATGCATCATCTTCCGACGTTGCAGGTCTTTCGTATCGACCACCTGTATCTCGGGCAGTTCGATACCCTGATAGCGTTCGGTCAGCGTGACGAGGCCATATTTACCCGTCTGGGCATTATGATAGGACTCGAGCGACGGTGTGGCCGTGCCGAGGAGCGTCTTTGCACCGAGCATGATAGCCGCTGAACGGGCATGATAGCGGGGCGACGGGTCTTGCTGCTTGTAACTGGTCTCATGTTCCTCGTCGACGATGACAAGGCCCAGCCGCTGGAAGGGCAGGAAGACGGCGCTGCGTGCACCCAAGATGACATCGTAGGGATTGGCCGACAGTTGTTTCTGCCAGATCTCCACCCGCTCGGCATCACTATACTTCGAATGGTAGATGCCCAGTCGATGACCAAAGACGCGCTGCAGACGTTGCATCATCTGCACGGTGAGGGCTATCTCGGGCAAGAGGTAGAGCACCTGGCGGTGCTGTTCCAACTCGCGCTGGATGAGATGGATGTAGATTTCGGTCTTGCCGCTGGAGGTCACGCCATGCAGCAGCGTGACCCGCTTCTTCATAAACGACAAGAGGATACGGTTGTAGGCCTCCTGCTGAACGTCGTTCAGTGGCTTGATGCTCTCCGGATGGGGCTCGCCGCCGTGGTTCAGCCGCCCCACTTCTACCTCGTAGGTCTCCAGCAGGCCGCGCTTGACCAACTGACTGATGACGGGCAGCGTGGTCTCGGCAGCATTCATCAGTTCCTCGCGGGTAATCTCAAGCACCGGCTCACGACATTCGTTGCCGTCGATGGTGTCCCACCGGGAGAGAGAAAGATAGGCGATGAAAGCCTCCTGCTGCTTGGCCGCCCGGGCCAGCATGTTGAGGGCCACATGGAGCGTGGGTTCATTGCGATACGGTTCGGTAAGCCGGATATAGGTCTCAGTGCGGGGTTTATAACCATCCTCGGCTTTCAGGCCGGCAGGCAGGGCCGCCTTGTAGACCTCGCCGAGGGGCGACATATAGTAGTCGGCTATCCACAGCCACTGCTTCAACTGCGAGGGCAGCAGGATGGGCGATGCGTCGAGTATCTGCTGGATGGGCTTCACCTCGTAGCCTTGCGGACTGTCGTTGTGCAGTCGGGAGACAATGCCTACATAAGTCTTATTGCGTCCGAACGACACCAACACACGTACCCCCTCTTTCACCCGGTCCTGCATCGCGGCAGGTACGGCATAGGTGAAAACACCGTCGAGCGGCACGGGCAATATGATGTCAGCGTAGTCCAATATTAAAAGATGTCAGCGTAGTCCAATATTAAAAGATGTAGGTCAACGAGACCGACCAGGCATTCATGTCTGATTTGGCATTCTGCAGGCGATGGGCCACACCGTATTCTCCGATGCGGCTCCAGGTGAAGTCGGCCGTCTTACCCAGCGGCACATTGTAGTAGACGGCTGCCTCCAGATGGCTGCCGACCTGTACGCCGGCACCGAAGTTCAGGCTCAGTTTGGTGTCCTGCAGGGCGAAATGATAGTCGTTGCGGTCACGGTCGCTCCAGTCGTAAGTAGAAGAGCCGAGATTGAAGGCCAGTTGCGGACCGGCACTGGCAAAGATGCCGACGGCCCCGAGCAGATGGATGCCGGCCCTCACATTACCCGGCAGGATGACAGACTTCTGAGTAATCGACTCTTCCTGCACTTTGAGTGTGCGCTGACTGTAAAGCACGGAAGCATCGACACTGAGGAATGGCAGAGGCGTAGAAATACGCAGTGTAGGCCCGACGAAGAAACCGGCCCGATTAGAAGCACTGAGCAGGTCGCTGTTGAACTCCATACTGATGACATCAACACCTCCACGCAGGCCGACCTTCACCTGCGAAAACGATGGTACGGCGAAAAGCCATACCATCATTACTATAAGTACTGTATAGGATCGTCTGCCCATAAACTCTGACTAATGCCCTGCTCTGACTAATGACGCTCGCGGCGTACCGAGACACGTGGTGACGACGAGCCGCCCGACGAAGATTTCGAGCCCTTGCTACGGCTGGCACTCGACGAACGGCTCTTGCGCTCTTTCTTCACCTTGGTCTGCTTGGGGTCGATACTGGCTATGCTGTCCAGCGAGTCGCGCTTGGCCTTGTCGCCGAAGATGTTGTTACGGAAGGTTTCCAGTTCTTTCTCAATACGTTTCTGTTCAGAGGTCAACTTCGTGGAGTCGTTGCCGGCAATCTGAGCCAGCGTCTTGCCCAGACGGTTGGCTGTCTTGTAGATAGTACCCTTATACTTGTTGAGCGTGAAATAGTCGTCGAGGTTCATCACGGCGGCATCGTTCACATCGCTGGTCTTCACCGACTGACGGCTCAGGTAGGGCTCCACCTCGGAATATTTCACCCAAAAGAGGGGATACTTGGCCGCCTCGCCACCGAAGTCGTCCTCGCGGAGCATCACCGGGCAGATGGCCTGCGGCTTGATGTGGAACGACGAGTTGGCCTGGTCGTAGTAGGCGCTCTCCTTCAGATAGTACATCTTCACTTCTGCCGAAGGGATGTCGCTGTTCTCCACCTTCAGTTTGCCGTCTTTCTCCTCGTACCAGATGTGGTAGTTGTCGAGCACGGTCTTCATGTCGACCTTGGCAGTGGCATCGAGCACCTCGTTGCCGTCGAGACGATACTCGTAGACGGGGATATAGCCATTGAGGGCCAGTTTGAAGATATAGGTGAACAGGTTGAGTTGCTTGCCCACAGGCTCCACAGGGTCGTAGAGTCCGGCATTCGCCTCATCGTTGAGGTTAATCTCCCTATAGATATCGCGTCGCCACACCACATCCTCCGGCATATCGAGTGCCGTGGGATACTTGATTCGCATACGCTGGGTCATGCCCTGACCGCTGGACTGCTGCTGTTGCTTCTTCTGTTCCGTCTGCTGCTGCACACGGCTCTTCTTAGGCTGGGCGGCCATAGTGAAAGGCATAAAGGTGAACAGGTAAAAAAGCAGAACTCCTTTTACCACGCCTATTACCATACCATTCGACTTACCTTGTTTCATAATATCTTGTTTTTCTTTCTTTCCTAATTATTTATTCAGCCTTACTTCACAATAATCTCCATCGACGTGGGCAGGGTGCGCTCGATGCCGTCGGGGCCGATGGCCTTCACCCGGGAGATGTAGAAACGGCGGTTGCGCGACAACTTGCGGAAGGTGTCTCGCTGACGGGCCGAGAACTTGTCGCCCTCGCCCACCATCGGCACGGCATTACCCATATTGTCGTAGAAGACGGTCTCAAAAGAGAGCACACGGAAACCGATGTCGAGTATGCCGTCGTCGATGGCGGCACCGATGCCGTCGATAGCCATCAGGCTGGCCTTTGCCAAGCCGCCACCCTTGTAGCGAACGGGGTTGCCCTTATCATCCTTCATATCTATATAAGGTGTAGGGTCAGGCAGACGACGTACCCGGAAGGTGAACTGTCCCATCTGCTGCGGACGGCCCGTGTTGGTCGACGTCACGGTGATGGTGGCATTCTGTCCGATCTGCGACGGTTTGGCAATATATCGACCGGGACCGGTAGGCGTCAGCGTGCCATTGGTCATCGTGGCCGAGATCTTGTTCTGCGGCACACCCGGCACAGAGATGCTGATGGGGTTGGCATAACCGGCATAGAGCATATTCATCAGGTCGGCAGACACGGTGGCCGACGGGTCGACGACGGTGTACTTCTGCGAGAAGTCGCGGCGAATGCGGTCGCCATTGCCGTTGATGGTCTGTATGTAGCCGGCAAGTGTGAAATCGCCGGTGCTGGTACAAATCCGTTCATAGATATTATCCTGCAGTTCCACCTTCTTGTCGCCGATGTAGATCTCGGGAATCTGTGTGGTGTCGACGGCTGCCATCACGATATGGGCCGAGAACTTGTCGCCCCTGACGATAGTCTGCGAGTTGGGGATGACGAAGGCCTCGAGGGCATTGACACGGATATCCTTCACGTCGATGTTCTGCACCAGCGTATGCAGCACCTCTTTCTCGGCATTGCGCACATCGCTCTGCAACTTTGACAGGAGCGTCACGGCTGCTGCGGCAGGCATCGACTCAAACATATACTCCTGCCAGTTCTTGCCCAGTCCGGTGGGAGGCACCTCGGTGGTCAGGTCGCTGGCTATACGACGCTGCTGGGCGGTGTCGGGCAGCAGACGCAGGATTTTCTCCCGATACTCGTCGATGGCCCTTTTCAGTTCCTCACCACGACCACGACCGGGAGCAAGCATCACCTGAGTGGCTGCCTCCAGGTCTTCCTTGTTCTGCAGGTTGGCGGGGTTACCGTCAGCACCATCGGCTTCGACGGCAATAGCCACCTTCAACTCCTGAGCCAGGGTGAACAGTTCGTGGCTCTTGAGTTTCACAAACTGAGCCTTGTCGTACCAAGGTCCCACTTTGGCGGGGTTTGCCTTCAACTGGTCGTCGAAATCATCGTATATGGCCTGATTCTCCTTTGCTGCATTCTCGGTGGTACGCTTCAGGCTTTCCTCTACGATAGAGAAACCGTTGAGCACCTCGTTCGAGACATTCAGCGCAAGCATGGCCATCAAGACGACATACATCAGGTTAATCATCTTCTGGCGCGGAGAGACTGGTCTTTTCTTTATTGCCATAGTTCTTCTGTTATTTGATGGGGCCTATTGGGCTTATGGGGCCTATTGGGCTTATAGGGCTTATGGGGCTCATTGGGCTCATGCGGCTCATTGGGCTCATTGGGCTCATTGGGCTCATGCGACTCATTGGGCCTCATTGGGCCACTGGGGGTTTGGGCATGTTCACCGTCATGGCCTCAATCATGCGAGTATAGATTTTATTGAGTTCGGCAATCTGCTCAGCCATACGCTTCGACTGCTCGTTGATCTGGTCGATGGTGCCTATCTGCTGGCTGGCACCCTTGAGTTGCATCTCGTAAACTCTGGTGATGCCGGTCAGCGTGCGGTTCAGGTTCTCCATCTCCTCACTGTCACGGGTCAGGCGTTCGCTCTGTTCAGATACCTTCTGCAGCGTCTCGGTGAGTTTCTTCAACTGATCCACGTAGTTGTTGGTAGCCTCCTCCATATCGGGGTTCAGTTCGGGCAACTCAGGAGCCGCCACGCCACCTATGACGCCACCACCGACGACGCTTCCACCGGCAACGCCACCACCGGCGACGCTTCCACCGGCGACTTTGGTACCTTCGAACCCGGCATTTGCTTCGTCCTGACCGAGGGTTTGCTTACTGCCCCCAGGCTGTCCGCTGCCGCCGCCTCCGCCGATGATGATGGTGCCACCGCCACCGCTGACCACGCCGGACACACCAGATTCTCCGGAGATCCCGGATATTTCGGATATTCCGGAAGCGCCGACAATAGCCGGCTGCAACGACCCTTCGACGAGAGGCTCCTCGCCGACATGCGTCGGAAGTTCCATGCCATCGGCAGTCTTGTCGAAGGGCCGGTCGAAGGCAGCAATGAAGAACACCACGACCTCGGTACCCATACCCAGAAACAGCATGAAATTGGCACCTGGCAAGTGAGTCAGTTTGAAGAGCGTACCAAGAATCACGATTGATGCACCCCAACTGTAGGCATAGTTCATGAACGTCTGCCCGGGAACGCTATCCAACCACTTCTGCAAGCGGTAGATGATGTTGAATTTGCTATACTTAGTCATTTTTTTCCTTTTTGGGTCTTGTTGGTTTTTATGGGGCCTATGGGGCTCATAAGGCTTATTTGGTTCATTGGCCCCATTGGCCTCATTAACCTCATTAGCCCCATTGGCCTCATTGGGCCACTCTTATTTTTTCGACTTCTTTACTGAGGCTTTAGGCTGTTTGATCTTGTCGCTGGTGGTATTGGCCAGGCTGCGCACACAGCGGAATCCGATATAAGAACGGGGCTGGTTCTGATACTCATTGCTGCGCCAGGCCGAACGGATGTAACTCTCCGGGTCTTTCCACGAACCACCACGCACACTCTTCTTCTTCAGACGATAGGGGTCTTCGGCAGCAGCATTGTACTTCAACTGCGGGTTGATGTCGTTCATGGCATCGACACCGGCTTCAGTGAAGATAGTCGACGTCCACTCTGCCACGTTGCCGGCCATGTCATAGAGACCGTTAGAATTGGCACTATAGATGCCCACCTTCGAAGTAATCAGGTTGCCGTCTTTGGTGTAGTTGCCGTTGTCCGGCTTGAAGTTGGCATAGAAACAGCCTTTGCCGCTGGCCACATCCTCGTTCTCCCAAGGGAACTCGTTCTGGTCCTTACCACGGGCAGCATATTCCCACTCGGCTTCTGTCGGCAGGCGATAGCGCTGTACGAAACGGGCAGCCGGACCGAGGCCTTTCAGCAGATATTCCGTACGCCAAGCGCAGAAGGCGTTGGCCTGCTCCCAGGTGACACCGACCACGGGATAGTCGTTGTAGGCAGAATTGGAGAAGTAACTGCGCATATAGGTCTCGTTGTCTGCATTGGGGAAGTCGTTCACCCAGCAGGTGGTATCGGGATATATATTAATAATGTACGTGTTAAGGAAGTCCCACGGACCGGACAGCGGCCTGTTGATGGTTTGGCGTACTATCTTGCCCTCATCGTCGATATAGGCGGTATCTTTCGAGATCCACACCTGCTCGTTGGGGTTGACAGCCACATCGGTATTCAGGTTGCGCTCTGCCGGATTGAGGCGATTACGGCGCAAAGCAGCCTCGGTGTAGTCGTAGACTTCGTAGCGATAGTTCATCTGACTGGCATCGAGCATCTTTTCGCCCGTCACGGGATTGGTCACATAGACACTCTCTATGGCACGCAACTCATCCTCGTTGGGTTTGCGCGGCAGGGACTTCTTCCAGTTCAGATGGGGCTTCACGGGGTCGCCGTTCTTGTCTTCTTCAATTTTATAACTCTCGTCGCCACCATAGTTGGGGTCGGCCAGACGCTCACGGATGATGGAGTCGCGGACATAATTGACAAACTGGCGATACTCCGAGTTTGTAATCTCCGTATCGTCCATCCAGAAGCCTTCCACCGAGATGTCTCTCACCGGTGTCTGCTTACCCCAGAGGGAGTCTGTCTTCTCAATACCCATACGCAGGTGGCCCCGTTTGATGAGTACCATACCATAAGGAGCGGGCTCGGCAAAAGCCTTGCCGCTGGCACCGGTCAACTCTCCGCCTGACGAGGTGGTAGACTTGCCACCAAAACAACTCGTCAGCAAAAGCACTGAAACAATGCAAAGCACTATGCTCAATTGTCTTTTCATATATGCAGTTTTATAATATTCTTACACTTTGGTGTCGGTTTCGCCCCTTCTTGAAGAGGTTGATGTCGGTCTGATAGCCCACGTAGAGTTCATGGCTTCCGTTGCCTATGCTGAGGGCCGTGGTGTACATCTCATAACTGTAGCCCAGCATGATGCCGTGAAAGGTGCCGCCCACATAGACAGACACCGAATTGGTAGGGCTATAGCCCACACCGGCATACATCACTTTCCCCTCGTGGGTATAGGTCATACGGGCTGTGATGTCGGCTCGATAGCCAACCCCGTCGGAGCGTCCCATGACTGAGGGCTGTATAGATAAGAACGGATTTCTGAACCGAATATTGCATCCGGCCATCAAATAATACGTTCGGTCTACATCCAGTTCGTTGGTTTCGCCCAGTTCTACCTTGGGCGACATGGCATGCTGGACGGCGGCTCCCAGATACCACCATTTGCGCTGATAGTAGAGACCGGCACTCAGGTCGAAGGCCGTGCCCGTAACGTCAGATGTGGGCAGTGCCTCGTCGCTGCTCTCTTCGAAATCCAGTTTCGAGCCGTTGAGCGTCTCGCTCAGGAATCCGGGCTGCAGGCCGATGCTGAGGGTACCTCCGAACAACTTCTGCTTGTAGGCATAGATCACGGAGAACTTCTTATGTGAGAAGGCACCGATGTCGTCGTTCATCAACTGAGCCCCCACGCCGTGATAGGCACCGGCGAAGTAGAACGGCATGTCGGCGGTGGCAAAGATAGTGCGCGGATTATGCTCGAAGCCAACCATCGACATGTTGTAGGCCGCCATGATGTTCAGTTTATCCTGTTTGCCGGCAGCAGCAGGGTTATAGGCCGTCTCCAACGCCCAGTAGTGACTGAACGAAGGGTCGTATTGGGCTACCGCTTCCTGCAGAGCCGCCAACAACAGGGCCAATATCGTGAGAATTCGCCTTAACACGTTGTTAATAACGTATTACTCGACCTTTTTATTATAAAAATTTGGGAAAAAGGTAGAAATATTGTATATTTGCACCCTCAAACTGAATTTAAATACAACCAAGCAATATGACAGAAAGAAAACTTTTACTGGGCGACGAAGCCATTGCGCTGGGAGCCATCCACGCCGGACTGTCGGGGGTCTACGCCTATCCCGGCACACCGTCGACAGAAATCACGGAGTTCATTCAAGGCAACAGTCTGGCCCGCGAACGGGGCATCCACTGCCGCTGGTCAACCAATGAGAAGACAGCCATGGAAGAGGCACTGGGCATGTCGTTCATGGGCAAGCGAGCCTTGGTCTGCATGAAACATGTCGGCATGAATGTCTGTGCAGACCCGTTTGTCAACAGCGGCATGACCGGTGTCAACGGCGGCGTCGTCGTGCTGGCTGCCGACGATCCCTCGATGCACTCGTCGCAAGACGAGCAGGACTCGCGCTTCTATGGCAAATTCGCCATGATTCCCACGTTCGAACCCTCGAACCAACAGGAGGCCTACGACATGATGGCCGCCGCCTTCGACTACTCGGAGCAGCAGCAGTTGCCAGTCCTGATGCGTGTCACCACCCGCATGGCCCACAGCCGTGCCGTCGTCGAGTGTATTGACGTTCCCCGTCAACAAAACAGCCTCAACTACAATGCCGAAGCCAAAAACTGGGTGCTGTTGCCGGCCAATGCCCGCAAGCGCAATGATATCGTCACAGCACAACAGGCACAGTTGGAACAAGACGCTGCCAACTCCACCTATAATATATATAAGGAGGGAACAGACACGTCGCTGGGCATACTGACCAGCGGCATCGGCTACAACTACGTGATGGAGGGCTTTGCCGACCAATGTCCCTACCCCATTCTGAAGATTTCACAGTATCCGCTGCCGAAGACGCTGGTACGCCGACTGATGGCTGAATGCCGTCAGGTGCTCATCGTCGAGGAGGGCCAGCCCTTCATCGAAGACATGGTACGCGGCGTCAGCGAGAGTCCCAATATCAGGGGCAAACTGGATGGCACCCTGCCTCGCACCGGCGAACTGACACCGGATGCCGTCAAACAGGCATTGGCCAAACTTTCCGTTTCCCATTTCCAATCCTCAATTCCCGACGAATGCTTCGCCCCCTGCGAAGATGTCGTACCCCGTCCGCCGGCACTCTGCCAGGGTTGCGGCCACCGCGACGTTTATGCGGCTCTCAACGAGGTGCTCCGCGAATACGACAATCCCCGTGTCTTCGGCGACATCGGCTGCTACACGCTGGGCTTCCTGCCGCCGTTCCGTGCCATCCACTCGTGTGTCGACATGGGTGCTTCGATTACGATGGCCAAAGGTGCGGCCGACGCTGGCCAATGGCCGGCCGTGGCTGTCATCGGCGACTCTACCTTTACCCATAGCGGCATGACGGGACTGCTCGATGCCATCAACGAGAACGCCAATATCACCGTCATCATCAGCGACAACCTGACCACCGGCATGACGGGCGGACAGGACTCTGCCGGCACGAATAAGTTCGAGGCCATCTGCCGCGGGCTCGGTCTCAGCGACGACCACCTGAAAGTGGTGGTGCCCCTGCCGAAGAACATGCCGGAGATTACACAGATTATTCGCGACGAGATCAACTACAAGGGCACGAGTGTCATCATCCCCCGCCGGGAGTGCATGCAGACACTGCAGCGCCACCTCAAGCAGAAGAAGGCACAAACCGCGAAATAGGAAGGGAGTAAACTCAAAGCATCGAAATCTCGAAACTTCCAAACATCGAAGCATCGGAAAAAGCAAAAAAGAATCATGAAATCAGACATCATACTCTGCGGCGTGGGAGGACAAGGCATCCTCTCCATCGCAACCATCAT
>AUXO015992333.1_pt1 | contig 12798 bp, 9 predicted proteins | sample 768731 | NCBI WGS metagenome assembly AUXO01 (sample SAMN02715735, study PRJNA202380) | gut metagenome | biome: sheep rumen | host: Ovis aries | place: New Zealand: Palmerston North | reverse complement strand
GCATCAATTGACTGCTTCTGTCTGCCATTGGAAGTCTCGCTTTTTACAACTGTAATATTAGAGCGTGTTCACATAAATCTTTACAAATCAGCATAGATGCAGTATAATGTAATTATGAAATTAACAAAAACACAATATCGAAAAATCGAGCATTTAATGCCGATACCCAGAAAACCAGCAGGGATCTCAAATTATCAATTCATGTGTGCACTGCTTTACATAATAGAAAACGGCTGCAAATGGAGGGCATTGCCAAAAAAGTATGGAAAGTGGCACACAATATACATGAAGTTCAACAGATGGTCAAAGAACGGAACAATGAAAAAAATCTTTGAAAAAATGCAGGAGCTGAATATCATTGATATTCGTACTGATACGCTCTGCATAGACAGCACAAGTATAAAAGTACACCCTGATGCCGCAGGTGTCCGCAAAACAAGCGGAACACAGAGCATAGGGCGTTCAAAAGGGGGCTGACAACGAAAATACATCTCATCTGTGCATCAGCAAAATATGCTTTTGTCTTTTCAATTTCTGCCGGAAACCGTCACGATGCGCCGCAGGGACGAAAGCTTATTGAAACAATATATTCGGAAGACGGTCACAACCTGCTTGCAGACAGAGCCTATGAAGATGATAAAACCCGTAAATCAGCCAAAAATCAGGGGTTTATCTTTGTTGTTCCTCCAAAAAGGAATCGCAAAGAACCTTGGGATTATGACAAAGAGCTTTACAAAAGGCGTAATGAGGTTGAACGTTATTTTTTAAGATTAAAACGTTTCAGAAAAGTTTTCACAAGATATGATAAACTCGACAACATTTACATTTCCGTAATTATGCTTGCCATGATTTTTGATGCCCTTTTTTAATGTGAACACGCTGTATATTCATTGATTTTCACCCCTTTGCCTGAATTCGGATATATGCACAGTTAGAATGTATAATATTCTGTTTTTTATTATATCACAAATTTTACATTTTTTCAAGTCTTTTTATCAAACTTTTATAAGATTTACCGTAATCATAAAAAGATATTTTACAATTCAGAGATGATTTGTAGCTTAAATTATAATTCGCCGCATTAATGTCGTTTATGCTACAAGTCAGCATAATATTGTCTATTGACTTTTTTAAAAAGCTGTGATATAATACAACCATAAGAGATACAAATCGAGATGCATAATGCTTGTTTTAGGAGGAATAGATAATGGCAAATTTTAATGCACAGGCTTTCATGGACTCACTTTCTGCGGAAATGCAGGAAAAAGTAAAAGCTTGCAGAACATCTGATGAACTTCAAACTCTTGTAGAAACAAATAATATAGACCTTTCTGATTTTACTTATGAGGAAGAAGATATTGAACTTTCCCTCGATGACCTTGAAGGCGTTGACGGAGGCAAGGGATTCGCTCCTATGGCACTTGCGGCAATTATGACACTTTCAGGTCTGGCTGCAACTCTTTCAAGTTGCGGAACATCAAAAGTTCCTTCTTCATCTCTCCCGTCATCTTATACAATGAATGTAGACGAAACAAAAGATAATGATGCGGCAAGTGAAGTTGAAATGAACAATCATACCGCAAATGCTCCCCGTGAGATAATCAGTGTGCAGAACAGTGATAAAAATTCTTTTGATACCGGTATAGATCAGTCAACAGCTATCAAAAACGTAAAGGAACAAATCGGCTCAGATGCCGAAATAATAAGCTGCTCAAAAGGCAGTACTCCTGACGGAACAACCTGCTGGGTAATTGTCGTTTCTCAGGGAGGAGAGACATTTACCTATTATTCAGGCTATCAGTTCTGTTACCGCAATATGCTCAGCGGCAGCAATACTGTTATCAACAACACTACAAACAATAATACCACCAACAATACAACCAATAACAATACTACCAATAACAATACTACCAATAATACAAATACCACAAACAATACAAGCAATACGACCAATACAAGCAATACTACCACTTCCGGCAGTTCAACAACTGCAAATAAAGAAACTTCCGCCGCTAAGAATACTGATGTTAAAAATATTGATAATATCGGTGTGGATCAGGAAACAGCCATCAAAAACGTAAAAGAGCAAGTCGGTGCTGATGCGAAAATAATCAGTTGTACAAAAGGATATACTCCTGTTGATAATTTTGCCTGCTGGGTAATTACTGTTACTCCCGCAAACAGCACAGAAACACTTACTTATTACTCAGGTTATCAGTTCTGCTATCTCGCAGGCAGAATTTCTGATGTATCATCAAGCAGTACAGAAAATCCTATGCTGAAATATATCGGAAATTACTCAAACGGCAACAAAGATATGAATATTGCCTGCTATGGCAAAGATCAGGTTTCAATATACATAACTTTCTGGAGCAGCAACTCAGAACTTACTGTATGGTCAATGAGCGGTAAAGTTAAACCAAATGACAAGACCATTATTACAGATTACAATAACTGCGTAAAGACAACATATGTATATGCTGAAAACGGTACTGTTTCAAGCAGTCAGATAAACTATGAGGGCGGAAAAGGTACAATAGAACTCTCATACGCTGACGGCAGAATTTACTGGTATGATTCAGTTGAAAATGCAAGCGGCGGAAATGCCTTTGTCAACGAAAAAGACTTTTCTGATGTCGGAATAGACGAAGCAACTGCTATCAATAATGTAAAAGAACAGGTTGGCTCGGATATAACTGTAAACAGTTCCAAAAAGGGTTACAGCCCTGACGGATTAAGATGCTGGGTAATTACTGTTACAACTGCAAACACAAATGAAGTATTCACATATTATGCAGGCAGTCAGTTCTGCTACCGTGATACACAGAGTACCGATAATTACGGCATAGGAATAAGCGAACAGACAGCTATTGACAATGTAAAGGCACAGCTTGGTTCAGATATAACTGTAAACAGTTGTACAAACGGATACAGCCCTGACGGATTAAGCTGCTGGATAGTAAATGTAAATGTCCCTAACTGTGAGGTGTCTCTCAGATATTATTCAGGTTATCAGTTCTGCTATCGTGATGCTGAAGATGCTGAAATTTACGGTATCGGAATATATCAGGAAACTGCTATTCAGCGAGTAAAGGAGCAGGCAGGTTCAGATGCAGTCATAAACAGTTGTACAAAAGGATACAGCCCTGTTGAAAACAGCTGGTGCTGGGTTGTAAACGTTACTCCCGCAAACAGCAGTACTGCCCGCAATTACTATGTATGCCATTATTTCTGCTATACTGATACAAAAGATTCTGATACTTATGGTATTGGAATAGATGAAACAACAGCTATCAACAATGTAAAAGCACAGATTGGCTCAGATATAACTGTAAACAGCTGCACAAAGGGAAAAGATGGTTCAGGTATAGACTGCTGGGTAATAAATGTTACTCCCGTAAACAGCAAGGAATCTTATACTTACTACTCAGGTTATCAGTTCTGCTACCGTGATACAAAGGCTTCTGATAATATTAATGTCGGAATAGACGAAACAACAGCTATCAGCAATGTAAAGAAACAAGTCGGTTCAGGTGCAAAAATAATAAGCTGTACAAAAGGCTATGATTTGAACGGCTTAGGCTGCTGGGTTGTTGTAGTCGCTCCTATAACTAATGGTACAGGTTCTGAAACTGTTACTTATTATTCAGGCTATCAGTTCTGCTACTGTGATACAAAGTCTTCTGATAATATCAATGTCGGAATAGACGAAGCAACAGCTGTCAGCAATGTAAAGAAGCAAGTCGGTTCAGGTGCAACAATAATAAGCTGTACAAAGGGCTATGATTTGAACGGCTTAGGCTGCTGGGTTGTTGTAGTCGCTCCTGTAACTAATGGCACAAGTCCTGAAACAGTTACTTATTATTCAGGCTATCAGTTCTGTTACAGTGTTTCTGATAATTCACAGTCAGCAAACACTCAGAATCCCATAATGAACTATATAGGAAATTATACAAACGGCAGAGCAACCATGAATGTTGCAGCAAGCGGTAAAAATCAGGCTGTTATACAGATATCATGGGGCAGCAGCGCTTTTGATACATCTACATGGTATCTGACAGGTACTGTTACAACATCAAATGAAGGCGTGTCGATTTCCTATAATAACTGCACAAAACAGACTTTCAAATATGATGAAAACGGTAACCTTCTCAGCAATTACATAGATTATGAGGGCGGAAGCGGTTCGATATCTTTCCTGTATGCTGATAACAATGCTTATTGGTATGATGCTCAGGAAGGTGCAGGCAACGGAACTTCATTCTGGTTCAGCAACTGATATAAATATTGAACTGATTTGTTTTTAATGAACTAACAAAAATGCGAACAGGACTTTGTTAATCAAAGTGCTGTTCGCTTTCTGTTTTTGTTAATATTATGTATTAATTATAAAAACAAGGAAAACAGGAGTGTAAAATGAACGAAAAAAAGACAGACCGCCGTACAATAAAAACCCGTAAGGCAATATGTGAGGCTTTTGCGGAACTGCTCACAGAAAAACAGTTTCACAAGATTACTGTGCAGGAAATAGCGGATAAAGCCGATGTTAACAGAGTTACTTTTTATAAGCATTACCCCGATGTTTATGATTTGTATAACAAGATTGAAGAAGAAGTTCTCGTAGACCTTGGATTATTGATATTACAGCTCAATGAAATTCGTTCTGATGAGTTCTTTTCATGCCTTGTAGGATATATCAAAGAAAATAAAAGCATATTCAAAATGATGTTTTCTCCGAACGGAACTAATAGTCTGCGTGAAAAATTCGGAAAAATGATGGAAGGGCTTTTCAGAAAACTGACAAGTGAAAAGAAAGATATTGATTTCAGTGATGAACGTGTGGAATATCTTAGCTGCTACCGCACACAGGGCTGCATTGCAATAGTTGGAAAATGGGTGCTTAATGATTTTTCAAAATCGGAAAAATTTATAATTAAAACGCTTTCCGAACTCAACACTGTCACTGAAAATATGATTTTCAACAATTGATTTTTCATTGACCTATATCAAGTCTCTGGCGTTTCACAAGTTCTGCAAAATATCCGTTTCTTCTAATAAGCTGTTCATAATTTCCGTCCTCTGCAATTCTGCCGTCATTAATCACTAAAATCCTGTCACAATGTCTTATTGTGGAAAGTCTGTGTGCTATCACTATTCTTGTGCAGTTCATTCTGTCAAGGGCATCGCTGACCTGTTTCTGTGTTTTGTTGTCGAGGGCAGAAGTTGCCTCATCAAACATCAGTATTTTAGGTTTGGGAGCTACGGCTCTTGCAATCATAAGACGCTGTTTTTGTCCTCCTGAAATTCCGCCCTGACCCTCAGAAATCAATGTCTGCATACCCATTGGCATTTTATGGATATCATCTGCTATTCCTGCAATTTCAGCGGCTTTCCATGCATCATCGAGTGTGAGATGAGGAGCAGATATTACTATATTGGAAAAGATATCCCCCTGAAAAAGTCCGCTGTTCTGCATAACTGTACCTATATTTCTGCGAAGGGAAGGGGCATCTATTTTGTCCAAATCTTTGCCGTCATAGTAAACAGCACCCTTTTCAGCTTTTTCAAAGCCGAGCATAATACGCATAAGAGTGGATTTTCCGCAGCCTGTCCTGCCGACTATTGCAACATATTCCCCTGATTTTATCTTCAATGATAAATTTTTTATAATATATGGTGAATTTTCATTATAACGGAAGCAGATATTATTCAGTTCAATTCCGCCTGAAATTCTTGTTACAACTTCTTTGTTCCGTGTGCCGTAATTAATGCGTGTGCCTGCTGTCTCAGGTTCTGTTTCCAGAAAAGGCTCTGTCATTTCGAGCAGAGGTCTTATCTGACCTGTTGAAAGGGCTGTATCTGCAAATGAGGTGAAAATTCCTGTTACAGCACCATATGCTGCCGTAAAAGCGAAATAATCAGATTGTTCTATACCGTTTTTTGCTGCAATATAATAAATCAGTATATTTGAAAAAAGATTTATTGCAGTTGTAATAACTCCGCTGATTTTTATTAATGACGGCGGTGAATATTTAAGTTCTGCACTGTCGGAATATAAATTCAGCCAGCGTGCAAAAAAACGTTTTTCAGCACCTGAGAGTTTTATTTTCTGAATACCGCTTATCATAGAGTAAGTCATACCTGATTCTTTTGCGCTGAGTTCCATTTGTTTCCTGCCTGTTTTTACCTGTATAACAGATGAAAGAGTTGTGAACGCAATTGTTGTCAGTATTGCCGCCAATGAAGGAACTACCAGAGAAGGTGCAAAAGTGAATATCTGCGTTATATAGAGAAGTGATGAAAGGGTACTCAGTCCCATATTTACAACTACTCTCAGTATAATATCACAGAGATTATTTACTGCCATTGAACGGCTCATAAGTTCGCCTGAATTGTATTTACGGAAAAAATTTGCAGGCAGACTTAGTATACGCATCATCATAGCCGCCTGAACTTCAACAGAAATTTTAGTTCTGATTTTCTGATTCAGCATATTGTTTATTGAACTTATAAGCTGAGTTGATATGGCTGTGCAAAGCATACAGACGGCTATGCCTGCCAGCATTTTTGTATTGCCGCTTGATACGACAGAGCCTGTAAGAGCTTTTATCATTTTTGGAATAAGCATTACCAGACCTGTAACAGACAATGTTGCAAGGAGAATAGTTACTGAATCTGTCATATTCAGGCAGTTTTTCATATATTTTAGCAGTTCATGGACGCTGATTTTTTTCTGTGGCAGAGGTTTATAGAAACAGTAGGCTTCTGTTTCAAACTGTTCTGCCGTTTTTTTATTTAAATTTATTCTTTTTCCGCTTGACCTTTCAAGAAAAAAATATCCCGAAAATTTATTGGGAATGAGTGCAGTAGGCTCATCACTTTCTTTCTTGTAAGCAAGTACAGGTCCGTAAGAATCTTTCCACCAGTTTTCTTTAAGTGATATCTGTCTTCTCATTAATCCGTAATAATCCAGACAATAATTAATTTTTTCTTCATATTCTTCTATTGTATTTGGTATTTCAACGGGTTTAAGATGATAATATTTAAGTATATCCTCTATTGCCTGTTTTGTTATGATGTTTTCATCACTGATTTTTGCTGCGGCACGCTCACCGAGTACAATTTTTGCCGCACGGAAAAAAGATTCTTCAAACAATTGCTGATCGAGATCGTTGCGTTCTTTGATTTGTTTTTCAAACCAGCCCAAAATTTTTTCACCTCCTATTCATTTGTTACAAGTTCGGTGTATATTCCGCCGAGTCTGATTAATTCTTCATGAGTACCCCGTTCTGCGACATTTCCGTGGTCAAGGACTATTATTTCATCACAGTCACGGATAGTTGACAATCTGTGAGCTATAACTATACAGGTTATTCCCCTGTCTTTTATTGCATTTACAACATCATATTCAGTTTTTGCATCAAGGGCGCTTGTTGCTTCATCGAGAATTATTACAGAAGGGTCTTGCGCAAGAACTCTTGCTATTTCCAGTCTTTGACGCTGACCGCCCGAAAAATTATATCCGCCCGGAATCATAAAGCTGTTATAACCGCCCTCACGAGCCATTATGTCATTGTGGAGCTGTGCATCACGGGCAGCAATTATCATTTCAAAATCCTGTATGGAATTATCCCACATTTTGATATTGTCAGCAATAGTTCCTTCAAAAAATGTTATTTCCTGATCTACTACTGCAAGAGAACCTGTCATAACAGACCGACTGTGTTCGCAGCGTGGCTTGCCGTCAAAGAGAATTTCTCCCGACCACGGTTCATAAAGCCCTGAAATCAGTTTTGACAGTGTCGATTTTCCGCAGCCTGAAGAGCCGACGATTGCAATTCTGCCGCCCGTAGGGATTTTCATGGAAAAATTTTTTATCAGCGGTTCTGAAAGCTTTGAATATCCGAATGTAATATTTCTGATTTCAATATCCCCTTTAAGTTTTTCAAGATTTTCACTTATTTCAATATTTTCTTTCACATTGGGGTCTGTCGGATACTGTATAACATCTTCAACACGTTCCATTTGTGTACGCATTTCCTGAATCATCTGTCCCGTATTAAGAAGTTTGGCAGCCGGGGACATAAGCAAGCCTAAAAATCCCTGAAACATCTGTAATGAGCCAAGGGTAAACTGTCCGTTTATCACAAAATATATACCTGCTACAATAACAGCATAATTGGCAAATGATGAAAAAAATGACGGCAGTATGCCGAGGCGGTTATTCACCCTGTTGGATTTTACCTGCTGGGCATTTACAGAAGCCTGATATCCTGACCATTTGCGGAAAAAACTGTTTTCTGCACCGCTTGACTTGATTGTTTCAATCATTTCGATACCTGCTACTGTGGCTGAATTTAGTTTTTCACTGTCACGCTGCATTACTTCGGTAATATTGGCACGTTTCTGTGATATTATCTGTGACATAATGATATTCAGCAAAAGCGTCCCTATACCTATTGCAGACAAGATAAAATTTTGTTTCAGCATGAGTACAAGATATAATATCATCATAACAGTATTCATCATAAGCGGTGCAAATGTATTTACAAGAGTATTTACAATATTTTCATTTGTTATCTGTCTTGACTGGATATCTCCTGCCATTCGCTGAGAAAAAAATTCCATTGGCATATGAAGAATTTTCCACATATATGCCATTGTGCCTGTAACAGACATTTTGCCGTTTATTTGCAGCCTGTAAATACTCTGTATCCATGCTGTTATAAGCTTTATTATTGCAAGAACTGACATTAATCCGATAAATGGCATAAGCCAGTCGGAATTTTGTCCTGTAAGCAGTCTGTCCATGAATACTTTTGACATAACAGGGTCTGTAATTCCAAGCAGCGAACTGATAAAAGTTGTAAGCATTACAAATATAGCTGCCGTTCCTGCACCTGCGAGGCGTTTTTTCGCAAACTCAAATGTACTCTTGCGTTTTCCGCTTGGCTTGAAATTTTCATCGGGTACAGGAATTATAGTTATACCTGTAAATGACTTGTCAAATTCCTCATCTGAGACTTTTACAAACCCTCTTGCGGGGTCATTTATATACGCATATTTGCCCTTGAAACCATTGAGTACAACAAAATGATTAAAATTCCAGTGTATTATACACGGGAATTGACCTTCTTTTCTTATAGTTTGCGGTGAGCGGCGAAAAGCCTTTACTTTAAAACCGTAACTTTCCGCCGCCTTATAGATATTTTTTGCATTTGAGCCGTCACGGGAAATTCCGCAGTCAGCCCTGACCTGTTCAAGAGGTATCCACTTTCCGTAATAAGCCGTTATCATAGCAAGACTTGCCGCACCACATTCGAGGGCTTCAAGCTGCATAATGACAGGGACTTTTGCATATCCCTTTGTAATTGTCGGATTTATTCCGTTTCTTTTTCTGTTCATGATGAATCACCTCATTCAAAAAGAAATTTTATCGGGTGAATACTTTCAGTAATTATTTTGACATCATATTTACCATTTGCCTTGTTTACAGGTGCAAAAGCTACAATACGACCGTTATTGTCTGTATCAACATTTGAGATTTCATATTCATCTTTTCCAAAACGGACAATCATTCCTGAACTTATTTTATTTTTATCAATATCAGATATTGTTATTTCTGCCAAACCATTTTTTACGATTGCATAGCCGTCAGCCATTGTTTCAAGTCTGCCTGCCATGCTCCATGCAAATAATCCTGCAAGCATTATAACAATTGCCGCAAGAAGAGCCCATATTTCCGGATTGGCAATTTTCAGATATTCAGTAAGCTGTTCAGGAGATGAAATGCGGTCAAGAGATTTCTTTCTGAATATTTTATTTTTTTGTTCTGTCATTCATATCACCTTTTTGTCCTGTTATACTGTAAACAGGAATTTTCAAATAATACGCAAAAGTTTTTTTATTTCTGAAATTATCAATGTTTAAAATTAATTTTTGAAATAAATATTTCATAATTATTATATCAAAATCCGTGCAGTAAGTCAAGCAATTAAAACACAGATGCATAACTATACAGACAAAGGATAGAATATTGTCACAAATATCTCTCTTACAAAAATCATAAAAAGAATAAAACAAATAAAAAACGCCAATGTATTTTTTACATCAGCGTTTTTATACTTTGTTTACAGTTAATTTGTTGTAATTGGCAATGCAGATACCACACCTGCATCATACATCTGAATTACTGCGGCATCTTTGCCTGTAACACCTGCGACTCCGTCAACATCGGCATTTAATTTTCCCTGTTCAGATAATGGGAATTTTTCAGCATTTGCAAGATATTGTAATATTGCAACCGCATCGGATATGCTTACTTTTCCGTCCTCGTTTGCGTCACCGTATTTGACAGCTTCGGAAGTCTGAATTTTTGTTTCATAAGTGCCGTTATCATCTGTATCAACGGCTATACCGATTGTATTTTCATCTGTTTCGTAAATGAAAACATCATTGTAATCTGTTGAGAAACTGCATTTTGGGTTTGCATTGTCGCTTTCAGCCGAAACAGTTATATTTTTGAAATTATCGCTGTGGAGGATATATCCGTCCTTTGTCTTTTTGAGATTTACATTTTTTCCTGTTCCGCTGACGGATAAATCATACCAGTCTGTCGGTGCATATCCGTCATTTGATACCATATCAACGGTATATGAAGAATTTTCACCGCTTGCCTCTATATAGCCTGACGGGTCGAATATAACCTTGTCTGCATTTTCAAAATTAACACTTATGAGGTCATGTTCGTATCTCATTGACATATCAATATCTTCCGTTTTATCAAGATTCATCATGCAGCCCTTTGAAGAATCGCCTATTGCAAATTTAATATCAGATTGCACTGAATCGTCCATAAATGATGAAAACATTTTGATATCATCTTCTGAGCCTGCATTTATTGTATATGAACCGTTACTGTTCATATTGATTTTTCTCAGTGAAAAATCCGATGCAATAGCTTTTGAACTGAGTATGGAGATATATTCCTGAATGGATTTTTCGTTGTTTCCGCCGAAATAGCCGTGATAATTCATAATGCTGAGGTCATCTGTCGTAAGTCCGAGAGTTGAACCCGTAGCCGTATCAGCCGAATATGCAGGAATCACCCACGAATTATTTGATGTATTTATGTACATACAATAATTATCACTGAAATCAACAGCGTTGTTGTCATATGTTATAACTTTTACATTGTATGATTTTTTATTCTTTACGAAACTTCCATACTCAACACCATAGGCAACAATTGCATGACCTCCTCCCTCTCCGAAAAAATATGTCAGGAGTGTGGGAGAATTATCTTCAAGCTGATTTAAAAGTTTCTGTATTTTTTGTTTTTCCGTCATATAATACAGGGCATTTGCAGTATACTGATATACTTCGTCCGTAACCTGCAAAGCGTAGTAATAATTTATAAGGGATTTGACATCATTTGTCGGAGGTCCCTGAATATCATGCAGGAAATTTGCACCTTCCTGATATTTTTCCGGTTCAATCATTCCGTAACACGAAATTATTGAAGTAGTTGCCATTCCGTAGCACGAACCACCGAAACTCTCGCTTAAAATTTTCTTTATATCTCTCTGTTCAGCTCTTGAAAGACCGTTCAGGAGCTTTTCAAGGTATGAACTGTCTATATAATAGCCTTTGCCGAAATTTCTTGATGAATTTGAAAAGCTCCAGTTATTATACTGTCAGCAAATGCAGATTCAGGCATTATGTCAGTAGTTGTAGTTGCAGAAGTTGTAGTAGTTGTCGTTTCGGTTGTTGTAGTTGTAGTAGTTGTATGTTCTTCGGGTTTTATGTATATATAACCGTCATACGGAGTATTGTATATAGGTTCGTCTGTAAGATTAGGGTTATTTTCGTTGTATATGCCTTTCAGAAAAGCATAAGCCTGCATAACCATATTTTTTGAAGCACTGTCAAGAAATACGGACTTTGTATTTTCATCAGCATAGTCTATAATATCAATCGGGAAAATATCTCCCTCAGAGATATCAGAAGGAAGTGTGAAATCCAAAGACCACATTACTCCGTCAGAACCGTTATTTTTTGAATCTGAATACCACAGACTGACAACATTCATTGTGTCTGTAAAGGCAGGAGAATATAAATAACCCGTATTGATTCCCAATTTGGCTGATACAGCCGGTCCCGCATGAATATCCTCATTACTGAGAGTCAGGCGATTATCATACATTACAAAGAGTTCTGCGGAAGAATATTCTTTGTCTGCTCCGTTTACTGAAATATTGATTGACTGTGTCGGTTTTGATTTTGCCTCATCAACGGTAAGTGTTATTTTGTCTGATGTGATCACAGGTTTAACAGATGAAGCCAAAATTTCCTCATCTGAAAAGTCGTTTCTTGAATCTGCAAAAGCTGTTACTGAAACACAGGAAAATGAAAGTGCTGCGGCAGTCAATGCAGATAAAATTTTTTCTTTTTTCATAGTAACCCCCAACAACTATAATTATAATAAATTATATATTATTCTCTTTGAATTTTCAATAGGCTTTATTAAAATCGTCAATTTGCATATAATTGATATGTTTATGATGTATAAGATGCCCATAAAGCCAATACTTTATTTGTGAGTGCCCAAAAATAAAAAAACATTATTGCAAGTCATGGAAACTTTTGATTGTTATAACTAATTTTCACAAAAATATATGTAGAATTTGTAAAGTTTTCGTGCAAATACTTGACTATTATCAAATGCTGTGATATAATGAATCCAAAGATTTTAAACTGTGTTCTTTCCTGATTGTATATTTAAGGGGGCGAATTTTA
>AUXO016733700.1_pt1 | contig 12799 bp, 11 predicted proteins | sample 768731 | NCBI WGS metagenome assembly AUXO01 (sample SAMN02715735, study PRJNA202380) | gut metagenome | biome: sheep rumen | host: Ovis aries | place: New Zealand: Palmerston North | reverse complement strand
ACCAGAATACCGGTGGGGATGTCGCCGAGGACGATACCGCAGATCAGACCGCCGACCAGGGGACGGCCCAGTGTGTAGTTACCGATTGATGTGCCGCCGAGTCCGGGCATACTGGACAGGGAAGCAAACAGACCCAGGATAATTGCCTGTACGATATTTATAGACATCTTCATTCTCCTCTTATACGAATCAGGCTGCAGAAGCTAAAGAATTTTCAGGCTTTCTTTCTGCCTTACTTCCTGCCGGAATCACCGGCTGAAGCTTTTCGCAGATTGCCCGCCGGCAGCGCCGGCAGCGGAAAACAGCTTCTGTCTGCCACGTGTTTTTTGGCCCTGTGATCAGTCTGTGAAACCGAACTGCCCGCGGAACTTCTTCCAGTTGCCGATCGCGGCTTCTTTGACCAGCGCGAACTCGACTTCATATCCGGCCTTCATGATGGCCTCGAGTGCCTCGGCCTCTTCCTGAGTGATGGACTGGTTGTTGCCGAGTTTGACTGCGCCGGGACGGTCGTTGCAGGGACCGATGATGACAGTCTTGACATTGCTGGGCACAAAGCCTGCATCGACGAGGATCTTCTTCATGTCGACGGGATTCTTTGTGATCAGGAAATAGTTATCCTTGGATTCAATGACCTTTTTGCTCTTGGCGATGAACTCATCGACGCCCCACACGAAGGTCTTCTTGTCGGAAGCGCTCTTGTAAGCACCCTTCAGGACAGGATTCTTGGAAGCTGCATCGTTGACAGCAATCAGACCTGTGCAGGGATACTCCAGAGACCATCTGGTAACAGTCTGGCCGTGGATCATTCTGTCATCAACACGTACGAAAGAAATAGACATTGTATATCCTCCATTCCGGAGCGTGCCTGAAATGTCCGGGCAGGTGCAGACACCATTCAATGTCTGTCAGGAACAGACTGCCCGGCCTGGCAGAACATGCGACGCTCCGGCGCATGTCTGCAGCCTTTGGAAAATGTATGGACATTTTCCGGCCATTAAGTTTGTATCCGGATAAAAAGGCTCTGTGAACTCTGAGGTCCTCCTGCCGCTCCCGTGTCCCGTCAATCCCGCAGTCTCCGAAAACAGAGTCCGGAATTCAACATTCGTCTGAACGGGCGCGGCAGATCACTGATTCTCAGATCAGAGATCCTCTTCCTCCTCATCATCAACTGCGACGACGAATTCCTTGATCTGCTCTTTTGCGCCCTCGATCAGCTCATCGATGAGTTCAGCTGTCTCCTCATCATCTTTGCTGAGCACACAGGTCAGAACCAGAGGAAGGTTCATGCCGCCGATCATCCTGGTCCTTCCCAGAAGATCCATCTCCATCAGCACATTTGCCGTGGTTGCCAGAGGTGATCCGCCAACGATATCAGCGAAAAGAATGATCTCATCCTCAGGACCTACAACAGAGAGCACAGATTTTACTTTCTCAGCGAACTCATCGGCGCCCATGCCGTTCTTCAGGCTTGTGGACAGAACATCTTCTCTCTCTTCACCGGCCAGCATGTTGACAGCCTTGTGAAGGCCAGGTGCAAACTCACCATGGCTTACCAGTACTACATACTTCATAGACACGCCTCACTTTCTCTTCCGGTTGTTCCGGATGCAGCGTTTACGCAGCTCACTCCGCTTTCCCTTTTTAACATTTAACCTAAAAACAGCAGCCGGGTCTTACACAGGTTTTACTGATCTGTGGATGGAGGGCACGGTTGCGTCTTTTCGTAACGTTTTCTTTTTTCAGATATAAATGCGCAGAACTTCACGCGGAGTTTTTATTGTTCAGATTAGTTTATAAAATCAATTGAACAATTATGAAAAAAGTATAAAAAAAAGGCGGCACTTGTTCATCTAACAAGTGTCACCAATTTGGTCTGATTTTTGTCATGAATACACATGACATTTGTCATGTTTTTATCAATTCATGTCATATTGCACAAATTAAATAGAAAATGATTCTATATTTTGCGAAAAGAGGACAATCAAACTACTAAATCTATTCTTCCTGTTCTTCCGGTTATGAATGTCATCGGTCCAGGTTTTTCAGGTAGCTGTTGAGCTTTCTGTTCCATATGATCTGTTCCATCTGCAGGTTGGAGGAACTGTCCAGAATTGAACGCACAGCTATGGAAATCTGCTCATTGATTTCCTCATAGCCCTTGAAATACCTCGGCACAATGGACTTGTCCATGGCGTTGCTGAGTGTATCCATGTTGAAGCGGCTGCCGGTTCCCTGCCGGATCATTTTGGCGGTCTGTTCGGATTCCGTGACAGAAGACAAGGGCGAAATGCCCTCTGAATAATCGAAAATCTTCTCCTGGATCTCCCTGTCAAATGTCAGGGTCTTCATCAGTTCCCACACCTCTTTCTCATGCGAGGTCTTGTGGCTCATCCCGACACACAGTGTGTCAAGATCCGAGACGTTATCTCCGGAGGGACCCGCCGGCATAGTCACGCAGTCCCACTCAAATCCGGAATATTTTTTGAGACTCAGTTCCTTGGATTTGTATGCTCTGTACTCAGAGAATAGCATGGGCTGAAAAACCACGTTTCCATTGGAAAAATCCGCGTTTGATACGACATATCCGCTGCTGAGACTGTTGAGCCGGTCCAGAAAAGAAATCGCTTCTCCCACAGGACGGGCTGTAAAATCACAGGATTTTCCGTCCTGGTCAGGAACCTCTGCCCCGTTGGCACGGAAGGCGTCCTGCCAGGTGTAGCCATACGCGCCAAACTGGTCAATGACACCGCTGCCGTCGGTGGAGCGGGTGACTTTGCGGCAGATCGTCAGGAAATCGTCCCATGTCCAGTTAGTATCCGGCAGGCCGATTCCTTCCGCATCCAGGATCGTCTTGTTCACAAACATCATCCTGGGCGCGCATTCATAGGGGAGGGCAAGCTGGTGATCATAGAGAAAACCTGCCTGAAAGGCTGAGGGATAAAAGGAAGACGGGTCAAAACTGCTGTCTTTTTCGATCAGGTCATCCAGAGAATGCAAAGCTCCGATCCTCGCGAAAGTATCCAGATCTTTTCCCGGTATAAAGTAAAGATCCGGTTCTTCCCCCTCGAGAATCTGTTCCGCAAGCCACTCCGGATAATCGGACTTCAAAATTCCGGAGGTATAGACCACCTCATAATCAGGATGGTTTTGGCGGAATCTGTTGATGGCTTCATCCAGGATTCTGTAATAATATCCGTTTTCAATTCCCCAGTAGCTGCCGGCGAAAACGCCGACCACGATTTTCTTCTGTCTGTGAAATCCCCATTTTCTGTAGACCCCGCTGAGAATAATGAGAGAAATCAGGATAAACAGACCTGCGACGATCAGACGCCGGATTCTTTGTCTGGTAAAATCGTATTTTTTCAAATTCATTGCCGGTGTCCTTAGTCAATTCCCCTGCTCAGGGGCCGGTTGGCAGCTCCTGTCTGTACAGCCCAGATTGCCACCTGCGTGCGGTCGCGGAGCTGAAGTTTCGACAGGATCGAACTGAGTGTATTTCTGATGGTGCCTTCGGAGAGGTTCAGCCTCGCTGAAATTTCTTTGTTGGAAAGTCCCCTGCCTACAAGAACGATCACGTCCCATTCATGGGGCTTGAGACTTTCAGCCAGCGAACTGTCCACCAGGATTGCCAGATTTGACTGAGCCATCCGGGAAAACAGGCGGACTACTTTGGAAGCTATATCCTCATTGATCATCGCAGTCCCGTTATAGACTTTCCGGATCGCATCGGACAGCTCCTTCATTGAAATACCCTTGAGCAGGTAGCCGCTTGCCCCGAATTTCAGCGCGTTAAAGACATATTCGTCATCGTCGAATGTCGTCAGGATAATGATCTTGATATCCGGGTACAGTTCTTTGATCCGCTGGGTACAGACAACACCGTCCATCTTGGGCATCCGGATATCCATGAGGATCACATCGGGCTTATCCTTCTTCACAGATGCCATGACTTCGATTCCATCCGCGACGCAGTCGGTCACCTGAAAATCCTCAACATTGTCCAAAATGATCATGAGACTTTGTCTGATCAGTTCCTGATCATCCGCTATCAATATTTTAATCATGAATCCTCCTCCGTATCTACACGGATCGGTACAGTTGCGTCAATGACAAAACCGTTTTCTCCATTCCAGGAGATCGTCCCTTTCAGCATTTCAACACGCTCTTTCATATGATGAAGGCCGAATCCACTGTGTACATCATTGCAGCCCTTCCCGTTGTCAGCTATGTGGATATGAATGTCATTGGAGGAATGCGTGATACGGATCATGATATGAGAAGCACGTCCGTGCCGGATCGCATTGGTGATGCTCTCCTGGACAATTCTGTAAATAACATCCTCCTCGTCCTGATCCAGGTTCTTCAGTGTTCCGGGAAAAGAAAAATCAATTCTGACGCCTGTCGATTTACCGGATTCCTCCACAAGCTTGACAAGTGCCTGCTCAAAGTCCAGGTTCTCCAGGGCGTCCGGTCTCAGCGCATTGACAGAATGCCGCACATCGGTGATTCCGTTCCTGGCAACTTCCGCGATCGCCCGCAGCTGTTCCTTGGTGGCTTCCGGAGCTATGTCCATGAGCATGATACAAGCTTCGATTCCTGTAATGATTCCTGTCAGGGAATGACCGAGTGTATCGTGGATCTCTCTTGCCAGCCGGTTTCTCTCCTTCGTCTCTGTCATCCGGACCTGTTCCTCGGCATATTCCTCCAGCTTCCGGTTTGCCACCTGAAGCTGGCTGTTGAGGCGCAGGATCCTTTCCTTTTCGCTGGTCTGGGACAGGGTGAGCACAACCATATAGAGGACAAAAATGAGTGTGTTGACAAGCGCAAGCATGTTCAGGATTCCGAGGAACATGTTCCTTACATCCACCCGGTAATAGGACCACATCTGATCGATGGGAATAACATTCAGCGCTGATTTAAAGAAACTGCCGCTCATTGCCACATAGAAAACACAGATCACGATGATGTAGGCAATTCGCTTTTTCCAGTCGATCCTGTATCGCATGGCGTCAGCGAGAAGGAGCATGACCATGCCAGTATATCCGAAGCCGGTAAGAGCGCTGATCCAGATTGAGATCCCGTATTCCAAAAGGAGCTTTATGACAAGCTCCGGATGATTGTTGCATGGAATGGACAACAGCAGCAGGAGACACAGGATCAGGATCATAACACAGACAGGCAGCTTCCAGAACAGGACGGGAACCGCCCCGCAATTCACCAGAAAGGAAAGCGCTGAGCCGTTGTGGATATACCCGCGCTGGGCATGGACTGTGACCACAGTGATCACAAAAAGGATCAGCACATTCAAAAACTGCATTTCCCTGAAAATAATGCCGGGAGCCAGAAGTATGTCACCGGGTTCTCCTTCTATATAGTCCCTGTATAATTCCAAAGGTTTTTCTGCCATCTCTGCTCTCCCATTCCGGGCTTAGATATATTACTCAGACAGACGAACATCCTGAAATGATCCGGCTGAAACTCTCTCCTGTCCTGCGCTTAATTGTATTACTCAGACAGACACACATCCTGAAATGATCCGGCTGATACTCTCTCCTGCCCTGCGCTTAAATGACTTACTGCCAACGGTCCACATTGTGGTCTTCAACATTTTCTATCGTGACCAGCTCTACCGGCACCAGCAGCAGGGGACTCACCTTTTCCCCCTTCAGGAGCTTGTACATGGCAGCGGCAGCCTGCTCACCTACCTGAGTGGGCGACTGGGCTACAGATCCCTTGATCTTGCCGTCGCGGATCATGGCCTTGACATCCGGAGAGGCATCGACCCCATAGAGATCTACAGACTCCAGCAGATTATTTGAATCCAGCGCCGCGGCGGCGCCCATACAGGAAGGATCATTCAGACAAAACACACAATCAAAAGGGATTTTTTTATTAATAAATTCTTCCATGCGGGGTACAGCCAGTTCCCTCTTGCCTTCGCAGGGAATCCTGGCAACTATGCTGATTCCTTCCTGATCTCGTAAGGTATCTGTAAAACCATTTACCCGCTCTACGCCTGAAAGGGCGGAATCGTGGGTCATGATGACTATATTCCTGCGATCCCCCTTCTTCATCTTCGACAGGAGGTACTCGCCTGTCAATACACCCGCCCGATAATTATCCGAGACGATCGTGCAGTCGGCAAGACTGGGATCCGAAAGATTCGAATCCACAACGATCACAGTCACACCCTGCGCCCGGGCACGTTTCAACACATCGGAGATCGCGTCAGAATCCACGGGGGTAAGAATCAATACCCTGATTCCCATGTCCAGCATATCCTCGATCTGTTCCACCTGCCTGTCGATATTCAAAGCCGGATCCCTGACGACCATGCGGTCACCTTCGGCTTCCACCCGGTGAGAAATCTGCTCATTGATAATAGCAAAAAACTCATTATTCATTGTCATATAGCTGGCGCCGATCAGTATCGAGTCTTCATCCTGGCTTTCAGAACCATCCGGTCGAAAAAGCAGATATCCCGCCACCAGAAAAACCAGCACAAGAGCGATTATGATATTACATATATCCAGAATACGTTTGAAATTCATCTTTCCCGCTCCTGACACTTTCCCGCTCCTGACTGTATCCTCAAATCAGGCTGAATCCTATCACACTCGCTGTCATCATAATAACACCTGCGAGGAGCACTCCCAGCATAACAGCAAGAACTGTCGACTTGAAGTCCATATCCAGAATGCTTGCCGCAAGCGTTCCGGTCCAGGCTCCTGTTCCAGGCAGCGGAATACCGACAAAGAGAAGAAGGGCGACAAATGTCCCTCTGCCTGCTTTCTCAGTAAGTTTCCTGCCCCCCTTGCGTCCTTTTTCAAGACAAAAGGTAAAAAATTCTCCGATGACCGGCTTGTCAGCTCCCCACTCCAGTACTTTTCTTGCGAAAAGATAAATAAAAGGAACCGGGATCATGTTCCCGACGATACATACCAGATAAGAAGTCATGATGGGCAGCCCCATGGACTGGGCAATCGGAATCGCCCCACGCAGTTCGATCAGAGGAACCATTGATACTAAAAAGGGAATAATATATTGATTCAAACTTCACCTCCATGGCTGAGTGCCGGAATCTTCGCGCAGACACTTCATCGTCTGCCTTTCTTAGCCACAGTCGACCTGTGACATGATATTTTATCAGAAACAATAGTCAACCGCAAGAAAAACGGCGCCCCCTGTGGGAGCGCCGAAATATACCTAAATATAAACTGAACTACAAACTGAACTACAAACCGAAATATAAACCGAAATATAAGTGTTCTTGTTCAGGTCCTTCCGGGCACCTGTCCTTAGATCAGGCATTTGAATTCTGCATTTCCTCCAGCATCTTCTTGACGCTGACGATCTTTACACAAAGCGCAAAGAGGTTTGCTGCAACTTTAAGATCTTCAATCGGAGGATAGCTGGGAGCGATTCTGATATTCGTATCGTAAGGATCCCTTCCATATGGCCAGGTGGCACCTGCCTTGGTCATCTTTACACCGGCCTTCTTGCACAGAGCCACAACCTGTCTGGCGCAGCCGGGAAGGGTTTCAAAACTGATAAAATAACCGCCCTTGGGATTTGTCCATGTCCCGATCTCCAGACCGGTCAGGTTGTTGTCCAGGATCTCCTCAACAGCCTCGAATTTCGGGCGGAGAATCTTGGCGTGCTCATGCATATGCATGACCATCCCATAGATATCACCGAAGAAACGCACGTGCCGGAGCTGGTTCACCTTGTCGTGTCCGATCGTCTGGACCTTCAGCTGTCTCTTGATATCCTCGAGGTTATTCGGGGAAGTAGCGAGAGCCGAGATACCGCTTCCGGGGAATGTAATCTTGGACGTAGAGGCAAACTTATAGACCATGTCCGGATTGCCGCTGCGCTTACATTCTGCCAGGATCTCGATCACATAATCCTGATCGATATCGTAAAGATGATGAATGCCATAAGCATTGTCCCAGAAAATACGGAAATCCCGTGCAGCGGGTCTCAGCCTCGCCAGACGCCGCACTGTCTCATCGCTGTAAGAATAGCCCTGGGGATTGGAGTACTTGGGAACACACCACATACCCTTGACGGCTTCATCTTCTGAAACCAGCTTCTCTATCATATCCATATCGGGACCTGTGGGAGACATGGGAACAGGAATCATTTCAATCCCGAAGTACTCCGTGATGGCAAAGTGACGGTCATATCCAGGTGAAGGACAAAGAAACCTGACTTTGTCAAGCTTGCACCAGGGAGTATTTCCCATAATACCATGAGTCATGGCACGGGAAACCGTATCATACATGACATTCAGAGAAGAATTCCCGTAGATGATAATATTGTCAGGGTGATTCTCCATCATATCCCCGATCAGTTCTTTGCACTCCTGGATCCCGTCGAGCCCGCCGTAATTGCGGCAGTCAGTCCCATCCTCACAAAAGAGATCGGCATCTGAAGTAAGAGCATCCATGATACCCATGGAAAGATCAAGCTGCTCAATACAGGGCTTTCCTCTTGACATGTCCAGTTTAAGATCCATTTTCTGATAGTTCTTGTATTCTTTGCGAAGGTTTTCCAGCTCAGCTGCCAGTTCCTCCTGCGTCATCTCTTTATATGGCTTCAAACAATTACTCCTTTTCTGAAACTGAAATGAATCAATGAGTATCGGCATATTCTGTATTATTACAAAAGACAGTTGAAAATGTCAAGAGATTTGTATCCTATTATTAACGTATACAATTTCTGGATATAAAAACAACCGGCAGCAAGAATGGAAAAACCTGTCGTAATACTGTAAAATATTTAGATAGAAGGAGGGACAGTAAAATGGATAATGATACAATCAGAGGAAACAACTTCATTATGACTGAACCCGGCTTGAATGATCTGGATCAGGACACTTCCAAGACAAAGGATTCCGGTACAAACAGCACTGCCCCGGATTCAGCAGTTTCTGATCCCCTTATTTCTGATTCTGTTGAAAAAAGTCCGGAGATAAAAACCAATACAGATAAACAAACACAGAATACCGGCAGTCAAGATCCGACAGATGCCAATATGTCCGGGACAGAAGCTCTGGCTGATACCAATGCACCGGCTGATACCAATGCACCGGCCGATACCGATGCACTGGCTGACACCAATGCACCGGCTGATACCGATGCATTGTCTGATACTGAAAATCTGTCTGAGACAGAAAATCTTTCAGATTCGGAAGCATCGAAAAAGGCATCCTCCAGCAAGAAAAGGTCAGCATCAGAGAAACGCAGGAAAGAAGTGTCCAAAAAGAGCGCTTCCCTGATAAAAGGAAAAAGAAAGACATCTGCCGCAAAGAACTCAAAGCCGGATGCTCCCCGCGGAATCCGCTTCCGGATCACTAATTTCTTTGCTCAGATCCGGCAGGGAATCAGTCAGTATTTCACAACTGTTTACGCCTCTCTGCGTACTTCTGCCAAATGGATCTTTTTCGGAATCCTGTGCGGAGCTGTAGTGGGGACAATTGCCAGCATATTTGCCATTGCGATCAAGGCAGGCACACAGATCAGAGCCGCATTTCCGCCTCTTCTGTATGCGCTTCCGGTCGCAGGTATCATCATTGTCTATGCCTACCGCAGACTTGGCTTTGCCAAAGACGGAGGCACCAATACCATCCTGGAGGCGATCCGGGAAGGAGAACAGGTTCCGATCCGGATGGCCCCACTGATCTTCCTGGGAACTGTACTCACCCATATGTTCGGCGGATCCGCAGGCCGTGAAGGAGCAGCCCTTCAGATCGGAGGAAGCATAGGCAACGGTCTTGGACGTATGCTTCACTTCAAGAACACCGACACAAAGCGTGTAATCATGTGCGGAATGAGCGCGGCCTTCTCCGCTCTTTTCGGCACTCCGCTCGCGGCAGCCATTCTGCCCATTGAAATCAGCACAGTTGGAATCATGTATTATTCCTCCCTGGTGCCGTGTGTTCTTTCCTCCCTGGTTGCCTTCTATATCTCACAGGCATTCGGACTCAGGGGTGAGGCCTATCCTCTCGGGGATGTTATGCCCCTGACTCTGCCCTCTGCCCTGCTCACAGTACTTCTGTCTGTCCTGTGCGCATTTGCGGCGATTCTCTTCTGCGCGATGATGGACAAGGTGGGGAAGGCCTTCCGGTTCCTGAAAAACGACTATATCCGCGCCGCTGCAGGCGGTGTGATCGTTGTTTTGATGACCCTCGCTGTCGGAAGCCAGACCTACAACGGCGCGGGCGCCAATATTATCGAAATGTGCTTTGAAAACAGGCCCTCTGAAATCTTCGCGCTGGCCTTCCTTCTCAAAATGATCTTCACAGCTGTGACACTGGGAAGCGGCTACAAGGGGGGCGAGATTGTCCCGTCCCTGTTTATCGGCGCCACTTTGGGCGTAAAATTCGGCGCTCTGATCGGTTTCTCCCCTTCTCTGTGCGCTGCTCTCGGCATGTGCGCTCTCTTCTGCGGCGTCACAAACTGCCCTGTTGCATCCCTGCTGATCTGCTTTGAGATGTTCGGATTTGACGCAATGCCCTTCTTCCTGTTGGCAGTTTCCTTTACCTACCTGTTCTCCGGTAATTTCGGACTCTATCACGGACAGGTCATCAGGTACTCAAAATATGAGCCTGGAAAGGTAAACGCACACACTCATCACTGAACGATCTGATCTGTATGTAAAAATATTCAGGCAGTCCGCCCTCTGATCTTGAGAACGGACTGCCTTTATTTTTACTAGTTTCCGGTCATTTGTATTCAGTGGAATAGTAAGGAATGACCAGACTGGTTCCGGAAGGAAGATCGGGAATCTCCCCTCTGTGATAAGGCAGGCTGTTGATGCAGCAGACTTCTCTCACATAGTCTTCTCTGGATTTATAGTAGGTGCTGCTGCAGTATTGATCGACGATATCCTCCAGACCCTCTCCGCAAGGTATTGTGACGGTCGTGTGGTATTTCCATGCCTGCTGTTGGGGCCTGCTGGAGGCACCTGTCATCATCTGGAAACCTGCCAGGGTTCCGGTAAGGATAAAAACGAGAAGCAATGCCCGGAAAAAGGATCTCTTTATTCCTGAAGACTGTCTGCCGCGGACAGTTGCGGCGGTCTTTCCGGATGCGTCCTTTGTGGTCAGACCGGCTTTGACATGCTTTCCTGAAAAGACAGATTTCGAGACAGATTTCTTTGAATCAGATTTCTTTGAAACAGATTTCTTTGAAACAGATTTCTTTGAAACAGATTTCTTTGAAACAGATTTCTCTGAAGCATATGTCTTAGATACATACTTCTCTGACTCAGCAGCTGTATTCATCCTGACAGCAGCCTGTCTGCCGGCTATTTCATTCCTGGAAATACTATTGTTGAAAGAAGTGTGATTCCCGGTGACGCTCCTGAGATTCCTGCCGGAACTTTTCCTTCCCCTGATCGTAATCAGGCGTCCGCTGGCCCCGTATCCACTGTATCCGCCGTGATATGCTGTCTGCACGCAATCCATGACAACAAGTCCGTTCATGATCCCCACCTGTTTGAAAAAATTAGTAGATAATAGTGTTCGAAAAAATTCTTATTGATTCATATAACATGTGCAAACGCATGTTTGAATCGTCTTTATTATATCGAACATATGCTCGTTCGTCAAGAAAATTCGAACGCATTTTCTGAACATATTTTCGGAATATACGTTTGCATTTTATGTCTGACAGGTGTATCATGATTGTATCGAACAGTTCTTTCGGGAGAAGCGAATGTACTAAAACCCCTGTCAGTCCACAGGCAGGACAATCTTTGAATACAGGAGAATGAAAATGAAAACGACTGATCACAGCGGCGGCAGACGCCTCACAGCCAAACAGCAGGAAATACTGGAATATATCAAGGACGAAATACTGAAAAAGGGGTATCCGCCTACGGTGCGTGAAATCTGTGAGCGGGTTGGTCTTCGATCCACTTCTTCTGTCCACGCTCATCTGTCCACGATGGAGAAAAACGGCTTTATCCGCAGAGATCCGACAAAGCCCCGCGCGATCGAGATCTGCGATGACAGCTTTCAGATTGTACGGACCGAGATGACTTCCCTTCCGGTAGTCGGTGATATCGCCGCCGGCCAGCCAATCCTGGCCCAGGAAAACATTCTCAACTATTTCCCTGTTCCTTCCGAGATCGTTCCCTCCGGCGAATCCTTTGCTCTCAGAGTCCGTGGTGAATCTATGATCAACGCCGGCATTTTCGACGGTGACATTATTTTTGTCAATTCCTGTTCCACCGCCTCCAACGGAGATATTGTCGTGGCTCTGATCGATGACTCCGCCACGGTCAAGACATTTTACAAAGAAAAAGATCATATCCGCCTACAGCCTGAAAATGACACGATGGACCCCATCATAGTCAGGGAATGCCTGATCCTTGGCAAGGTATTCGGTGTATTCCGCCTGATGCGCTGATCGCGAAGGGGTTGCAGAATTCAAACAGAATTCTGCAGCCCCTTTTTTTATGACCCGGCAGGAACCTGGAGCCTGAGAACCACACCTCCCCTGAAGTATGAGTACTATCTTTCATCCCACAGCCCGACAGGAATCTGAAACCTGAGAACCACACCTCCCCCGAACCAAGAGGAATATAATTCATCCCACAGCCCGGCAGGAACCTGGAGCCTGAGAGGTATACCTCCTGATGAGTGAATCTTTTTGAGCAGCCAGTTGTACTTGGCGAAGCTTATAGAGAAGAACGGATAAAACGCCCGGCACTCAATGCCGGGCGTTTTAGGACCACACTGTTTGAGTCTCCCGTGTCTTCAACACGGGAGACGAGTTTGGTCCGATCC
>AUXO012228223.1_pt1 | contig 12799 bp, 14 predicted proteins | sample 768731 | NCBI WGS metagenome assembly AUXO01 (sample SAMN02715735, study PRJNA202380) | gut metagenome | biome: sheep rumen | host: Ovis aries | place: New Zealand: Palmerston North | reverse complement strand
AGTTATATGTTTAATGAATGTGAAAAATTAGAATCATTACCAGATATATCTAATTGGAGTACTAGTAATGTTACTGATATGAGGTATATGTTTAAAGGATGTGAAAAATTAAAATCATTACCAGATATATTTAAATGGAATACTAGTAATGTTACTAATATGAACGGTATGTTTGGAGAATGTAGTGAGTTAAGAACATTAGATTTGAGCAAATTTAAGTCTAATTGTTCAAATGTTCAAGGAATGTTTGAGTGTTGTGGTGTAGAGAAATTGGATTTGAGTGGTTTTACATTTACTACTGGTGCAGATTTAGGTCACCTTTTTGAAGGGTCATCAGTAAAAGAAATAACATTTGGTAAAATCCAAGGTAGTTTTACTTCTGATAATATTTTTCATGAGTGTAATAATCTTATGAAAGTAGTTTTCCATGATGATCTAAAGGATGACAATATAGAAACCGCATTAAAACTCCGTGGTTTATACGATAGTGGTGATCGTAGGATATTTTTACCTAAAAAAAAGGAAAAAAATAATTTAGAGTAAGAATATGAATAGTATTTGAGTGGTGTGGCTAATTATGTTTATTTTTTTGTTTCAATTCAATTGTAATTTTATCGATTAGACTATTGTAATTATAGTCTTTAATGACGGTGCGGAGTAAAAGGGATTCGAACCCTTGATACATTTTACTGTATATACGCTTTCCAGGCGTACTCCTTAAACCACTCGGACATCACTCCATTATTTACATTGATAATAATTCTTTTTCTTTATTTATTGTGATGTCGTTAATATCTTTAATGTACTTGTCAACGGTGTTTTGAATATCCTTCTCTAATCTCTTTACATCGTCTTTTGAGATTTTATCTTGCTTAGAGGTTTTTGTAATTTTATCAATAATATCTCTTCTTGTATTTCGAACCGACACTCTAGCTTTTTCTGCTTCATTGTTTACAATTTTTACCAGTTCCTTACGTCTCTCTTCAGTTATCGGTGGGAAGAATATTCTAATAACATCACCGTTATCTTGTGGGTTTAATCCTAGTTTCTTTTCTATAATAGCATTACAAATGTTCTTAATAAATTTTTTTTCGTATGGTTTTATTGTAATTGTTCTTGCATCTGTTACAGAAATAAGTGATATGTTTGATATTGGTGTGAGGTTATCGTAATAGATAATCTTTACATCAGAAATTATAGATTCATCGGCTCTTCCACACTTATATTTGTTTAGTTCCTTTTTAATGATTGTAATAACTTTGTCTAATTCTGTTTTGAGTTCGTTTATTATATCGTTCATAAATACAGTTAAATGTTAAGGTTTTTCTTGGTTGATATTGCTATTGTTTTGTATTTTTTTTAAAATTGGGTCTAATAGCCCATTTATAAAAATGCTGGTTTTTTGCCCGCATAGTTCTTTAGATATGTTTATGTATTCATTTATAACTACTTGTATCGGAGTTTGGTATACCTTAAATTCGCTAATTGCCAGTCCAATGATTATTTTTTCTAATGTGTGTATTCTGTTATCTGTCCATTTTTGTGCGGTTGTCGATATTTCATTTTTTATATCGTCGATATTTTTTTGCATTTCTTCTAGAATATTTTCACAGAAATCATTACTCTTTTTGTAATTTGATTTGATGTTAATGAGTGATTGTAGCTCTGTATAGTTATCTCCGTCTGTAATATCAATAATTTGTGTTGTTATGTTTTTATTGTATTTTGAGTAGAAAGATGGGTCTATGTCTAATGTATTTATTATATTTTCATTTTCTGAAATATTGTCAAATAGTTCACTTAGGGAGTGTGCATTCCTTTGATAGTTCTTAAATATTGTTATCATGTCACTTGTTAGCTCAAAGTCTTTATCTGAAAATATTTTGTAAATTGATAATATTTCTTTGTATGTATTGTTTTTTAATATTCCAAATTCGAAATTGCCTTCATATGGATTGTCTTCTTCATTATTGATTACTTCTACTAGAAAATCTATAAAGTATATTATTGTGAACGTATTTTTAATTACTCTTGTAAGGTGCGTGTAGAAATTGTTTGTTAATATTGTATCGTTGCACTCTGTTTTGTTTATGTAAAATTCATAGTAGCTTAATACAGTGGAATATCTGCAGAAGTTACGTGATATTTTAATCATCTAATAAACTCAAAAGTAGTCTATAGGAGAATCGAACTCCTACTATAAGACTGAGAATCTTACGTCCTAACCAATTAGACTAATAGACCCTATTTCTAGACGTTAACTAAAAAAATAATAAAGGTGTATAGTTTTATATCTTTTTTTTTATTATCGTATCAATATGGCACATAAGAAAGGTAGTGGAAAGTCATTAAATGGTAGAGATTCGATAGGGCGAAGGTTAGGAGTGAAGAAATTTAATGGAGAGAGTGTTAAGGCTGGGAATATAATAGTTAGACAAAGGGGTACTGCAAAGAAACCTGGTATAAATGTTGGACTTGGTAAGGATCATACTCTTTTTGCATTAAAGGATGGTATTGTGAGTTTTGTGAGTAGGATGGGAGGGAAAATATTTGTAAACGTAATATCTGTTTGAATTTATGGTCGTTATAAGATTGAGTAGGATAGGAAGAAAAGGATTTAATATTAGTAGTATTGTAGTTACAAATAAGAGATCTGCTAGGGATGGTCAGTATATTGCAAAGTTAGGGACTTATAATGCAAGCACTAATCCTTCTGTTGTTAGGATAAATGAGGCTTTAACATTGAAGTGGCTTGATTTAGGTGCAGAAGTTAGCGATACCGTTAGAAGTATATTATCAAAAGCTGGTATAATGTTGAAGTGGAGTTTGAGTAGGTGTGTAAAAAAAGGAACATTAGATGAGGCAAAAATGAATACCAAGATTTCAGAGTGGGAGAAAAATAAAAAGGATAAGACATTTGAAATTACTTATTTAGATTAGTATTTATTATTTCGTAATTTTTTACTTTTTCATTTTATAAACTATTAATAATTTACCTTTTACACGTTATAAGGTAAAACGTTAATATATTTTATCTATTTGTGATTTCAAATTGATCTATTTACTTTTCAGTACTTGTAAGTACACGTTTTCCTCTATAATATAACTCTCCATTGTGAAAATAAGCTATATGAGGTTTATGAAAAACACCTGTTAAATTACATTTTTCTAGGACAATCTTTTTTACTCTGTGTCCTCCTCTTCTTTTGTCTCTTCTAGTTGAAGAATGTCTCCTTTTAGGTAGTGCCATATTCTATATTTTTAATTTTCTTTTACAGATTTAACGTTTGCGTATTTTTTGCGGAATTTTTCAACGCTACTTATATTACTAAAGCTACTCTTTTTACCTGTATAAAAAGGATGTGACTTTGAGCTTATTTCAACTTTTAAAAGTGGTAATTCACCATAACCTTCCCACATTATCGTTTCTTTAGTTTCGCTCGTAGATCTCGTTAAAAACATATATCCACATGCAGTGTCGCAAATTACCATCAACCTATAGTTTGGGTGTATACCTTTTTTCATATCAAAATTGTTAAGTCTATATTACAGTTTTAGTATAATAAAAATATTTTGTTTATAATAGAAACATAGTTAAAAATGTTATTGTTTTTTTTAATATCGCTTATTGAGGTGTTATTTTTTGCTAATATCAGGTTTGTAAAGCCAGGGAAATTGGGGGCTGACGGTACCGAGAAAACTGAAAGTGATGGTGAAGTAAAAAGCGGGAAAGGCGATTTCCATCTGATTGAGAGTTCTAAGAAAATGTTATCTAAAGGTTTGGTTAATTTTAAGAAAGATAGGATACAGTTATATTTTAATAAAGAGATTTTTACTAATAGTACGTACATAAAGTTACAATCGAGTGCAAGTGGTTCTAAATTGGAGGATTTATTTTTGGTAAGGTCTGAATCTAATAAACTTGAAGTTTTATTTAAAAAGGCGCTGAAGGAGAATACAACATATATAATTACGTTTTTAAATAGGTCAGTAATAAGTACTGATGGGGATTTGCTAGAAGATTTTAATTTGGTATTTTCTACTGGTGAGAAATTAGATGATTGTGTTTTTTCTGGGTCTGTTATTGATTTGTTTGACAATTCACAGGTACCTAATGCATATGTTTTTATGTATAAATTAACTGATGACGAGATAAAAAAGAAGATTAGTAATAAGAATATATTAAATTCCAATACACCTTATTATTTTTGTAAATGTGATAAATTTGGGAAATTTAAGGTCAATAATATATCTAAAGGTACGTATTTTATATGTGCTGGAGAGATAGATATAGATAATTTTGTATCAAATGCAGAGACATATCGTTATGGGTTCTTGGATGATTTTATTACTTTTACTGACGGGAATAGCGATTTGAAGGATATAAACTTGTACGTATTTAAAAATAGTATTTCTAAGTTTAAAATTGTAGGGAAGAGAATATTGAATGATGAAATTATAATCGAAACGAATGGTGAGTTAGAGTCATTTTCGTTAAAGGTTATTGATAAATTTGCTAATGATTATTCTGAGTATAATAATTTATTAGAAAGCGCTTCTAGAATAAATGTTGAGAAGAATAACGAAATAATGATAGATAATAAAATTGTTGGGCTTATTTCAAATGATATTCTACCGTGTTTTATAGAGATAACTAATAAATTTGGTGAGAAAATTAGAGATAAGATTGATATTGAATTTAAAGATATGTCTTACGTCGATGAGTATTATTTGAATGAATACAATGAAGATGATGTTGAATTAAGCGTAAAGCCTATGTCAGATGATTCTACCGTTGATGCTATTGCTAATTTTAAAGTTATTAGTAAGAATAATATTTTGTCGGTTGATAAAGAGAAGGTGAAAGTTGTATTGTCAGACAAATATTCATTAGAGACTAGTGAAATTAAGGGTTTTAGGGTTTTAAAGGATATTGACTGTTTTTATATAGTTACTGACAAGAAAGTGCGAGACTTGGTTGAGGATTTAAAGAATGGTAACGACTGTAAATATGATTTATTGTTAAGGAGTGATGTGGATGTTAGGATTGAGGTACAGGAAGGAGCTATATATTATAGTAATTTTGAGCGTAACAAGGAGTTTTTTTGTTCTGTATTATTTTTGAAGGAATATTCTTCGGTCCCTATTGAGATTGATTTAAAATTTAAGCATTTTAGGGTACAGTTGTTAGATAGAAAGTTTTCGGTTATAAAGGATATTACAGATGTTGATACAAAAGGTTCTAAAAGCTTTGTATTTGAGAAAGTACCGTATGGTGAATATACTATTAGATACTTTGCTTGGAATGGTGATGTTTGGAGTCCTGGAAATATATTTAGGAATCAAATACATGATTATATAAACTTTTATGACGGGAAAATTATTGTGAAGAATAAGATACAGTGTGATAAATTATTTATTAAAGAATAGAATGTTATACTGTTATTATGAGTTTAATGTTGTTTAGACTTTTAGTTTTGGTATTTACATTTATCAGTGTTGATTGTTCTGAGAACTTAAAAAATATAGATAGTGATCGTATTGATAGTAATTCTCGTCAGATGTATAATTATGTAAAGTTGGAATTATTAAATAATGTTGGGTTATTAAGTTTTGATTATTCTAGGTATTTTACGTTATTAGATGAGTTGTCAGCATATTTTGGGAAGAAGAGAAAAAAGAGTAAGAAAAATAAAAGCGAGAAGGATATTGAATTGGAAGCTAAAATGAAAGAGTTTAAGGAGTTGAAGAGTAGAATTGGTATAAATGATAATTTTAGAGTTTTATTTTCACTGTTTGAAAATAGTGGTTTGTTTAGTAAATTAATGGAGTCTAATTCAAGTTGGACTGTAAATGAATTAAAGGAATTGGGTATTTTTAGTGATTCTTTGAATTTTAAATCTTTATTTGGGAGACTTGATTTAAATTTTACTATGATTGGATATTTAATGAACTCTTTGGCATTGATTCATGAAGAAGATGAGTTGATTAGTTCTAATTTGAGTGTTTTGTCTGATATCGATATTGATGAATTAGAGAGGTTATATGCTGAGTTGAAAGATAACGAGTTAAGATTTATAAGTTTGTTTTCATGTAAGTCATCAAAGAAAAGGTATAAAATTGGAGATAATGATTATAATGCATTTATTGATTTTAGGGGAGTGAATGTAAAAAGGACTAATCATTTGAATAAGAAGTTTTTATATTTGTTTTTGAATCCTTATTTTATTATTAGTTTATTTTTAAACATTTTTCCAGTTATATCTGCGCAGTCATGTTTTTTTTATAAGAATTTTTATGGTGGGGTTTTTAATATATCTAATTATAGAAATATTAAAAACCCTGATAGTATTATATCTATTGCTTTTTCTTGTTTGAATTATTTTATGTTATATAATGTTTTTAAACGTATATATAAGTATTTTAGTCCTGATTTATTTTATTATAAACTTAGGAAGAGGTTTTATGTTATAAAGACATATTTGGAAGGAGTAAAAAAGATATATGATGTGATTCAGAGTCAAGAGTCTGTTTTTAGTGTTTTTTCTAATAAGTTAGTGAAGTGTAGAAATTTATTTTATGAAAATGAAGATTTTACTAAAGAACAGTTAGAAATGTTAAGGTTGTTAGATATGATCCCTGCTAAACTGAAGTTTAGATTGACGAAGGGCAATATTTTTGATTTGTGTAAATTCTTTTTATTGTTTGATAAACATAGGAGTTTGTTTGTAGATGCGTTATTTGAAATTGCTGATTTAGAGCGTTATATTTGTATTTATAAGATGTTAAATGATGAGAAGAATAAAGATAACATATGTATTCCGAAGTTTATTGATAAAGATACTCCTTATATGGTCTTAAAAGATGCGTTTAATCCTATGTTAGACTTTAATACAGCCGTGAGGAATGATATTATTTTGGGTAAGGATACTTCAGAAAGGATGTCCTTGGGTTATATTTATGGGATGAATGCAGCTGGTAAAAGTACTATATTAAAAACTATATCTACGAACTATATATTAGCAATGTCTTTAGGTATTTGTTTTGCTAAAGAGGTAGAAATGACGAAATTTAAGAGGCTTTATTTGGCTATGAATATTGTTGATGATATTAATAAGAGGCATAGTAAGTTTATGTCGGAGGTTATTGCTGTTGATAAGTTGATAGATCAGGTAGTTAATTTGAAGGAGAAAGAGTTTATTGTTTTCTTATCTGATGAGTTGTTCTCTGGTACTAATAATGAAACTGCTAATTCGTTTATAGTCAATATATTGAAGTATTTATTGAAGAATGACAATAATGTCGTTACATTATTCTCGTCGCACTGTATTGATTCATTAGTTCTGGCAAATTCTTATAGTAATGTAGCAGTTTATAAGATGGATTTGGATGTTAATGGTGGAGATTTGAAATATTCATATAAACTTAGTAGATATAATAATATAGTAGACATACCTGAGAAGTCTAATGTGAAATCAGAATTATTGGATATGTCTAAAAATGTGGCAGTTGCGTTGGTAAATAAATTGTATAGAGATGGGTTGATTAAGTATCCACGGGTGATATTAGGTACTTTATAGAGAGTTGGCTGAGTGGTTGAAAGCAATAGTCTTGAAAACTATCATACTTTAAAGGTATCGAGGGTTCGAATCCCTCACTCTCTGCATCGTGTTTTATTGGCGTAAAATTTTTGTGTAGTCTATAAATGTATTATTAATGATTGATTTATTCTCTGTGTGGTTCGAAAACAAATGTAAGTTGGTCGTTATCGTGGATGTCCATTTCTTCTATTGTATTGTTATCTTTATAAGTCCTATCTAGTCTTATTTTTTTTTGTCGAATACTAGCCAGCCATCACGGATAAAATTAGTATCAGAATTAATTAATTTTTTCTTTAAATCTCCATAGGTCTCATTGGTACTAATTTTTATGTCTTTCTTTATTTTAGGAAGAGCTCTGACGTGTATTGTAATAATTTCACCTTTTGTGGTTGTATCTTTGCCACTTGTGTTCCTCGTTGTATGAGTGGTATTTTTTTTCCCCCCCCCTTTGAACTATTAGTATTGTTTTTTTTATCTCTGTAACTGCATCTGCAGAATACGTTTACATTGTTAAATATTGCTAGTGTTAGACAAGATGTTTTTATAGATGTTTTCATAATGATACTCTTTACTTCTATGGTAATAAATTGTTTCATTTTTTTGTTGAATAGATTGGTTTTTTTGTGAGATTATTATTTATAGTTCTTCGTGTAACTTTTATTTACTTAATTTCTGAGATTTGATTATTTATTTAGTTCTTTTTCTTTTTTGGCGTATAAATGATAGTGCATGTTTTAACGTCTTTCTCGAATTTTACAATCATTTGTCCTTCTTTTTTGTCTAAATTACTTTCATCCGTTACAATTTTGTATTGAGCTTTTTCAGCGTTTTCAAATTCAATTACAACGGAAAAAGTTTGTACACTGTTTTCACCGATATCAAAGCTTTCAGTTATTTCTACGCTGTTTGAATATATAGCTTTGCATTTACCAAATAATTTTTTGCCTTTTTGTTTACTACATTTAGCTAAATTGTTAATTTCACTTTTAAAATCATCTGGTTTAAAATCTTTAAATGAATTGTCAGGAACTTTGTTTTCTAAATCGTTTGGTTGTTTTGTTGATGGATTATTACTTTTGTCGCCGGAATCGTCTGGTTCTGTTGTCTTATCTGGCTGTGTAGAAGTTTTCTTACCTAGAGTTTTAGTTTTATTTGGTGGTGTAGGTTTTGTATTTTTTGTTTTGTTTTCTGTTTTTGTTTTGCAACATCCACAACATCCTCCGCATAGGTATTGAATGCTAGAAAGTATTAACATGATTGTTAAGGGTCCTTTTGTTAACATTTTCATAATCTTAACTCTTATAGTTTAATAATAATAAAAAATTTCGTATTTTAACAGAAGAATGTTTTTTAAAAGGACATTTGTTTCTTCGATCGCTTTTTGTTTAGAGATGGCATTGAATTTAGGTAATCTTATAATTTAGCCTTGTTTTTTTATTTTAGATTATTTTATATTTTTTTATCTTCTTGTGGTGTTGAATCATTTTTATTATATTTACCAATCCATGCTTTAATATCGCTAATTAATTCATTTATAAAGCTTCGTTCATTCTTGTCAAGTGCATAAATGAGAATAATTTCATATGTCTTTTTTTTAGGTTCTGCGTTAAAATCTTTCGAACCTGGGAATGGTGCCGTTATTTTCCTTTGTTTTCGTTGTTTTTTTATTTGTTTCTTTTCATTTGCACGAGGAACACCCACAGTATAATTTGGTCATTGTTAGATCTATTAAGGGAGTTGTTATTAATATTGTTTTTAGTATTTTCATATTTTTATCTTTTATTTTAGTGATTTAGGAATATTTTCTGACTTTATTGTGTATGACACCATATTACCAGGTTTGGCTATTCCAAAGGTTATAATTATTTCTTTATTATTTAAAAATTTTTTTATAGGGCTTATACATCTTTGATCAATTATTTTGTATTTTTTATCTTTATAGAGCATCAGAAATGGCTTTTCTCCTTCCTTCCAGGTAGTTTCACCTCCAGTCATTTCTTTGATTTCAGCTTCATCGTCATCTGTATATTCTTCAATAAATTTATTAACTTTCTCAAAAATGTTTTTGGCAAATACATCTGCTGAACTGCCAAGGGTATAGTTAAAAAAACCTCCTATGTCTTGTGCTAGATTTTCTGCAGTAAATTTTTTAAAACCTGCAAGTTGTTCTGTATTCGTACTTTTTGTTTTGCTACCTTTAGATCCTTTACAACAGCACCTGCAGTGTAGATACTGAATATTAAATATCATTGTAATGATAGTGATTAGTGCGTTTATTAATGTCTTCATATCTTTATTCTTTAATTTTAGTATAATAAAAAATTTTGTTTTTAATGAGTAAAATGTTTTTATGTTATTATCTTAGTTATCCGTCATTATTATTTTCTTTACAGCATCCTCCATTACATTTACAACATCCACCACAGCAGGTACAACATTTAGCTGCTACTTCTGGCGTCCCAATTTGTTGATGTTTTTTGCCTTGTCCATTTGGTTTTCTTTGGCCCTCTTTTTCTGTTTGTTCTCTTTGCTTTATTTCTTGTTCAGTAGCTATAAAGTCTGAAGCTCCGATTGGGATTTGAACGTTACATCCATTTATTACTCCTTCGTCTGTGTTGTCAAAGTTACCAGTTATACTATTAATGATGTCTGCTGTTAGTTTTATTTTTTTTCCGTCGATGTCTAGTTCCATTTTTGATAATTCTTCTTTTAGACACTCTTTCCCAAAATCTCCCTTTGTTAAAACAACAGGTATTTCTTTATTGTGTAGTTCGTTTTTGAGTTGATGTCCTGCTGGAGGGTTGAATTTAATTTTAGCTATTTTAGATTTTACTAATTCGCTTTTTTCTGATAGTTCTACTTTAATTGTGTCTCCTGGTTTTAGTGTGTTCCAATCTTTACCTTCTGGTATGATAATATTGCTTCCATTATTAATTTTTCTTTTGTATTCTTTTTCTTTTTTATATATTTTTTTGTCTAAATTGTTAAAATTATCAGTATCATTTTCATATTCATTGTAGATGCACTTGAGTGATTTAAATATTTTATCTTTTTCCTCATCAGTAGTTCTATTATCATATTTGTCTTTGTCATCATATGAAACCTCAATTACTGCAGGGAAGAATTTTGAATCTGTGCTCCCAAAACCATCATTGTCGACTTTATATTTGTCACCGTTTTTATAATGTTTTCTAAGTTCTGTATTATTTGGAGTGGTGTAGGTAATATTATAGCTTATTTTATATTTACACGGCAACATAACAGAGCATTTTTTTTCAGGATCATTGCTGTTGTTATAATCTTCTATATCGATGATTGCGAGACTAAACTTATTTTTAAATTCTTTGTTGTGAAGTAATATAAATACCTCATTGTCTGTATAATTATACATACTATCTTTTGAGTTTTCATTGTATAACTTTTTAAAGTTTTCAGAATTTTTTATTAGTTGACATATAAGATTTTTAATTGCTTTATGTCCTTGCTTTATAATTTCATTGTTATTATTGCTGACTCTTTTTTGAAACTCCCCAGTGATGTTTTTTGCGTCTATCCAATCTGATTTGGAAGTATTGATGTATACTTCATCGATTTTTAGTTTTTTGATAGCTTCTATTAAGCTTTTTGTTAGAAAATAAAGTTCCTTTACGTTTGTTGGTACTATATCGTTTTTTATTTTTATGATTTCATTATTCATACCTTCAGCTCTTGCAAATTCAATATCATTGTTTGTTAAGTCATTTTCAGATATCGATTCTTTTTTATTTTTGTAAAATTTATTTACAAGTTCGTTCCTTATAGTTTCTAGACTCAGTGTCTCGCTGCTAGTTTTGGTTTTAGAGTAGTAGTTTTCTAAAAAGTTTTCTTTTAATTCCTGATTATTTAAATAAATTTTTATTTCCCTATTGTGATCACTACAGTAATTGGTAACGAATGCATTAGAAAATATTAGTACAAGTAATAGTTTTTTTGATATAATTCTATTCATTGTTTTGGAACAATTGTGCATTCCTTGGGATTCTATAAACCATATTTAAAGTTGCATCTTGCGTTATATTATATTCCTCAATTGTTTTATCGTCATCTAATTGTTTCGCGGCAAAAATTAACCTTTGTTGACTTATTTGTACTCCTTCTTTTTGTGAAAAAAGTTCTTTTATTAGTCTTATTGGTGCATTAAATGTAGTTTTTATATTAACATCTTTCCCTGTTTGTGTTCTTACGGTTAATTTAATTTTTTTATCTTTACTGTAATCGTATAAATATACTTCATTTAGTCTTTTACTATTATTTTTACTATTATAATCATCAATTAAAATTTTCATTAAATCATTGTATATTGACTTTGAATAGTATTTATTTTTATATTTTATTTCGCATAGACCATTTAAAGATTCTTTAATATCTTTAACGTTGCAATTGTATTCATCCATTTCATTTACTTTAGCCGTTACTGTGACTTTTTTAATTTTTATTGTGAAGCCTTCTATTTTATCATCTTCTTCCTCTTTATTCTCTTCTTTTATAATACTTAAATTTCCAGTTTTTTTATCATTTATATGTATTTCAGTTTTATCTGTCTTATTATTTTTTAGTTTTTTATCTTTTTCATCTTTTTTAGATTTCTTAGATTTCTTATATTTCTTAGATTTGATTTTTTTGTGTTCTTCGTCTATATTATCGTTCCATGTTCTTGTTCTATAACCTTCACAACATTTACAGTGTATATTTATAGTAAATATTATTAAAATTGCTGTTACCGATAGTGTTTTTAATGTCTTCATATGTTCAGTCCTGATTTTAGTATAATAAAAAAACTTTGTTTTTAATGAGTAAAATGTTTTTTATGTTATTATCTTAGTTATCTGTCATTATTATTACCCTTTGCAGCATCTTTCTTTACAACATTCACCTTTACAGCATTTACTACAGCAGGCACAACATCTAGCGGTACCTTCTGACATTCCAATTTGTTGAGGGTTTTTATTTTTATTTTGCTTCTTTTGCTCTCTTTGTTTTATTTCTTGTTCAGTAGCTATAAAGTCTCCAGCTCCGATTGGGATTTGGCCTTCGCATGTCTTTGTTAGTCCTTCATTACCGATGGTAATATTTGATGTAATTGTCTCTATTGTTTCTTGAGGTATTTCTAATCTTTTACCATTGACATCTATTCGCATTTCAGATAGTTTGTTTTTTAG